>Ga0157363_1000481_pt1 | contig 30604 bp, 26 predicted proteins | sample AttsexASBM1_FD_111477 | JGI IMG/M metagenome (GOLD analysis project Ga0157363, IMG submission 111477) | Fungus gardens microbial communities from leaf cutter ant in Ribeirão Preto, State of São Paulo, Brazil - Atta sexdens ASBM1 | ecosystem: Host-associated > Fungi > Mycelium > Unclassified ... | reverse complement strand
TTTTGGTGCGAAGAGAGGGACTTGAACCCTCACGTCCGTTAAGACACTAACACCTGAAGCTAGCGCGTCTACCAATTCCGCCACCTTCGCATACCGTCAATACAGCGTAACTGTATTGTCACCACGGAGGCGCATTTTAGAGGTTTTCCACCCCGCGTCAACTGATATTTGATTGTCGGGGGTGTATTTGCTGTAAAATTCAGCAGCACTGCCAGTTGCTTAGTTAATGCGACTTATTTCGGGCGGTTGCCACGGCCATAGATGCTCCGGTAGACACGGAACCGACCGGTCTGAGCCAGCACTTCATGGTTACCGAAGGTCTCGTCCAGTACCTGCGGGTAGGGTAAGAAGGCATTAGCAACAATCCGTAGTTCACCGCCAGTGTTCAGATGCTTCACTGCACCGCGGATGAGTGCGGTTGCAGCATCCAGGCTGGTTTGCAACCCTTCATGAAACGGCGGATTGGAGATTATCATATCAAACCGGCCGGTCACGTCGGAAAAGACATTGCTGGCAATCACTTCGCCTTCGACATCATTGGCGGCCAGTGTTGCCTGGCTGGCAGCCAGCGCTGCAGCATTGACATCGGTCAGCCACAGTCGCACTTTCGGCGAATGTCTGGCCAGTGTGACAGACAGCACTCCGGCACCACAGCCCACATCTAATACTTTACCTTTAGTGTGCGGGGTAAGGGTTGAAAGCAGTAATGCACTGCCAGCGTCCAGCCCGTCACGGCTGAAGACGCCTGGCAGGGTATGAATGGTCAGCCCGTCATACTGATAGTGGTTTGCAAAACTTTCAGCATTGAATGCGGGTTGTTGCTCAAGACGGCCGTGGTACAGACCACAGCGTCTGGCACTATCAATTTTCTCTATCGCAGCCCAGGGAGCCAGCAATGTTTCTGCACTGCGAACACCGCTGCGGTTTTCCCCCACCACGAAAATATCGCTGCCCACCGGCATCAGGGACAGCAGATTCTGCAACTGGAACTGAGCTTCTGGTTTATTTTTGGGCCAATAATATACCAGGGTGTCACAGCCGCTGACCATTCCGGCTTCAGCCACCAGACTGAAACTGGCATCGTCACCCATCCGCTGGCTAAGATTCTGCCAGTGGTGATATTGCTGGGTATGAACTTTGCGGGAAGCGGTCGCCAGCTGCGCCGGCAATTCATCCTGCAGGTCCCCGGCAAATAAAACATGACGGGTTTCGAACTCTTCACTGTGGCGCAGTATCACTTCACTGGCCGGTGTATACGCGGACATATTGGCTCCTTATTCTTAAGCCCGACGATTATAGTGGTTTGTTGGCGCATGTACGATGGGTTTGCTAGCATATGCACGCAATCTTCTTACTGACGGACTTAATTCATGACAAGCAGGCGCGACTGGTTGTTACAGCAGATGGGTATCACACAATACCGGCTTCATCATCCCCGGGTGTTACAGGGAGAGGTGGCGGTAAGGTTGCATCCTGATACCCGGCTGGTGATAGCTGCGGCCGAAAATTTGCCCTCTCCTCAGAGCTTTCTGCAGGATGTTTTGCAAAGCCTGGGGCTTCAGCAACATCAGTCGAGATTACTGACCACTCGTCAGCTTAGTATGCTGCCGGAACCGCTAACCTGCCCGGTCTGGCTGTTGGGTGTCCCGGCCGATAAGCAATATTCGACAGTACAGCTGGTTTCTCCTCCGCTTGCGGAGCTTATTCACAGCAGCGCGGCAAAGCGCAATTTATGGCAACAAATCACTACTTATGACAGTCATTTCTTTTCTCGCGCCTGAAGATCAGGCACAAGCGCTAGCCATCGAGCAGCGTTGCCATGCATTCCCCTGGTCTGCAGAAACTTTCGCCGGAAATCAGGGAGAACGTTATCTGAACTACCGGATTGATGCCGACGGAAAAATGGCCGGTTTTGCGATTACCCAGATAGTGCTGGATGAAGCCTCATTATTTAATATTGCGATCGACCCGGATTTTCAGCGCCGGGGGTTCGCGCGCCGTTTGCTGGAAACGCTGGCTGAAGAGCTGGTAGCCCGTGGAGTGCAGACGTTATGGCTGGAAGTCAGAGAGTCTAATCTGCCGGCGATCGCGCTTTATGAACAACTTGGTTTTAATCAGGTCTCTCGCAGACCCCGTTATTACCCGACCCCTTCAGGCCGTGAGGATGCTCTCATCATGGCCCTGGTGCTGTAATCTGATTTTTTGCTGGCGGAGACCCCCATGCTGGATACACTGGACTGCATTATTTTTGATGCAGACGAAACGCTGTTTACCTTTGATTCATTCCGTGGCCTGCAACAAATGTTGCAGGGCTATCAGGTGACATTTACCGAACAGGATTATGCCGATTATCAGGCGGTGAATAAACCATTGTGGGTGGAATATCAGGACGGAAAAATCAATGCCACCCAGTTGCAGGTCAGACGTTTTATGCACTGGTCTGCGCGGCTGGATGTGGCCGCGGAACAGTTGAATGACCAGTATTTAGCGACAATGGCCGACATCTGCCAGCCATTGCCAGGTGCTGAAGCATTGCTCAATAGCCTGCGGGGTAAAGTCCGGCTGGCGATTATTACCAATGGTTTTACCCGTTTACAGCAGACCCGCCTGCAGCGCACCGGTTTTAGTGATTACTTCGATGCTCTGGTGATCTCCGAACAACTTGGCATAGCCAAACCGGATCGGGCGATATTTGACTATACCTTGCAACAACTGGGCAGTCCTCAGCCTGGCCGGGTGTTGATGGTAGGGGATACTCCGGAGTCTGATATTCTGGGGGGGATCAATGCCGGAATGAAAACCTGCTGGCTGGATCATGGTACCCGCGCTCTGCCAGAGGCGTTGAAGCCTGACTGGCAGGTTAAAAACCTGGCGGAATTACAGACGTTATTGTCAGCATAGTTTTTACTCTATGACGTTACAGCCAGCCGTTAGTTAACGGCTGGCTGTGCCAGGTGCTGACGACGGGTGAGATGCCGGTAAAATGCTTCTGCAAGTGCTGACTGGTCCAGGGTCTGACTCACCAGATAAATATCGCAGGACGGAATATTATCCAGTGGAAACAGGTGTAGCCCTGCCAGAAGCGGATTATTGTCGATAAAGGTCTGCGGCATCACCGTGAATCCCAGTCGCCGGTGAACGGCACTCAGGATGAGCTCGTAAGACTCGATATCCGACTGGCGTGCGTAACGCAGATTCTGCTGACTCAGCCACTGGCGAACCAGCAGATGGTAGAAACATTTTTCCCCGAAGCTAAACAGCGTCAGTCCGGATGCCTTGTCACGAAACTGTCCGGGATCGGCCAGGTGAGTGACCAGCGACAGCCTTTCCGGAGCATAAAATTCCGCTTTCAGGGCCGGATGCTCTATCGGACCGTCAACCAGAATCATATCCAACTCCCCCTGTAGCAGCTTTTCCATGAGTGTCAGGGATGAGTGACAGCAGATATTGATTTGTACCTGCGGATGCTGATGCATAAATTCAACCACCGCCTGTTGTAATGGTCCATTCAGGGCCACATCAAGTACGCCGATCTGGAGTTGTCCCTGCAACAGAGAATGCTGAAAAAAGGTCAGGCATTGTTGACTTTGTTCGAGTAACTGCTGAGCCTTGGGATAAAAAGCCCGCCCTTCCGGGGTCAGAGTGAGACGCTGTTTCTCGCGGTTCACCAGTGCTACGCCCAGACTGCTCTCCAGCTCTTTAATACGGGTACTGATGTTCGAGGGCACGCAACACATTTTATCTGCGGCTGCAGCCACACTGCCTTCTTCCACCAGAGCACAAAAGAAACCTAACTGATGTAATTTTAACAACATAGCGACTCCTTTAACCGTGCTAAACGGTCATAACACTCCATGCCATCCGACAATGGTGACGAAGGAAAATAAAATACCGTAACTTTGTAATGCTGTGGCCAGCTCCGGCTTTAGCCCCGCCCGTTGGGCCATAATCGCCGCCGCTATCATCGGGGCCATACCCGCCTGTAATACTGATATATTTCTGACTTCAGCACTGACAGGGAATAGCAGTGAGGCGAATAGCACCAATACCGGGGCTGCTAACAGCTTCCATATTGTCCCCGCCAGCAACGGAATAAACAGCCGACGAGGCGGACGCAGCTGGATCTGTAATCCAACAGTAAACAGTGCCAACGGAGTCATGGTCGCTCCGATACTGGCCACCGGTGATTGCAACATGTCCGGCAGTCCATTGGTCAGTTTTAGCAACAGGCTCGCGACCAGGGCAACAAAGGGTGGAAAGGTGATTATCCGCTTTGTGACCTGTTTTACGCTCACCTGGTGACCAGAGCAAAGTGCCATCACAATAACTCCGGCAGTGGACAGGATAATAAAACTGCCCAGCTGATCGGCAATTACCGCAGTTTTAAGTCCGTCGGCTCCGTAATATCCGGAAATAATGGGATATCCCATAAACGACGTGTTACCGATACCCGCGACCAGAATTAATACCCCGCAGACTTCCCGCGACCAGCCGGCAAACCGGCAGGCGACTACCGCCAGTATCAGCGCCCCGAGGAATACCAGCCACATGCTCAGCACGGGGAACAGGCTTGAGCTATCGAACCGGGTATGCGGGATCAGGGTCAGGATAACGCAGGGTAGGGCAATACTTATCAGCCACCAGTTAAAACAAGGCACCAGTTGTTCAGGAAACGTGATAAACCGTCGGACAAAAATCCCCAGCAACAGGCAGAGGATCAGTAACACATTCATAATAAGTCCTGTTATTCAGGGCATGCTGTCTACGCCGCTCAGTCAGACGTAAAACGGGGCACAGGACGCGCCCCGGGGTATAGCAGATTACTGATAATCGATATAGACGGTCTTACGTTTGATGTACAGCTGATAGCCATATTCGCCGTCATCCCCGCCCAGTCCGGAGAGTTTCCATCCGGCATGGAAGCCATTAATCTCTTCCGGCCCGAATCGGTTGATATAAACCTCACCATATTCCAGTTGATCGGAAATCTGGAACGCTGTCGACAGGCTGCTGGTATACAGGTAAGAACTCAGGCCATATTCAGCGGCATTAGCTTTTTCGATGACCTCTTCCTGAGTATCAAATACCACCACTGGCAGCACCGGACCGAACACCTCTTCACTGAGGATGGTTGCATCTTCCGGTAAATCAGTAACTATCACCGGAGCAACCCAGTTACCTTTTGACAGTTCCGGATCCTGTGGCAATTTTGCCTGCCAGAGGATTTTTCCGCCCTCTTTAAGGGTGGTTTCCAGTAGCTCATCGACATGCTGTTTTTCTGCCGGTGAGACTTTCGGGCCGACAATAGTGCCTTCCTGCAACGGGTCACCGACCACGATTTCCTGAGCAGCTTTCTCTAAAGCCCGGATAAACTTATCGTATACTGCCCGCTGAACATAGGTTCTTTCGTTACAGATACAGACCTGTCCGCAGTTTGCCATGCGAGAATTCACTGCATCGCGTGCAGCTTTATCAATATCCGCATCCGCCATGACAATAAACGGTGCTTTACCGCCTAGTTCCAGCGATACCGGAATCACTTTTTCTGCGGCATTCTTCATGATTTCTTTACCGGCGCGGGTTGACCCGGTCATGGTAATCAGTGCGGTGCCAGGATGTTTGACTATCGCGTCTCCGACCACGCGTCCTTCTCCACACACCACATTGACAATACCTTCAGGAATCCCCGCCTTCTGGCTCAGTGTTGCCAGCGCCAGTGAGCTGAGTGGAGTAACCTCGCTGGGCTTAATCACAATCGAGTTGCCGGCAATCAGAGCAGGGGCAGCCTTACGCAGAAACAGTGCCAGCGGAAAATTCCAGGGAATAATCGCGCCAATGACACCCAGCGGCACTTCCCGGGTTACCGAATGCTGGTGAGGTGCTGAGGGGGCCAGTACATCCCCCTGTCGTTTCCAGGCGAAATTAGCTGCGTAACGCAGCATTGTGATGGCCATATCGACTTCACCACGGGATTCACTGAGCGGTTTACCTTGCTCGGTGGTCAGCAGTGTTGCCAGGGCCTCGTGATTTTGTTTAATCTGTTCAATCCAGGCTTCCAGAAAAGTCGCACGCTCTGGCTGGGGCTTGTTGGCCCAGGCTTTCTGCGCTTTTACGGCTGCCTCTACCGCTTTATCGACCATCTCTTTATCGCCCTTCGCCACCTGACAAATAACTTTGCCAGTGGCTGGATTCAGAACATCATCGTGTTGTGATGATTTTACCCATTTTCCGTTAATGAAATGGGCGGGCGAATCAGGCAGCAGGTGATTATATTGGGTCATAAATACTCCGGTACAGTTGAAGGCTAGCGATAGCCACGGTAAACGGATAGTTAGTCATCCAGCGGGGTGGGTTGAAGAATCTCAATCCAGTAGCCGTCAGGATCCTTAATAAAGGCCACATAGTTCATACGGCCCTCAGAGAGTTTTTTCTGAAAAGGCACTGAAAGCTGTTCAAAACGCTCACAGGCCTGGCGTACATCGGGTACGCTGACACACAAATGGCCAAAGCCCTGAGGCTCTGAATTTCCATTGTGATACTGAAAACCGGCCTGTTTTTCTGTGCCATGGTTCCAGGTCAGTTCCAGAACGCCGGGCTGGCTTAGAGCCCATTGTTTCCGTTGCTGGTCATCCTGTGGGATATCGGATAACGGACGACGCACCAGATAAACGATGGTAAAAGCTGCCTCTTCGAAACGTTCTTCATATACCGGAATGAATCCAAGAATCCGGCTGTAGAAATCGATGGCTTTCGGCAGGTCTTTGACACGAATCATGGTGTGATTAAACACATAATCCTTTGCCTTGTGGGTCTCTTCGATATCAATGTGGTACTTATTAGTCAGGTCAGATAATGGCATTGTCTGGTTCCTCATCATTGGTGATGAATCTGTTTAAGACTGCGGTGTGTGCCGCAAAGAGTTGCGGCTGATGGGCTAAGTATAGAAATGCATTGCCACTTTGCTTACCGATTTTTCCTGATTTGGTGACAACAATGCAGTTCAGGCGCCTAACCCGCAGCGAATTGTCGATAAGCATGGCAGAGATTGTCGTTACACGAAATTAACATTTAAAGCAGAGGACTGTTCACTATTTGTGAACAGGATTGCAGGCTGTGGCGGGTCTGGCGTTAAGTGCGGCGTTTTTTACGGTTGCGGGGAGGACGGGCATTTTTGGCCGGCGCTTTTCTGGCCGGGGGAGGGGGCTGGTCGCTCTCAGGTTCCGCCGGTACTGGCTGGCTGGCCGTCAGCAGGAACGGTGACTGCTGCCAGTGACTGCGCCGGTTTTTCAGCAGAGTCCGGCTCAACACCAGGCCAATAGCCAGCGCCAACAACATCATCAGCCGCAAAATATTGGTCGTGTTATCTACCTGCCGGGATTCGGTGGCCAGCACATGGGTATCCAGCGTCAGTCGTAAAAAACCCAGCGGTCCGTTTTTTCCCTGTACCGGCTGGACAATCTGATGATTGAAATAGCTGCCGGCACGTTGCCCGTCCAGACCGAGACGGTCCCTGACCGGGATGCTTTCTCCGCTGTGAGCAACCAGTGCACCGTTGGTGTCATAGACCGAGGCATCCAGTATCCGGCTGTTGGTCGTCAGTTGTTGTAAAATTGCTTCAATCTTGCCCTGCTGATTGTTGCTGTCAGCCAGCAGCGGAACCAGACTGAATGCGACCTGGCGGGAAAGAGTCCCGGCCAGTTGCCGGACCTGAGTCGACTGGACTTTCTGGCTGTTCAGGCTGAACCAGGAGGCTCCCTGCATCAGTAGCACCAGTAGCGCCAGACAGGCCAGTGTGATCACTGTGCGGTGCAGTGTAAACCTGATTTTCTGTTGTGCCATGGGCGGCGTGTCTCATTCCTGGGCGAATAATCGTAATGACTTATGGTTTATGTTGCCAGAATAGCTGCACTCGGGGTAGCCTCTTGCGTGGTTTTGTTGTCCCCCTACAGGAGCTCTGATGCCAAACCGTCTTACCTGGTGTGATCTGCCTGCGGATGTCGCGCAATGGCCAGGTCTGCCTTTATCTTTAAGTGGTGACGAAGTTATGCCACTGGATTATCGTGCCGGCAGTACTGGCTGGTTACTTTACGGTCAGGGGCTGGATAAACAGCGCCTGACCGATTATCAGCACCGTCTGGGTGCTGCCATGGTGATCGTCAGTGGCTGGTCTGTCGAGGATGTACAGGTGATCCGGCTGGCCGGTTCCCTGACCCCGCGAGCCAGTAAACTGGCCCATGAGAGTGGCCTGGATGTGGTGCCACTGGGTGAATTACCCCACCTGAAAACCCCGGGGTTACTGGTGATGGATATGGACTCCACTGCGATAGAGATCGAATGTATCGATGAAATCGCCAAACTGGCCGGGTGTGGTGAGCAGGTTGCGGAGGTGACCGAACGGGCTATGCGGGGTGAGCTGGATTTTGAAGCCAGCCTGCGCCAGCGTGTCGCAGCGCTGAAAGATGCCGATGCATCAATCCTGAAACAGGTGCGTGATGAGCTGCCGTTAATGCCGGGTCTGCGGAAAATGGTCGCTGAACTGCAGTCGTATGGCTGGAAAGTGGCTATTGCTTCCGGCGGCTTTACTTTTTTTGCTGACTATCTGCGTGATGAGCTGGATTTGGTGGCTGCTGTCGCCAATGAGCTGGAAATCTATGATGGCCGCTTGACGGGTAACGTACTGGGCACCATTGTGGATGCAAAACATAAAGCGGTGACTCTGGAAAAACTGGCTGCCCGGTTTGACATTCCTAAAAACCAGACCATTGCAATCGGTGATGGTGCCAATGATCTGTTGATGATGAAAGCTGCCGGATTAGGGATTGCCTATCATGCCAAACCTAAGGTCAATGAAAAGGCCGCGGTGACTATCCGCAATGCCTCTCTGACGGGGGTACTCTGTATTTTGAGTGGTGGTCGGATCCACGAACAACGATAAGCTGAGGAGTCGTTTTGGCCAAAGCGGTAAAACGTGCATACGTTTGTAATGAGTGCGGGGCGGATTATCCGCGCTGGCAGGGACAATGCAGTGCCTGCCAGGCATGGAACAGTATCACTGAGGTGCGGATTGCTGCGACCCCCACCGCGGCCAGAAATGAGCGATTGTCGGGCTATGCTGGCAGTGCGGGTGTTTCTAAAGTACAGAAGCTTTCAGAGATAAGCCTGGAAGCTTTACCTCGTTTCAGTACCGGGTTTAAGGAGTTCGACCGGGTGCTGGGAGGCGGTGTAGTGCCGGGCAGTGCTATTTTAATTGGCGGAAATCCGGGGGCAGGGAAGTCGACATTACTGTTGCAGACCTTATGCAAACTCGGCGAGCAGATGAAAACGCTGTACGTCACCGGGGAAGAGTCTCTGCAACAGGTGGCGATGCGTGCCCATCGTTTGGGTCTGCCGACAGATAACCTTAATATGCTCTCAGAGACCAGCATTGAGCAAATCTGCCAGATTGCCTCGGAAGAAAAACCACGTCTGATGGTCATTGACTCCATTCAGGTGATGCATATGGCCGATATTCAGTCCTCGCCTGGCAGTGTGGCGCAGGTACGTGAAACCGCCGCTTATCTTACGCGATTTGCTAAAATGCACGACGTGGCAATCGTTATGGTCGGTCATGTCACCAAAGATGGATCTCTGGCCGGGCCTAAAGTACTGGAACACTGTATTGACTGTTCGGTATTGCTGGATGGCGATGCAGATTCCCGATTCCGTACCCTGCGCAGCCATAAAAATCGTTTCGGTGCGGTGAATGAGCTGGGGGTATTTGCCATGACAGAGCAGGGAATGCGGGAAGTCAGCAATCCGTCAGCCATTTTCCTGTCACGGGGCGATGAGATCACCTCCGGCAGTTCCGTGGTGGTGATTTGGGAAGGTACGAGGCCGTTGCTGGTGGAAATTCAGGCACTGGTCGATCATTCGATGATGGGTAACCCCCGTCGGGTAGCGGTCGGCCTGGAGCAGAATCGTTTAGCCATTTTGCTGGCAGTGCTGCACCGGCACGGTGGATTGCAGATGGCTGATCAGGATGTCTTCGTCAACGTGGTGGGTGGGGTCAAAGTGACCGAAACCAGTGCCGATCTGGCATTATTACTGGCGATGGTTTCCAGCCTGCGGGATCGGCCATTGCCACAGGATTTGGTTATTTTTGGAGAAGTGGGGCTTGCCGGAGAAATTCGTCCGGTACCCAGCGGGCAGGAACGTATTTCAGAAGCGGCAAAACACGGTTTTCGTCGCGCAATAGTCCCTGCCGCCAATGCCCCGAAAAAGCCTCCGGAAGGGATGAGGGTTTATCCGGTTAAAAAACTGTCAGATGCTCTGGCTGTGTTAGAAGAACTTGCATGAGAATTAAGAGCTGGCCAGCTTTCGGTGGCCGGTTCCGTTACCCCTGAAATACCCGATATCCGGCAGCGCAGCAAAGTGGATGCCAGACAGCTGTCCGGCAGATGACAAGAGGCAATGAATGTCGACTTATGACTATCTGAAAAAGGCAATTCGTCAGCAAGGATACACCTTGCAACAGGTGGCGGATGCCTGCGATATGACCAAGGGTTATCTGAGTCAGTTGATTAACGCCAAAATTAACAGCCCCAGCGCCCGAAAACTGGAGGCGTTACATCGTTTTCTCGGGCTGGAGTTTCCCCGCCGACAAAAAACAGTCGGGGTCGTCTTTGGTAAATTCTACCCGCTGCATACCGGTCATATCTACCTGATACAGCGAGCCTGTAGTCAGGTTGATGAACTGCATATCATTATGGGGCACGATGATCCGCGGGATCGTCTGCTATTTGAAAACAGCTCGATGTCTGAACAGCCCACCACCAGCGACCGTTTACGCTGGTTGTTACAGACCTTCAAGTACCAGAAAAATATCCGCATCCACTCTTTCAACGAGGAAGGAATGGAACCTTATCCACACGGTTGGGATGTCTGGAGCCACGGCATGAAACAGTTCCTGGCCGCGAAAGGGATTGTGCCTGATAAGGTCTACACCAGCGAGGCTGCCGATGCGCCGATGTTCGAAAAACATCTGTCGATACAAGCAGTACTGGTTGATCCGGATCGTTCATTTATGAACATTAGTGGCAAGCAGATCCGTCAGGATCCCTTCCGTTACTGGGATTATATCCCGACCGAGGTAAAACCGTTTTTTGTCCGTAAAGTCGCGTTACTGGGCGGCGAATCCAGTGGGAAATCCACCCTGGTGAATAAGCTGGCAAATATTTTTAATACCACTAGTGCGTGGGAATATGGCCGTGATTATGTGTTTTCTCACCTGGGCGGAGATGAAATTGCACTGCAATACTCTGATTACGATAAAATCGCGCTTGGTCAGGCCCAGTATATTGATTTCGCAGTAAAATATGCCAATAAAGTGGCCTTTATTGATACCGATTTCGTCACGACCCAGGCTTTTTGCCTGAAATATGAAGGGCGTCAGCACCCGTTTGTCCAGGCGATGATCGATGAATACCGTTTCGATCTGGTGATCGTGCTGGAAAATAATGTGCCCTGGGTGGCAGATGGCTTACGCAGCCTGGGTAGTTCGGTTGACCGGCGCGAATTTCAGACCATGTTGCTGGGGATGCTGGAGCAGAACAATATTCGTTATGTGCGGGTAGAGGAAGATGACTATGATTCGCGCTTTCTGCGTTGCATTGAACTGGTGAAATATATGCTGGAACATCCTGCCGCTCAGCTACCCCCGACCCGTGAGCTTTAAGCGCAGGTAAATAAAGCTGCCGGGCCGGCCAGCGATGGCCGGCCCGGCAGGCTCAATATTACTTGGTCATTCGCTTGTACTTAATACGTTTAGGTTCCAGTGCGTCGGCCCCCAGAGTCCGTTTCTTGTACTCTTCATATTCAGTGAAGTTACCTTCGAAGAAGGCGACGTTTCCTTCGTCCTGGTAGTCAAGGATATGAGTCGCGATACGGTCAAGGAACCAGCGGTCATGCGAGATCACCATGGCACAGCCCGGGAATTCCAGCAGGGCGTTTTCCAGGGCCCGCAGGGTTTCCACGTCCAGGTCATTAGTTGGTTCATCGAGCAGTAACAGGTTACCGCCCACCTGCAACAGTTTGGCCAGATGCAGGCGTCCGCGTTCACCTCCGGAAAGCTCACCTACCCGCTTGCCCTGGTCAGTCCCTTTGAAGTTGAAACGACCCACATAGGCGCGACTCGGCATTTCAAAGTTCCCAATTTTCATAATGTCCTGACCACCGGACACTTCTTCCCAGACCGTTTTGCTGTTGTCCATCGCATCACGGAATTGGTCCACTGATGCCAGTTTTACGGTTTCACCCAGCTCAATGCTGCCTGAATCTGGTTGTTCCTGTCCGGATAACATACGGAACAGGGTCGATTTACCGGCGCCGTTGGCCCCAATAATCCCGACGATTGCCCCTTTCGGCACTGAGAAACTTAAGTTATCGATAAGCAACCGGTCGCCGTAGCTCTTGCTCAGGTTGTTCACTTCAACGACTTTGTCACCCAAACGTGCACCAGGCGGGATAAACAGCTCACTGGTTTCGTTACGTTTCTGGTACTCAACGCTGTTCAGCTCTTCAAAGCGGGCCAGACGGGCCTTACCTTTAGACTGCCGGCCTTTAGCCCCCTGACGCACCCATTCCAGTTCTTTTTCGATAGATTTACGACGGGCCGCTTCAGACGAAGCTTCCTGCGCCAGACGCTGATCTTTCTGCTCCAGCCAGGAGGAGTAGTTACCTTCCCATGGAATACCTTCACCACGGTCCAGTTCAAGGATCCAGCCGGCAACATTATCCAGGAAGTAACGGTCGTGGGTAATCGCCACTACCGTTCCTTCGAAGTCGTGCAGGAAGCGCTCCAGCCAGGCGACAGACTCAGCATCCAGGTGGTTGGTCGGTTCGTCGAGCAGCAGCATGTCAGGTTTTTCTAACAGCAGACGGCATAGTGCGACACGACGCCGTTCCCCCCCGGAGAGATTGGCGATTTTTGCATCCCAGTCTGGCAGACGCAGCGCATCGGCTGCACGTTCAAACTGAGTGTTAAGGTTGTGGCCATCATGTGCCTGGATGATTTCTTCCAGGCGTCCCTGTTCTGCAGCCAGCTTATCAAAGTCTGCATCAGGGTCGGCGTACAGTGCATAAACTTCATCCAGACGCTTCAGGGCGCCGACCACTTCGGCCATGGCTTCCTCGACGGATTCACGGACCGTGTGTTCAGGATTAAGTTTTGGCTCCTGTGGCAGGTAGCCAATTTTCAGGCCAGGCTGAGGACGTGCTTCACCCTCAATGTCGGTATCAATACCGGCCATAATGCGCAACAGGGTGGATTTACCGGCACCGTTAAGTCCCAGAACCCCGATTTTGGCCCCCGGGAAAAAACTCAGGGAGATGTTCTTCAGGATATGCCGCTTTGGCGGGACAACTTTGCCCACGCGATGCATGCTGTAAACGAATTGAGCCACGAGAATGAGCCTCTTTTAATACATATTGATCATGATAATTCAGCTGTGGAGTGTAGCCTGTTTCCGGGCATAATCACAGAGAGCGACAGCCGATGTCAGCCCGGAAAGTACAGCGACTTTCCGGGGCACGGCCAGGATCATGCAGTGACACGGCGGCGCAGGTGAAACCATCGCGCCGGCAGAGTAATCATGGCCAGACACAGCATGATAAACCCAATACCCACCCAGCCGGCGGCGGGCAGATGTTCTCCCACCAGAGTGACCGCCAGCAAGGCCGCGACTACCGGTTCGGTCAGTGTCAGCGTGGTTGCGGTGCTGGCTTTGATACGTGCCAGGCCAAAGCCGTAGCACAGGTAACCGATAAACATCGGCACCAATGCCATATAGAGTGCTACCGCGGTATTGGTGGCAGAGGCAAGCAGTGGAGCGCCGGTCAGCAGCAATACCGGAATCAGCAGTAATCCACCGGCACCAAAAGTGGAACCCATGGCAGCGACAGCATTGACACCATTGTGCATCATGCGTCGTGCCGACCAGGAGTAGAGGGCATAGGTAAAGCCTGCGACCAGTCCCAACAGCATACCGAACAGCGTTTGCAGGCTGTCTCCGGAAACGGCCGCCTGGTCTTCAGCAATGCACAGCAGCACCATCCCGACCACCCCGGTAACCGCGCCAACCAGCCACTGGCGACTGAGCGGCTGGCCATCAAAATAGTATTCAATCAGCGCAGACAGCAGCGGGGCGGAACCAATCGAGATCACGGTGCCTGCCGCCACTCCGGCATAATGCATGGAGGCATAAAAGGTCAGGGGGTAGACCGCGACCGCCAGGGCACCCATCAGCAAATTCAGCCAGTTGGCCACAATCTGTCGGCGACCAGAGAGTATTTTCGGCAGGGCCAGCAGGGCCTGTAAAATCCCGCCACTCCCCATAGCCACGGATCCAATTGCCAGCGGGCCGACATCTGTAGCAAAAGTCGCGGCGGTGCCGGTAGTTCCCCAGAGGATGGCTGCTGCCAGCACGGCGGCAATCCCGGCCTGCGGGCGGGAAGTCTGTGAGGTCATAGGGCCTCCAGCAGGTTTTGTGCCATGACTGCCGCCTGACTTATACAGTGGCTGTTTCCTTCCAGACCTGCTCGCGAAATGCTTCCTTCCAGCAGAAACGATAAATGTCTGGCCAGTAAATCACACTGTTCCCGGTCTTTTGTTAGCTGATTAAGGTGCTGTTTCAGGATATCTTCTACTTGCTGTTTGTGCTGACAGATAGCTTTACGACCTGCGGCGCCGGTGGGCAGTTCTGCAGCGGCATTCAGCAGTCCGCAGCCACGAAAGGCATATTCGTACTCAAATTCTGCATGATCGGCATAGGCGCTAAATACAGCCATGATGCCTTGCTGCGGAGTGGAAGCTGTTGCCGAACGACGCTGGTAGAGATCCAGCCATTCCTGATGGCGGGCTGTCAGGTAGGCATCAATCAGTGCATCTTTGGAGCTGAAGTTGTTATACAAACTTTTTTTAGCTACCCCGGCCCGTTTCACTACAGCGTCGATACCGGTGGCAGCAATACCATAGTTGTAAAACAGCACCCTGGCGGCGCTCAGTAGCTTGTCGTAAGCGGTGAATTTTGGGGCCTGATCGACAGTCATGGCGAGATCCTGAAAATAAGTAGGTAGACCAGTATACCTATTTTCAGAATAAAGTCCGGGATATTTATTGCTGGTTTAGGATAAAGCTGCCAGCGACCTGTGCAGGGCCGCCGGTTTCGGTATTAAATAGCGACCAGTTTTCTGACGCCATCCTTTTCCATATCAGCGCCGGAGCCTTGCTGAATAATCTCTCCTCTGGACATCACCAGATACTGATCGGCCAGTTCAGCCGCGAAGTCATAGAACTGCTCAACCAGCAGAATTCCCATATCTCCCCGCTGAGCCAGCATTTTAATTACCTGGCCGATTTCCTTAATCACCGAAGGCTGAATACCTTCTGTTGGTTCATCCAGGATAAGCAATTGCGGACGGCTGGCGAGTGCGCGACCAATGGCTAACTGTTGCTGCTGACCTCCTGAGAGATCCCCGCCACGGCGGTGTTTCATTTCTTTCAGTACCGGGAACAACTGGTAGATATCTTCCGGGACGTGGCGCGCCTCACGGGCGCTAAAACGCGACATGCCCAGCAGCAGGTTTTCTTCCACTGTCAGGCGCGGGAAAATTTCTCGTCCCTGCGGTACCCAGGCAATACCGGCATTGACCCGCTGGTGGGGTTTGCGCGGGTTAAGCAGTTGTTGCTGCCAGTGGATAGTGCCGGACTTTACCGGCAATAGTCCCATCAGGCATCGCAACAGGGTGGTTTTACCCACCCCGTTACGGCCCAGCAGACAAGTCACCTGACCCACAGGCACTTCAAATGACAGGCCGCGCAAAATGTGGCTGCCGCCATAATATTGGTGTAATTCGGCTATCTGTAACATGTTAGCGCCCCAGGTATACGTCAATCACGTGTTCATTGGCCTGTACTTCGCGCAGAGACCCCTCTGCCAGTACCTGCCCCTGATGCAGTACGGTGACATGGTCAGCGATGGTTTCGACGAACCCCATGTCGTGTTCTACCACCATCAGCGAGTGTTTTCCTGCCAGCTGGCGAAACAGCTCTGCGGTGTATTCTGTTTCTGCATCGGTCATCCCGGCGGCCGGTTCATCCAGTAACAGCAGGTGGGGTTCCTGGACCAACAGCATACCGATTTCCAGAAACTGCTTTTGTCCATGCGATAACAGCCCCGCCAGCCGCTGTTGCTGGTCTGACAGCCGCAGCAATTGCAGTGTCGAGGCGATTCTGTCCTGTTGCTCACCGTTCAGCCGGGCGCGTAACGAGGCCACCACGGTTTTGGGGGCTTTCAGGGCAATTTCGAGATTTTCGAACACGGTTAATGCTTCAAATACCGTGGGTTTCTGAAACTTACGGCCAATACCCGCACGGGCAATTTCGGAGGGCGATAACTGCGTCAGGTCAGTACGTTGGTCGTATACCACTTTCCCCTCGTCCGGCCGGGTCTTACCGGTAATGACATCCATCAGGGTGGTTTTACCGGCACCGTTCGGTCCGATAACACAACGGAGTTCTCCGACGCCGATATTCAGCGACAGGTTATTCAGGGCGCGAAAACCATCGAATGTCACAGAAATATTTTCCAGCTGCAATACCGGGTCGGTTTGCTGACGGTGTCGGTCGGCCGGTGAACTATGGGTATAGAGTTGATCAGTCATTTTTCCTCCGGCGCAGCAGTCCGACAACGCCCTGCGGCAGTGCCAGGGTCACTACAATAAACATCAGGCCAAGGAAAAACAGCCAGTAATCGGGGAAGCTGACGGTAAACCAGCTTTTTGCCCCATTAACAATCGCCGCGCCCAGTACCGGGCCAATCAGTGTGCCACGGCCACCGAGTGCGACCCAGATGGCCGCTTCAATCGAGTTAGTCGGGGACATTTCCCCCGGATTAATGATGCCGACTTGCGGCACATAGAGTGCCCCGGCCAGGCCACACATCACAGCCGACAAGGTCCAGATAAACAATTTGAAGCCGCGCGGGTCATAGCCGCAGAACATCAGACGGTTTTCGGCGTCACGCACGGCGGTCAGAATGCGGCCGAATTTACTGCGCGCCAGCAGAAAGCCGGTGAGCAGTGATAACGCCAGCAGAATCACGGTGGCCATAAACAGCGCAATACGGGTTCCTGTGGCATCAATCTTCCAGTCGAGCAGTGTGGTGAAGCCGGTGAATCCGTTGTTGCCACCAAACCCGGTTTCGTTGCGGAAGAACAGCAGCATCCCGGCGTAGGTCAGCGCCTGGGTCATGATCGAAAAATAGACCCCTTTGATTTTTGAGCGAAAAGCAAAGAAACCAAATAACGCCGCCAGCCCGCCAGGCAATAACACAATCAGGCATAGCGTCCAGATAAATGACTGAGTCCCGGTCCAGAACCAGGGCAGATGGTCCCAGGAGAGAAACGACATAAAGGCCGGCAGTGCCGCTCCAGAGGCCTGACGCATCAGGTACATACCCATGGCATAGCCACCCAGGGCAAAAAACAGCCCATGGCCCAGCGACAACATTCCTGCATAGCCCCACACCAGATCCAGCGCAACGGCGACAATGGCATAGCAGAGGATCTTGCCGCACAGTGTCAGGGTGTAAGTCGACACTGACAACGGATTGCTGGCCGGCAGCAGACTCAGAAACGGCATAATCAGCAATGCCAGCAGTACCACGCTGACCAGAATCAGCGTCAGAACCGGCATTTTTTTGCCTATGGTGACAGTAATTGGCTGGTTCATTAGTCAATGACCCTCCCTTTAGCGGCGAACAGCCCCTGAGGACGTTTCTGGATAAACAGGATAATCGCTAGCAGGATAATAATTTTACCCAGCACAGCCCCGACCTGGGGTTCCAGCACTTTATTCAGAATACCCAGACTCAGTGCCGCCGCCACGGTTCCGGCCAGCTGACCGACACCGCCGACCACCACCACCAGGAAGGAGTCAATAATGTAGCTTTGCCCCAGTTCCGGGCCGACATTGCCCAGTTGGGATAAGGCGACGCCCCCCAGACCGGCCAGACCGGATCCCAGGCCAAACGCCAGCATATCCACTCTGCCGGTAGCCACACCACAACAGTCAGCCATCGCGCGGTTTTGGGTCACGGCACGAATATTCAGTCCGAGTCGTGTTTTGTTCAGCAGCAGCCAGGTCAGCAGCAGTACGCCGACGACAAAAATAATGACGGCAATACGGTTATAAGGCAGTACCAGATTTGGCAGTACCTGCCAGCCTCCGGACAACCAGCCCGGGTTGGCAACTTCAAGGTTTTGCGCGCCAAACAGTATCCGGACGCCCTGGATCAGAATCAGGCTGATCCCCCAGGTGGCCAGTAGTGTCTCCAGAGGGCGGCCGTACAGGTGACGGATAATGGTTCGTTCGAGGATCATGCCGATAGCCGCGGTCAGCAGGAAGGCGGCCGGCAGAGCCAGCACCGGATACCACGCCAGCCATTGCGGTGCCCATTGCTGAAACAGGCTCTGGATCATCCAGGTGGTGTAAGCACCAATCATCAGCATTTCACCGTGGGCCATATTAATGACGCCCAGCAGGCCGTAGGTAATGGCGAGGCCCAGTGCGGCCAGCAGCAGGATGGAGCCGAGGGAGAGCCCACTAAAGGCCTGGCCGAGCCAGTCGCCCCACATCAGACGGTGGTGAATCTGCTGCAGGCTGTCAGCCGCGGCCTGTCGTACAGCCGCATCCGGTTCGGTCGATGCCTGAGTCAGAGGTTGCAGGCTGGCCTGCACATCAGGGTTGCTGGCCTGACCTAACAGTTTAACCGCCTGCAGACGGACTTCCGCCTGAGGATTTGTCAGTTGTAACAGGGCAACAGCCTGTGAAAGGGCATCACGGACCTGTGGGTTAGTCTCTTTCTGCAGTTGCTGCTGCATCAGTGGCAACTGATCGCTGGCAACATCATTCTGTAATTGCCGGGCCGCCAGCAGGCGTAGTGCCGGATCGTGGCTGGTCAGCTCGATAGCTGACAGGGCGCGGGAGGTCAGAATTCGCAGCCGGTTATTCATCAGCAATTTACGGGTATTGCCGGAAGGCTGTTGCGCACTGTCCAGTGGCACCAGTTTGTTGCCGGATTTACTGAAAGGCTGCTTGTTCTCATCTGTTACCACGTTCTCGTTATGTAATGCGTTCAGCAGTGGTAGTAAATGTTCATCAGGTGCGGCAGCCCATTGCTGTAATAATGTGGCCTGCTGGGTGCGGCTGGCCGCGGCAAAATCAGCTGCGGGACCGGCACTGGCAAGTAATGGCTGGCACAGTGTTAACCACAGTAATGACCAGAAAACGCGGCGTAGTGTGATCATAATCTTTGCTCAACTGAGGACAGGAACGGACCTGACCGTGGTGACTAACGGACCCGCCGTCTGGCAGCGGGTCTGCGGATGGTCAGAACGTACCTTTGACCGGGGTATCAGGCTTCTTGTCGTTACCGGCGATGTACGGGCTCCACGGCTGGGCACGTACTGTACCGTCGGTCTGCCAGACCACGTTAAACTGGCCGTTGGCTTCCACTTCGCCAATCATCACTGGCTTATGCAGGTGGTGGTTGGTTTTGTCCATGGTCAGCGTGTATCCATCCGGTGCTTTAAACGTCTGTCCGGCCATCGCTGCACGGACTTTATCTACATCGGTAGTACCGGCTTTTTCAACCGCCTGTGCCCACATATGAATACCGACATAGGTGGCTTCCATCGGGTCGTTAGTCACTACGGAGTCAGCGTTTGGCAGATGGTGAGCTTTGGCATAGGCACGATAATCGGCAACGAATTTAGCGTTTACCGGATTATCCAGAGACTCAAAGTAGTTCCAGGCAGCCAGTTCCCCGACCAGAGGTTTCGTATCGATACCACGTAGTTCTTCTTCACCCACCGAGAAGGCCATGACCGGGATATCGGTGGCTTTTATGCCCTGGTTAGCCAGTTCTTTGTAGAACGGAACGTTGGAATCGCCGTTGATGGTAGAGATAACCGCCGTCTTACCTCCGGCTGAGAATTTCTTGATATTGGAGACGATAGTCTGGTAATCGCTGTAACCAAACGGGGTATAGACTTCCTGAATATCCTTATCCTGAACGCCTTTGGAATGGAGATAGGCACGCAGGATTTTGTTGGTGGTCCGTGGGTAGACATAGTCGGTACCCAGCAGGAAGAAGCGTTTAACATTGCCGCCATCTTCGCTCATCAGGTACTGTACTGCCGGGATGGCCTGTTGGTTAGGTGCCGCACCGGTATAAAAGACGTTCGGTGACATCTCTTCCCCTTCATACTGTACCGGATAGAACAGCAGACCGTTAAGCTCTTCAAATACCGGCAAAACGGACTTACGGGAGACCGAGGTCCAGCAGCCAAACACGACGGCAACTTTATCCTGGCTGAGTAACTGACGGGCTTTTTCGGCAAATAATGGCCAGTTGGAGGCAGGGTCAACGACCACTGGCTCGAGTTTCTTGCCCAGTACACCACCGTGCGCATTAATTTCGTCAATGGTCATCAGAGCGACATCTTTTAACGGCGTCTCGGAAATTGCCATGGTGCCGGAGAGTGAATGCATAATCCCGACTTTGATAGTGTCGGCAGCATAAGCACCGAGACTGATCCCCATACTGACGACAGTAGCGGAGAGAGCAAAAGCTTTAAGTAATGAACGTCTTTTCATTGTAATACCCCTGATAAGCGAATTATGACTCGGGTGTTGTTCTTGCCTGCTGTAACATGTGTAGTGTTATTTTGCGGACTTCCGCTTTACTCTCTGCGATATGCCTGGTGAGTAGTAGCTGTGCCTCCTCGCTGTTTTGTTGAAAAATCTGGTTTAAAATCAGGGCGTGCTCACGATAAGTGGCACTGATCCTGTCTTCCCGGGTAAAGTCCAGACGACGGATAATGCGAATTTTCTCGGTAACAATCGCATGGACTTTGGCCATTTCCCGGTTGCCTGCCGCATCCAGTAACCCGCGATGAAATTCTTCATCACAGGCTGAGATCTCCTTGCCATCACTGAGTGGTAATGGTGGTGTATCGATCCAAAAAGTTTGCAGTTCGGTTAATGCCTGGCGGCACTGCTCTGCCGGTAAACGGCATAACCGGCGCACGGCTTCACATTCCAGTACGGTACGGAAGTCGTACAGCTCTTCGAAATACTCAAAATCGAACGGTTTAACCTGCCAGCCGCTGCGGAAATAGACCTCCAGATAGCCTTCGTGGGCCAGCCAGTAGAGTGCCTGCCGGACCGGGGTCCGGCTGACCTGCATTTTTTCAGCAATATCGTTTTCACTGAAGCGATCACCCGGCAGTAAACGAAAGTCGAAAATATCGTCCTTCACTGCCTGATAAACCCTTGATGCCAGTGCTTCTGGTCGTGATTTATTGCTGTTACTCACAGAACTCATTGCTCCTCCCCGGCTAACCACAGCAGCACATCCCCCGGAGAAACCTGACGCCCTGGCTGACAGGCAATCTGGCTGACCACACCTGCGGCAGGTGAACTGATGGTCAGTTCCATTTTCATCGCTTCAACAATCACGACCGGTTGACCGGCAACGATGGTGTCGCCTGGTGACACCAGGACTTTCCAGACACTGCCATTCAGGTCGGCATTGACCGGCAATAATCCTGCGATATCTTCTTCGGCGACCAGAAGCTGATCGTCCTCTGATGGAGAGTTCAGCGCTTCACGGCTCCACAACTCGACTTCTTCAGCAAAGGCAGTGGCCTGGCGCTCTTTAAACTGGTTAATAGAGTCCGCGTTTTCTGCCAGGAAACGGCGATGGGCTGCGTAATCAAATTCACTTTCCTCGATGCGCACGCTGGCACGGCCTTCACGGAAATCATCACGCAGTTGCAGTAATTCATCTTCAGTGACCGGATAGAAACGTACCTGATCGAAGAAATGTAATAACCAGGGTTCGTCGGCGGCGAACTGATCGTTTTTCAGATATTTGTTCCAGATAGGCAGCGTACGGCCCACCAACTGGTATCCACCCGGCGAATCCATCCCATAAATACACATATACATGCCGCCGATACCGACAGTACCTTCGGCAGTAAAGGTGCGGGCAGGGTTATATTTTGAACTGAGCAGCCGGTGGCGCGGATCCACGGGAACTGCGCAAGGAGCTCCCAGATAGACGTCGCCCAGGCCAAGAATCAGATAGCTGGCATCAAACAGAATACGTTTAACTTCCTCACGGTTTTCCAACCCGTTGGTCCGTTGCAGGAAATCTACGTTATTCGGCAACCACGGCGCCTGCTGACGGACGGTCTGCTGATAACGACTGACCGCGTCTAAGGTTGCGCTGTCCTCAAAAGCCATCGGCAGCCAGACGATACGCGAAGGGACTTTCAGCTCGCTGACATTCCCGAGCGAAGTTTCCAGATCCAGCAGCAGGTCGATCAGGGCTTTCTGTGATAACTGCAGGCTGTCATAGCGGATCTGTAATGAACGGACACCCGGCGACAGTTCACGGATCGCTGGGATCGCCTGTTGACGGATTGCTTCAATCAGCAGATGAACCCGTAAGCGTAACGCCAGATCCAACACATTATCGCCGTACTCTATCAGGATGTAGTGATCACCTGCCTGGCGGTAAACCACGGAAGGACGGTCACCTTGTGCCGGTAATGCGGCCAGTGCGGTCGCCGGGACTCCGTCGACAGGTTGCAGGTTAGCCGGAGCAAACTCTGGTATCGCTGCCGGTGCGAGTTGTTCAATTTGCTGGTTACAGGCGATTTCCAGTGTCTGCGCTTCATCAAAACTGATCGGATAAAAACGGATTTTGTCGCCGGGTTTTACCTGACCCACCTTCCATAACTCGGCACTGGCAATCGTCACCGGGCAGACAAAGCCGCCGAGACTCGGTCCGTCACGGGTCAGGATGACCGGGAAGTCACCGGTGAAGTTGATTGCCCCAATCGCATATTCGCAGTCATGCACATTGGAAGGGTGCAAACCGGCTTCGCCGCCATTTTCCCTGGCCCATTCCGGTTTAGGGCCGCTGAGCCGGACACCTAAACGGTTCGAGTTGTAATGTACTTCCCAGTCAGTGGCAAAGAAGGTATCTATGGCTTGAGGGGTAAAAAAGTCCGGAGCACCGTGCGGACCATATAACACCCCGATATCCCAGTGATTACTGTATTCAGGAATCATCTCTGTCGGCAGGGCTCGTGGTTCACTGATGGCTGGTGGTGTGGTGCAGGCCGGTAACTCCGGCTGTGATACCGGCAGCATATCTGCCTGGCGTAAAATTCGCCCGGCATGACCACCAAACTGGCCCAGCGCAAAGGTCGAGCGGCTGCCCAGATAGACAGGGACATCGAAACCGTGACGGATGGCCAGGCAGGTACGGCAACCGGACGTGGCACGGCCAAGCGTCAGTGTCTGACCCGCTTTTACATTCACCGGTTGCCAGAAAGCGACCGGCGTATCATCCAGGGTTGCTTCCGAAGGGGCGCCGGTCAGTGCAATAATGCTGTCGCAGTGAAACTTCAACACGGGTCCCTGCAGGGTAAATTCCAGCCCCGCAGCTTCCGGGGCATTGCCTACTATACGGTTAGCCAGCCGGAAGGCGTAATCATCCATCGGGCCAGAAGGTGGAACACCGATGTCCCAGTAGCCTGGACGCCCCGGATAGTCCTGCACCGAGCTCCAGGTGCCAGGTTGGATCACTTCAACCACATGGGCGTTGGCAGTAAACTTATCGAGGAAACGAGTGTAGCTGCGTCCTTCACGGAACTCAGGGGTATTGATAACCTGGCGGAGATAGTCAAGATTCGAGGCAATTCCCTGAATCCGGGTTTCTGACAGGGCCTGACGTAATTTTTCCCAGGCGGCTTCACGGGTATCGGCATGCACAATCAGTTTTGCCAGCAGCGGATCATACCAGGCCGAGACTTCGGTACCGGTACTGACCCAACCATCGACCCTCACATTATCCGGGAAACTGACATCCGTCAGGGTTCCGGGAGAAGGCTGAAAGTTTTTCAGTGGATCTTCTGCATACAGACGTACTTCGATGGCCGCTCCCTGAGGCGCTTTGGCCATGGCCTGCCAGTCTGGTGTTTCGCCGGCCGCGACCTGTAACATACAGGCGACCAGATCGAGCCCTGTGACCGATTCGGTCACAGGGTGTTCCACCTGGAGTCGGGTGTTCACTTCCAGGAAATAGAATTTATCCTGAGCACCGTCATAGATGTATTCGACAGTACCTGCGCTGCGGTAATTCACGCTTTCCCCGAGCCGGACAGCACTTTCCAGTAACGTGCGGCGGGTTTCTGGTGGCAGGTGAGGTGCAGGGGTTTCCTCAACGACTTTCTGATTACGGCGTTGCAGGGAGCAATCACGTTCACCGAGGGCAACGACCTTGCCCTGACCATCCCCGAAAATCTGTACTTCAATATGCCGTGCCTGATCGATACAACGTTCAAGAAATACACCTGCATCATTAAAGAATTGTGCACCCAGCCGGCGAACACCTTCCCAGGCGTCGGATAACGCTGACTCATCAGCACAGCGGGTCATTCCGATACCGCCGCCGCCCGCGGTACTTTTCAGCATCACCGGATAACCGATAGTCGCGGCGGCCTGCAATGCTTCTGGTAGTGAACTGAGTAACGGAGTGCCCGGGGTCATGGGGACCCCGGCTGCGGCTGCCAGCTCCCGCGCCCGGTGTTTTAAACCAAACTCACCAATCTGATGAGCGGTTGGACCAATAAACACGATCCCGGCTTCTTCACAGGCAGCAGCAAAAGGCAGACTTTCTGATAAAAATCCGTATCCTGGCCAGATAGCCTGGGCGCCGCTCTGCTGGGCGGCCTGCAAAATTTTCTCTATCGACAGATAGCTGTCGGTCGGTTTATCCCCGCCCAGGGAAATCGCCTCGTCGGCTTCTTTCACATGCGGGGCGTTTTTATCCGCATCGGAATAGACTGTGACGCTGCGAATTCCCAGCTTTTTAAGGGTTTTCAATGCACGGCAGGCGATTTCACCACGGTTAGCAATCAGTACGGTATCAAACATGATTAACGGGTCTCCTGTGAGCTTAACCAGCGGCGCCAGCCACCTGTTTCGGTGATATCAAGGGCATTACTCAATGCGTAAGGTTCGCAGACAAACCCCTGGACAGTGCGTCCATCAGCCAGCGTGAGAGTGCCAATCCCTAAAGGAGCAGGGATCTCCGCAACAAACTCACCATAACGAGCCAGTGGGATATCCCAGAGTTCGACGATTATGGCGGCACCACTGTCATCACGAACCAGGCCTGGTTTTTTAATCGCTCCGCCACTCAGGGCATACAGTCGGTAATGCGCGGCAGTCGTGGTTTCTTCCACCAGTACCGCCTGACGGGTGGTGAGCTGGTAATTAAGCGGCATACCTGTCAGATGAGCGCCGACCACCGCAATACGGACGTGATCAGCCGATGCCGGCAAAGAGGTTGCTGTTTCCGGGGCCGGTAGTCCGGTGGCCCCCGGGGACAGTTGTTGCTGCTGTTGCCAGCGTAAGCCAAAGCCAGCCAGTGCCCGGTCGTACCAGGCGGGGGCAATCAGTGTGATCCCGGCAGGCAGTCCGTCGGCCCGAAAACCGGCAGGCAAGGCCAGTGCGCAGAGATCGGCCAGATTGGTGAAGTTGGTGTAGGTACCAAACTGCGCGTTGTATTTCACCGGTTCCTGTTGCATTTGCTGGCGTGTACGGATAGTTGGGGAAGTCGGTACCACCAGTCCGTCGAACTGTGCCAGTGTTTGCTGAATCTGGCGGCTCAGTTCGGAGCGCAGATATTCAGCCTTCCAGGCGTCGGTGGCTGTAAATTTTTCACCCTGTCTGACAATGCCGTAGACCACCGGATCGAGTTTGTCCGGCTGCTGTAACATTTCACCGACAGCCGCTGTTCTTTCAGCAACCCAGGGGCCGTTATATAACTGCTCTGCCAGCCGGTGAAACAGTGTGAAATCGATAGCCGACAAGGTGGCACCGCAAGCCTGAAGGTCAGTTAATGCTGTGTCCCAGGCGGCACGGGCTTGTTCATCACCAAAAAACTCCGGACTGGCAGGGATGGCAAATTTCGGGGCTGCCGGCAGGGCAGCCGGAGCGGTATGTGGGGAAGAGCGGGAATAGCTGTCTCCACTGTCGTAACCTCCGGCAAGGCTGGCGACCTGCCAGGCATCTTCGGTGGTGAGTGCAAACACGGAAATGGTATCAATCAGGCGACAGGCCGGGACAACCCCTGAGGCAGAGAGCCAGCCTTTAGTCGGTTTCAGACCGACAATGTTATTGAATCCGGCGGGTACACGCCCGGAACCGGCAGTATCGGTGCCCAGAGAGAAAGGCACCAGGCCACGGGCCACCACTGATGCAGAACCGGAACTGGAACCGCCGCTGACATATTCAGGATTAAAACTGTTAGGGACTTCGCCATAAGGGGAACGGGTCCCGACCAGCCCTGTTGCAAACTGGTCCAGATTCGTTTTCCCGGCCACGATGGCGCCGGCAGACTTCAGACGGGCTACGACTTCGGCATCATTGTCGGCCACATAACTGAATGCGGGGCAGGCGGCGGTGGTGTCAAAACCGGCAACATCAATATTATCTTTAACTGCAAACAACACGCCGAACAGGGGCAGGGAAGCCGGGTTCTGCAGAAAACGCGGCAGAATTTTGCTGACCTGGGCGGTGATCTGTGCCGGAGTCGCGACACTTATCCATGCCGGATCCTGCGGGTCAAAGGTGGCAAGCCACTGATTCAGAATTTCAGCCAACTGCTGAGGGTGCTGCCGACAATGGTCAGTCCACTGTCCAAGGGTAAGTCCTGCGCGTAGAGAGGTCATATGAATTCCATCATGTATACCAGATGGTATTCATCTGAGCAAAGAGCGTGCCATATTTATAACTGTATGAATTATAATGTTTAAGTGGGTTTTTCTGATCAGCCGGATGCCCGGGGTTGAGCATTTTTGGCGCACGTCCGCCTACGGATGGTGCAAATTTGTGCAATGCTTTTGCACAAAAACGTGCCAACGAACGTCAGACTGAGTAAATTTTTGGCAGATGATAGTAAGTCATCATTTAACCCGCTAGCATGGGAACCTGTCAGCGGGTCTGCTGATATGTGGCGGGTAAACGAGGAGAAGCGTGTGATTAATTGGAAGCATTGGGTATTGGGTCTCTGTCTGACAGGGGTTGCCGGTCTCAGTCAGGCAGATTCATTAGATCAACAACGTCAGCGATACCAGCAAATTAAGCAGGCCTGGGATAACAACCAAATGGATGTGGTGGCGCAGATGATGCCATCACTGAAAGATTATCCACTCTATCCTTATCTTGAGTATCGACTACTCTCCCAGGATTTGAATCAGGAAACCTCTCTGGCAATCAGCAATTTTGCCAACCAGTACCCGACATTGCCTTCCGCCCGTAGCCTGAAAAACCGCTTTGTAAACGAACTGGCAAGACGCCAGGACTGGCAGGGATTATTAAGCTTCAGTCCGACCCGTCCGGCACCAGTACAGGCCCAGTGCAACTGGTATTACGCAAACTGGGCTACCGGGAATCAGCAACTGGCCTGGGAGGGGGCAAAAAAATTGTGGCTGACCGGGGCGAATTTACCTGACAGCTGTGATGCCTTATTTACCGCCTGGCAATCATCGGCACAATTCAGTCCACAGGCGATATTACAACGCCTGATACTGGCCTTTAAAGCCGGCAATGATTCACTGGTGCGTCACCTGATTACGATGTTGCCGGTGAATTATGCGACCGTGGCTGCGGCTCTGTCGACGCTGGGACAGAACCCTCAGACGGTGAGCAGTTTTGCTACCGCGGTTTCACCCAGTGATTTTAGCCGGCAGATAACCCTGATCGCTTTCAGCCGGCTGGCACGACAGGATGCCGAAAATGCCCGTTCGTTGATCCCGGCACTGGTCTCTGCTCAGAAAATGTCAGCTTCAGAAGTTCAGGCGATGAAGGAGGCGGTGGCCTGGCAATTTATGGGCAGTGATGTGACGACAGAACAGATGCGCTGGCGGGATGCTGTTGTCATGGACAGCGATTCTACCTCCCTGATCGAACGACGCATCCGTCAGGCTATTTCTGATAATGATCACCGTGGGCTGAATACCTGGATTGCCCGGTTACCCGTCGAGGCTAAGCAAAAGGACGAATGGCAATACTGGCAGGCATGTTTGTTACTGGAGCAGGGACGTAAACAGGAAGGCGATGAACTGCTCAGTGAGCTGACACAGAAACGTGGCTTTTATCCCATGGTAGCGGCCCAAAAACTGGGCGTACCTTACAGGCTGACGATTGATCCGGCGCCTGCGCCAACAGCCTCGGTTGCCAGCGGCGCTGAGATAGCCCGTGTCAGAGAACTGATGTACTGGGGCATGGATAATCTGGCCCGAAGCGAATGGGCTAACCTCATCAGTAGTAAACCCCTGGAGCAACAGAAAATGCTGGCTCGTTATGCCAGTGAACAGAACTGGTGGGATTTGAGTGTCCAGGCCACTATCACCGCGAAAATGTGGGACAGCCTGAAAGAACGTTTTCCGTTGGCCTGGCAACAATACTACCAACAATATTCGGCCGGAAAAGCCATCCCGGTGAGTTATGCAATGGCGATTTCGCGTCAGGAAAGTGCATGGAACCCTAAAATTCGTTCGCCGGTGGGCGCCAGCGGACTAATGCAGGTTATGCCCGCGACTGCGGCACATACCGTTAAAATGTTCCCGGTCAGTAACTATGTGAACAGCAGCCAGTTGCTGGATCCGCAAATGAATATCCAGGTTGGAATGCAATATCTGGATTATGTGTACCGGCAGTTTGATGATAACCGCATTTTTGCTTCTGCGGCCTATAATGCCGGGCCAGGCAGAGTCAGAAGGTGGCTGGCAGTGAGTGGTGGTAAGCTGGATGCTGTCGGATTTATCGAAACCATCCCTTTTGCCGAAACACGAAACTATGTGAAGAATGTGCTGGCTTATGATGCCTACTATCGTTACTTCATGGGCCAGCCTGGCAAACTGTTACAGGATACGGAGTGGAATCGCCGCTATTGAGTATGCTATGCTTCCGTACTCATTAATGAGTACGGAAGCCGTCTATGTTGCCCACTGCCAATGCAGAAGAAAATTTTGAGTTCAACTGGCCGCGTGTTGTCAGCTTACTGAAGCAGGCAGTGGACGATCAGCAGACAGAGGCATTACTGCAGCTGATGATGACTCCGGATGAACGGGAAGCACTGGCAACCCGGCTAAGAATTATTGAAGAGTTAATGCGTGGCGAAATGAGCCAACGGCAGCTAAAAGATCAGTTAGGTGTTGGCATTGCCACCATTACCCGGGGTTCTAACAGTCTGAAAGAGTCGCCGGCCGGATTCCGGCAATGGCTTGAGAATCAGTTATCAATAAAGGGTGGTTCACTGTAATAAGGATGCAGCAGCGGACATAATGCCAGCAGCAGAGCCTGATGATAGACGGATGTCCGTGTGAGCCGTCCTTCAGTCAGCGCGCCTATCGCCCCGCCTTTTTGTTTGATATTGGCAATGCCGGTCAGTTGTGCCATCACGTCGCCCAGTTCACGGCCCTGATGAAGTTGTTCAGACACTGCGGCAGGCAATAAAAAACTGGCAGAACGAGATTCACCACGTTGTGAGGCATTTTCTACCACCATCCAGGCGAATGCCTGCTGACCATCAATACCCGCCTCAATAGCCACCCAGAAATCAGCCCCGGGCTGCCGATGGCGGGCATTAGCCACGCGTTGACGGGCGCCTTTACGGGTTTCTTCATCACTCATGGGCTGTGCTGAAACACCGCTGTCGGTTTCTGAACCTGAAACCTGGCATTGACCGGCACCGAAAACATCCTCAAAAGCTTGTAGGATAGCGCTGATTTTTGCCGGGTTGCTGGTAGCGGCGACAACATGGTACATAATAGTTAAACTCTCAGGGCAGATGGTTGCACTGACTCAGTATAATGGATAGGTAACATGCTACAAGTCTTTCTGGTTCGTCATGGTGAAACCCTGTGGAATACCGAACGTCGTCTGCAGGGACAAAGCGATAGCCCGTTGACCCCACAAGGAGAGCAGCAGGCAAAACAGGTGGGAGAGCGGCTTCGGTCTTACGGTATTACGCATATTATAAGCAGTGACTTGGGCCGGACCCGCCAGACTGCGGAGATTATTGCGCAGTATTGTCAGTGTCCGGTGCTCACCGACAGCCGGTTACGGGAACTGAATATGGGAATACTGGAAACCCGTCGACTGAGCGATCTGTCTGCCGAAGAAGAAGGCTGGCGTAAGTCGCTGGTGGATGGCACCGAACAGGGGCGTATTCCCGGCGGAGAAAGTATGACTGAACTGGCTGGTCGTATGCAGCAGGCGCTGGATGCCTGCCGTGAACTGCCGTCTGGCAGCCGCCCGGTACTGGTAAGCCATGGTATGGCTTTAGGATCGTTAATTAGTACGCTGCTGGGACTGCCGGCTTATGCCGAACGGCGTTTACGGCTACGTAACTGTTCCCTGTCAAGAGTGGATTATCAGCACAGTGAATGGCTGGCTAATGGCTGGGTCGTTGAAACT
>Ga0157363_1000480_pt1 | contig 30608 bp, 16 predicted proteins | sample AttsexASBM1_FD_111477 | JGI IMG/M metagenome (GOLD analysis project Ga0157363, IMG submission 111477) | Fungus gardens microbial communities from leaf cutter ant in Ribeirão Preto, State of São Paulo, Brazil - Atta sexdens ASBM1 | ecosystem: Host-associated > Fungi > Mycelium > Unclassified ... | reverse complement strand
TCATGAAGTTATATTAGTATCTTAAGATATTACTTAAGGCAGTTTTAAAATAAGAACAGACTATGAATACCGATCATAGAGCCACAATACTGACTTTATTTGCTGGATAAGACCAAAGCGTGCCAGCAACAAATCGCAGTACATCTCCAACAGCTCCATCGCTTCCACCATGTAGTCCTCACGAATAATATGTTCTACCCTGATCTTAGCACGCTCAGTTTTACCAGTGGCAATAAAATCAGCAATCTCGCGACGCGCCTTTTGCGCCAACTCTGTTTTCTTCTTTTCTAGCAATTTCAATCGGTTGATTGCTAGACGCAAATGCGTTTTCAACTTTGTATAGTTTGGCCCACTTGAGAACATTCTTGATGTATTTTCAGTACGATTGAGAAAGTTACTTGTAAAACTAACTAGTTACAGTATTTTTCTTTCAAAAAATAACTAGTTACTTTTTCTGAAATGTTACAGTTACAGTTATTTTTTTTTTCAGCTAATCTTTTATAATTTTTTATAATTTCTATGCATTGTTATTTTAAATATAAGATTATACATTTTTATATAACATTACTAGATTATTTTATTTATTAAACATTCAATTATACGCTCTATTATTTATAATAAATTAATATATACATTTGGAATTAAAATTATAAAATTAATAATAAGTTGATGTATGTACTGCAAGGATCATAATGTAATTCTTAATGCAGATATTTACAGAATGTGATGATTAAGAATAAAGACACATACGTTCTAATCACGAGAAATAATCACTGATTACTTAATACTTTATTTTCAGTTCATATGTTGGCAAATAAGTTATATCAGAATATCCCGAATTTAAATAATCAAACTTCGAAGCGAGTAGAGAATCGATAAATTAAGAAAAAATTTTTTAAGAAATGTGCTTTGTTTTGTGTGGATGGATGAAGCTTTACAAAAAATGAAATTATTAATCAAAGAAATTGTCATGTATGGGGTTCATGAAAATCCCAGGACTGTTAGAGAATACAGTTTTCAGCATTAATTTGCTGTTAATATTTGACTCGGAATTTGGAATTTGAGTCTCTAGGGACCATACTTTTTTATCCGACAGATTAAATGCAGCCAGATATACAAATTTGTTGGAGAACGACTTCTCTAATTATATATTTAGAAGACATTCACCTGCAGCAACGGATTGAAATGTAGTTTTAGCTTGATAGATGTCTAGTTCATTATAACAAAACTACTTTCCAGACATTATTATCCATATTGATGGATAGTGTACTCGATGAATACACTTAATATTCGAATAAATAAATAAAAATTGAATATCCATTCAAATATATTTTTTTTATTCGTCAAGAAACAAATATTTTTTTCATTCCATTTGAATGAATATTTTTTGAATATGACGAATATTTTCGTTTTCGTATTTACTTCTACTTTGTATTATTTGCACATAGTTTGCAAGCCTACAAGAGAATAGAAATCTATAAAAATAATGAAACCAAAAGAATCTATCAGTGATAACAGATGGCAAATTAGTGACGCGGCACGGTATATAATTAAATAAATTGAGAATAAAAATAATGTTATCTCAAATAAAAATTTATTATTGTATAAAATTATATATTATCTCTAAATGAAGACTTATGTAAAATTATATGTCATCAAATAAATTATACTCATAAATAAAAAATTGCTTTTTAAAATATTTTTCTTAATTTCTAAGAAGTTTTCCTGAAATTTAAATATTACAACGACAAAAATAAATAAAATTCATTTTTTTTATTTAAAATCATCAAAACTATAGTTAAGGAATAATGATTGCTTATTGAAGCTTTCTTTTTCAGTTTATATTTTGTTTGACTACTTAAATGAATATAAATACTCGTTAAATAATCATAGTTTTTTTGTGAATAAATATTTTTGAAAATCTAAAATTTTGAATGAATATATGATTTTTTAATGTGAAAATTTTGTTGAATAAATACAATTTGTAGTTCAATTACAAATTTTTGTATTCATCGCACTACTGATAGACAGGAGTGAAAAAGTAGTATCTTGGCTACCTCGATCATCTGATCTAATATCACTGATCTAATATCACTGAATTTCTTTGTGAAGGGCTCTTGAAGCAGAAAGTTTATTCGTCGCCAGTCAACTCAAGAGAGTGATTGAGAGACCGAATTTTGGCTGCAACACGAACTGTCCGTACTAAATGTAATGCATCTATCATGGATAAAAAAATGAAAACATGTTGACATTGTTGCAAGAAGTCAACATTTTTAACAATATCTACTTAAAAAGTGATAACGTGAATAAATAAGTATAAACAAATAAATACAAAAATAAAAATTAGATCTTTTTTTTGTTAGAAATTTTTCCAAAACAAAGTAAAAACAAACATATTTCTAAAGGACATTTTTTCTTAATTTATCAATTCCCTATGCTCCCGAAGTTTGGCCATTTAAATTCGGAACATCTTATATAATAAGTTGATATAAATTAACTAAAAGTAACTATCAAATTAATTTATAAACTAATATTATATTTATTAGTTCTTTGTTTATAATTATATAAAATATCTTTGTTTAAAATTATAAAAAATTATATAAAATTCAAGCATACAAGTTAGCTATAGGATAAAGAGGTTGTCAGATCTGTCTATCTTATAGCAATCAACAAGTTTGAAAAATTTGTTGTATAATAACAAAATAGACAAATATAATCTTAACTAATGCCTAATATTCTACAATAACTGTGAGTGTAATTATGAGTGATTTTAGTTGTAAGAATTAACCAATCAAGTGGAATATTCTCTTTATATTCTACTTGATTAATCAATTCGTGCAACTACAACTACTTATAATTATAGGGTTATGCCTCTTGTAAACTAGGCTTTAATTACCAAAAATGTAATTAAGTTACATTTTTACAGTTATAAATGGAAAAAGGAATGAAATTAAATTAAAAAAGTAACTCTAACTGCATTATAAATATTGAATTTTCCTATCTTTAGTTATCACTATCAGCTGTTTCTTCTACTAAAAATTTTTCAATTTATATTTATCTAATTTTAACCCATAAATAACTGGGATTCAATGCCAAGAGGAAATTTTAAAATTATCAAAATAAAAGTTGATTATAGATATTTATGGTGTCATTTTTTATAATATAGAAGTGTATAATCACTTGTATATTTATTTTTTTCATTATTAAAAAAGATAATTATTTAGAAGATGCTCCTCACTTTCAATTTCAATTAATAAAATAATGCTCATTCGACACATTTTCGTATTGTAAAACCAAAAAATTATATAGAAAATAATTTGTATTTTTAAAGCAGAGAATTTGTGTTTATAAAGCAGAGAATTTGTGTTAACGCTCTAACCTGTTCTACAATGTACTATTTTTCCTGTTTCTTGTCTTTTGTTATTTTTTACATCTTGTCTTTTTGCTTCTGGTTTTTTGTTTTATACCGAGATAAAAGTTAATGAACTTCGAAAGAAACAAGAAATTACATAGCAAAAAATACAATTGTTGATAGAACGGTAGAAAGGAAAAAAAAACAAAAGGTAAAAAAACAGGAAACAAAGAGTATATTGTAGAATAGGCTTCTATGCTATCGATGTTACAAATTTCTTAACCTAATAGTTAACAATAGTTAACTTTAATGATAAAAAAAAACTTTCTCACGTCTCGAGACTGAGCACATTTTATTGCCAGATTTTTTCGTTTTATGCAAAATCGCGTCGAATGAGCACAATTTCATTAAAATTGAAGGGAAAGAGCGTCTTCTGGATAATTGTCAAAAAGATATTGCGATATTTGTAACAATTTGATATACAATTCAGTGATTAATTAATTCAATTCTAGGTTATAATTGCATATTTTTTTCTAACCGAGACAACAAAAAGTTTAAATATTAAGAATACAAACAAAATTAATTTAATATACCTTTCAACGATGATAGCACAACCTTTTTTTATTGATTAAGACCATTAAGAAAATGACAATTCTTGAATAACATCACTCATGACATCACTATCAATCATCTCGGATTCGGGAAAATTGGTAATTTTTGGAATAGAATCTAGTAATTTTTCAGAGCCGCGGCAACACTGACAAATGTGACAATAAGTCTGTTCGCGTTGCATGAAATCCCCAAATATTTTTGCACTTAAAATGAGATAGATATATATTTTGTTTTAAAAAGGGAGAAAGCGAAGATGTCGAGTGTCAAAAGTGCAAGCAACGCGAACAAACCTAATGCGGCACGTGACGAGCTGGGGTATACGTTTCATCAGCTGACGTGCAAGCGACATTAGAAAACATTTTGGGCGAAAGTTATTTTTGCGAAATTTAATTTATTTTCAAAACACAATGACACTTCATTCTGCAGGAAAGGGTAAACTTTTAGCGGTGATTGGCGATGAGGTTAGTGTAAATGTAAATGTTTAATTATAATCTGATCGGAGGTGATCTTTAAAGATTACTTTAATGTAATGGAAAATTGTGAACTTGATGTTTTGTTCTTATACTTTGTTTCATTTGTTTTCGCAGTCAATAGTTGCATAATAATATGTATGATTAAATTATAGTACATTATAATGTATGAACTATTAGATTGCTGTAGTTAATAAAACTAACATATATACTTGTTCCATTCAATAATTCTGCAATGCTAAATATCATGAATTTTTGTAATCTTATTCTATCTTCATAATTGAGGGTATTTTTGGTAAATGTTTAGAAGTACTATCCCATTCTTTTCAGTATTTATTAAAACTAATTATAAAAAGACTTATATGCAAGAGATTTTAAGAGAAAACTTATTGTTTATGAGAAAAACTCTGCAATTGCATGTATTTTCTCATGTAATTTTAATTATAGCAGAGATTAGTTTGACTCAAAACTTATATTTATAATGTACATATTTACTGCTTAAATTAATTAAAAATTATAGTAAAAGTAGAAGTTCCTTCTTAAAATATTGTATTGTTTTTTTACTAGATTTGCTAATTACTGAAAAAAATCGTGTTTTCTGATAGAATAATACTTTTGAATATTTACCAGGATCTTTGTTAATTTTTTTCATAAAATTTCTAATTTTAGTATATCAAATTCATTAATTTAGTAGATGAAAGATTTGAATAACTACTGTGAACTATTTAATTAACATAAAATTGATATTTGAATTGACATTTTAAGTATATGCAATACAATTATCCAGATTTTTCCATAAGAACTATAAAGCCTCTTTTTAAAACATTGTATACATATCTTTTTTTAACTAATTTTGTTAATTATTGAAAAAACTGATTTTTGATGTGATAGTATTTTTGAATATTTATCTTATTTCAGGATACTTGCGTAGGCTTCTTACTAGGTGGAGTTGGAGAGATAAATAAACATCGTCAGGCTAACTTTATGGTTGTCGACAAAAGTATGTATTAGTCGCATATTATAATGCAAATATTTTAGTATGCAACAACTGAGTATTCCTCATTATTTTTAAAAAAAGCAACAAACTAATTAGTTAATTACTGATTAGATAATCTACTATTCTTTATTGTTGTTTCGCTGTATAAAGAAATGTAATGTAATCATAATTATAATTATTATGAAAAATATTCTGTATACGATTATATTACATTAAGATAATGTACATTACTTAAGGTACATTATACATTAATAAAAAAATAATGATCTTTATAGATACAGCAGTAAGTGAAGTAGAGGATACTTTTAAGCGATTTATCAAGCGTGATGATATTGATATCATTCTTATTAACCAGAATGTAAGTAGCAAAGATAATTATTTCATCGGTAATTAAAATTTTTTTTAAGTCGTAACATTAGGTCTGTTTGCATTGCTATTCTTAAAAATTTTTGCAATTAGAATGAAAAATATATTTGGGTATTGAGAAAAGAGAGAGAAAGATTCTAAATATAAAAAGTGCAAGCAACAGACCTATTAAGTTATACTCTGTTTATAATAATAAAAGTAATTTCATTTAATTAAAAACAATGCTTCTTTGTATTCTCTGTAATCTGACATTTGGTACTCTATCGCAGGTAGCTGAAATGATTCGTCACGTAATTGATAGTCATACTCAACCGATACCTGCTGTATTGGAAATTCCAAGTAAAGATCATCCATATGATGCCAGCAAAGATTCTATCTTGAGACGTGCTAAAGTATGACATTTTATTTATTTATTATGATTGAAATTGAACGATAGTGAATTATCGTTCAATTTAACACATTCCTTCTTTTATTCTTTTCTCTTGGAAAATCTTATTTGTTACAATTGTTTACAGGGAATGTTCAATCCAGAAGACATTCATTAATATGATGTTAACAAGATTATATCAAATATGTACAATAGGAATGGAATTATATGTTCGGTTATGCGTTCCAGTATCTATTCTTTGTTGTTTGGTAAAAGTGATATAAAATTACAGGCTTCTTACAGGTTTAATAAACTGTTAATGACCACTCATATTAATAGTAAGTCAGAATTATAAGTCAGAACTAGAATGGATACTTTTAGCTTGAAATTAAAATTGTATTCATATCTATTACCATTCCTACTTGTTACTTTATTGCTGTTTTATCATAGCACGCGACGCTGATTCTCAGAGACGATCTGTCTGAAATTGTTAAAAGTTTTTTGACCTGCGTCAGTCAATATATTTCAAAATATTCTGTTAATATTATTATTCATAATGTATTTTTATAGTTCAATCTATTATGAATAGTAGTATCTTATAATATTAGCAATAGAATACTTATAAACATAGAGAGTGATATAAAAAATTTTTAACGATTTCAAACTAATATCATGTTTGAAGCAGAGCGTTGCGTATTACAACAAAACAACAATGAACTAAAGAATAAAAATAGCATAAATACCTACACACATTTCAATTTTAAATATCCATTTTGACTAGCTTTGTTCTAAGTCATAAATTTTAGGAAACTTACATCCAGATTAAATTTGATATTAGATTAATACGTCATAATATTTCAGCCAATTAGAAGGAATAATTTTTAAGACAAATAATTATATGATGTGATTGGTCAGTTCTAACATAACCTAAATTTTAAATCGTAAGAAATATAATTTGGCCATCTCTACGCAATTATTGATTACTTATTAATCACTACCGACTTATTACATACCTTATTACATATTATTATTCGCTTACAACTCGCTTCTTGCTTCTGATCTATTACTAATGGCTTATTGTAGAAAGCTCATTATCTAGTTAACATACTGTTATGAATGAAAACTAATGAATGAAGTAGCTAATCCTTTCACATCATTTTAAAACCTGTTCTTTATGTGAATATATACATACAGAATGTGAATATATACATATATATATACATATATGCATGCAGAAGTTTCCAGCTAGTAACATTTTATATTCTATTGTGATTTATAAAAAAAAAACCTGATAAAATTTTAATCATTATCAGATGTTACAAGATCAGGTGTACAAAATTTCGTTACCTACATCTTGTATTAACATCTGATAATGATTCAAATTTTGTGTCAGGCTTTTTTTATTTAGAGTACAAAATGTCACTGGCCAGAAACTTTTGCACACTGTTACCTAATTATTTATAATATTGAGATGGTTACTTAAAAGTACTGAAAATTTGGTGCCTCAGGGCACCACACAAAATCACAACTATCTGCATAATATTAAAACTATGTGTATATCTTAATAAAGTAGTATGAAACATACATAATAAATCAAAAGCTGCATCTTCACCAAACGTAATCAAGATGAGATTACGTTTACTTTTTCGATTGTATGTTTACACACAGAAATATCTTTTCTGAATGATCATTAACCCATTACTTTTTTGTGACCATTACAATCGTAATTTTTTAAACTATAATCTCGTTTTTTAAGAGAAGTCTATGATAATTTGTATATAGTCAGTTAAAGAAACGTTTCCTTACCTGTCACTAAGTTGTATATTAAAAGTTGCATTTTCAATGTTCTTTTTCTTTTTCATTTCATCGTTAACCTACTCTAGAATTTTGCATATATTAAGTTCGATACTTCAACTTCACTAAATAAAAAAATTAGACATTTCTATGATATTCGATTAACTAAAGAATCATCTTAATGAAATAAATATGGTCAGCAGAACAGTTTCGCAACCGTTTAATAGTTTTGCAACCGTTTTATAATTGTTTACTGAGATAGGAGCATTCTTCTAGATCTGAAAGTATAATCTAATCAGCAAGAAGAAAACTTCCAAAAGTTACAAAATAATCATTCTTAAACGCAGCCAATTTATATTTTGTATTTTGTTATAAGATGACCTTACACGATCAATAATACAGAACAGTGATATTAAATTAGTAATACTGACAGTATTATTGATCATATAAGGTCACCTTAAGAATATACAATAATGGCTTTTAATTCAAATCTTAAATGAAATGAATTATTGTTGGTCATCCTATCATGAAGTTTTATTGTATTAATTGAATCTAATATTGAAAATTACATTGCTAATAGATTATAATAAAATGTGCATTTATTATAACAACTTCAAAAATGATTTAAGAGTTTTGTTGTTTCAACAAGTTTAACAATAATTAGAATCCTTTTAATGAAGTAGAATGGAAAAGTACAATAGATCTGCTTGAAATCCCCCAAAGTTTTTGTATTTAAAATAGAATAAACATATGTTCGAGTATTAAAGAGAGAAAGCGAAGGTACTGAGCGCAAAAAGTTGTAATGTTCTGTGTCGTTTCGGTACAGAGCGAAATGAAGTTGGCCGACTCGCCAAGAGAGTCCTTTAGCCGAAATAATTAACCAGAGATAAATTAAAAAATGTTTTATACGGAATCATTTGTATTTCACTCTATCAAGACGGTAGAGAGATGGAAGCGTTTTGGCTTATAAGCCAAGTTTTGGACAAGCCTGATTTAAGATATTAGAAAGTCGAAGAGAATAGGAAACTAAGCAAGAAAGGGATATTTTACAATGCAATCTTCTTTCGTAATTACAAATTTGATATATACATTTATATTTTCTACTGTGATATACTGACATCATTAAAATACAGCTTTTGCAATATAAAGCTGCTTATAAAACTTCTTCACATATTAGTATATTATAAATACTTAATATATATAATAGCATCAAAAATGTAGATATAATTAATAAAGAATAATATTAATAATACTGTAGCACACAAAAACAAAAGACACTCCTTTGGCATATTGAAAATCAAAATGCAATTATCAGATCTATTCAATTCTATATACAGTACATCATCACGTAGTATAGTTCTTTCATTTTTCAATCTTCTTTTCATTACACTGTTATGTAATTTTTAGAAAAATATAATAAATACCTTTGGAATTCTCTGTGGTTATATCCATTATCCTTTGAACCTATATGTTCTTGCCTTTTTTTAGATTATTGATATTTTTTAATTTTTGATTCCTACATGTAAAATCATAAATTTCTTTTTCTGAAATCTCAAAATAATTTGGCAAATATATAATATCGTATTCGATTGAATTGAATTCAATTAAATTGAATGATGAAGTAGAATTGCCATTTACTTAATTGATTTCAAGTTCTTCCCTTGCAGACAGAAATAATTTCTGTATAGCGTGAGTAGCTTTAACTGAAAATAAAATAGAAAAATAAATGAAATACATAATTAAACAATGATATTCTGAACCTTTCTATTTTTTTCATTCTTTTTTCTGAAAACTTATAATCTCTATTGTGTTGTTTTTCTATTTTATATTTGTTACTTGAATACGCAAATAGCAATATTATTATAAAAACTTTATCACTTGCTATTAGAATTGACTGCAAAGAAAGTTCAGAACTGTTTAATGACATAAGAGAAGCAATATAGAAAATTTTAAATAAATGTATAAATAATGAATAAACTCAATTGCATTTGTAAAAATTACGAACTGTTAACTTTTTGGAACCACAATGGTTTGCTTTTCCAAGCAACACCGAGGATATATGCGGGTATACCAGACACAGTAATAAGAATGCCCATACCAACTTCATATGGTCTTTGGTAGCATGGTACAATAACCAGAAAAGCACATAATGCTACGAATAGTATAGGTATCCATAATGGTATCTGAGGAGAAGAAATTTCAATGACATATATATATATATATATATATACTGCACGCGTGCGCGCGCACGCAGTGCACACACTTTATATGCAGATAGTAACGTATACTAAATTGAGTCAAAGACCTCTATAATTTTTGAACTTTAAACTTGATACAAAATGGCTCAAATAATTTAAAATTAAAACAATAAAAACAATAGGACTACGACTTAAGCTTGACTCGTAGCTAAAATAAGAGCCTTACATAAATTTTAATTTAAGAATACGTATATTTATTAGATCTATCTCTGTTGAGACACACTGTTACAAAGTAAAAAGTAGTAGCCATTTATATAATACCCTGTATACACTGTTTAATATTTTCATGTATATGAAATACATTACCTTGATTGGTCGTTCCATGTTAGGTCTTTTATAACGCAGCCATAAAATTCCAGCTACTGAGATCATAATGAAGAATGATTCTACTATACTGCAGTATGTAATCAGTACAAATATATCACCCGTGCATAACATTATGAGAGATAGAATACACTGCAAATGCAAAAAAATTGATTTATGATATAAAGAAAGAAAAGAATTTATTTTAACGCATAAAATAAGAAAGAAAGTTTTTAATTTTTGTTCTTCTAAGATCATAATTCAATATAGCTATAATAAAAGAGATTAAAAACCTTAAAAATTTAATTAGCAGACATAATTTAGCGTTACATACCAGAAATATTAAAGCAGGCATAGGTGTGAATCTGGTTATATTGATGTGGCTCAACATCGAGGGAAAATGGCCATTTCTAGCACCGACAAAGCACATTCTAGATGATGTCATAATATGAACGCTCAAGCCACCAAAAGCGGATACAGCTACCATTAAAGGTATTATCCAAGCCATATATCCGAGAAGTTGATTTCCAAAAGTCTAATAAAAAAACTAAATTTTGTATATACGTTTGACAATCCCTGGCGGAAAAAAAATACGAAAGAGAAAAATTACATAGATTGAGACAAGATTTTAGAAATTTCTCAATTTTTCTTAAATATTTATAGTAGGATGTAGAGTGAGGTTTGTTTGTCTTAGAAATTCTTAATTTTTCGTAGATATTCGTAGGACATAGAGTGTCGTTATTTGAGGATGAAGGATTTTTTGATGTTTCAAACAAACAACGTCGTTTTACGTTCTACTACGAATATCTATACGAATATCTACTATGAAAAATCAAGAAGATCTTGTCTCAATTTATGTAGTTTTTCATAAAATTTTTCCGCCAGGGATGCTATTGAAATCTAACTAATTAATTGTTACACAGGATGTTCCATATCATCTTTTATAGTTCCATATCATCTTTTATAGGTGGACTAAAGTGAGTCAAAGTCCTTTGATACCATTTTATAATTTTCGTAATAGCTAATAAGAAATTAATTCTTAAAAGTTACACGCTCAATCGGCTTACTTTAATAATTAATTTCTTTTTCCAGAGACTCAGACCAAAATTGCATTATGGATTAAAATTTCAGCCTGATCGAATCGCAATTATGGTCCGAGACTACTCAACTTTTGGTTACGGTATTGGTTCTGGTTTTTTTCAATGACAACAGTGATCGTTACAGATATATAATTACCGAATAAAAAGGATCGAAATGCAAGCGGACCCGATATCTATTACAATAAAAGAATTAGAATCAAAAATCGGATTTAGCTTCGGACCATTATCCAGACCAAATTTTTTGGTCCCCGTTTTTAACTGAAAGATATAATAATATAAGACTTTGATACTAAATTTATTTCGCTCTATCTGCCCACAAGAAATGATGTACCAGACATCTTGTACATTAAAAATTATTACTTACCACAGCGATAGCGTTGGAAGCCATCATAGCAGTTGGAGTTAAAACGGCCAGATAAGCAACATTTGCCATAACATATATTAAGGTCACTAGCGGCAGTGATATGTAAATTGCACGTGGTAAATTTCTATTGAGTTAAGTCAGTCAATTAATTTGATGATCAAGGAATAAAATCAATATCGAAGTTTCAATTTTTTTCTTTTCTTTTATAATAGAATAATCACTTATCTTTGTAACTTACACATAAGGATTTTTTAGTTCTTCCGTCATAAAATTCAAGTAATTCCATCCTGAATAAGAAAATATGCCAGAGTAAAAAGCTACAGCGATTTTTCCAGGATCGGTGTTCGTGTTTTCGAAACTATTTTCGAAGTTTTCTTTGTGTCCTAATTAACATAACAGATTAAAAAGAATAATTCTTAATAAATGATTAAAATTTTATTAAGAATTGAAAAATTTACTAAAAAACATACCTATACAAAGCCAGATTAATCCAGCTATAATAATAATTATTAATGCCCCAATTTTAGCAAACATAAATACATTCTGCATTTTTGACGTCTCTTTTACGTCATAACAATTGATGAAAGTGAGGAAACCTATAGATGAACATAGTAGATTTTATATATTAAATTGAATAAAGTTATCCTCAAGCAATATGTTTAATTATATTTAAATTATTTAAATTTAGCTGTATAAATAATAAATATATCCACGCGTCACTATTTATTTTTAAGCACATATTTGCATTCAAATAATTATGAATTATATTTTAAATAAGATGATGAATAAGATGATGATAATTTTACGAATATAGAACTCTAAGGGCCGGAGGTTTCATTAGATCAAAACCATGCGCGATGAATATCACATCCTATACGAGGTGACACTGTTTTTCCAAAATATATGGATAGAGATCTAGACCAGCTCGATAAAAAATCCAACCCAACGGGGACTAATAGTAACCCAACTCGGCAGTCATTAACAATATTCAGAATTTCTTCAGCAATCTCGGACAAGACGGAAACAAAGGCAACAAAGCATTATGGATACGGATGTAGAAAGAGGAAATGGATATTGGAAAATATTAGGATTGCTACCTGGAACTCAGAGGTAGCTTATTAGGAAGACAAGACGAATAATAGCAATAATGAACAAAAGAAAGACAAATAGTACTATTAGAAACAAAGAAAAACTGAAAGCAACTATGGATATAAACAACAAAATTATGATTTGGAGCAGAGTAGTTCAGAACTAAAGGGCGAAAGTGAAAGTAGCGATAGGTAAGTACTAATAGATAGAAGGTGGAGAAACGATAGTGCTATAAATATGTAGGAGACATCTCAATATTATATTGAATGGACCTCAGAGGAGAGGAAAAAAGAAGAGACAAAAAGTTACAAAAATATTATAATAGAATAAATAAAAGTCACTACATCGTGATAACAGGAAACTTGAATGTGAAAGTAGAGAACGAACCTACCGATAATGTTACAGGAAATTAGGGAGAACTGACGTTTAATGACAATGGGAGAATATTGCAACATTATTGGACTATCAATAATTTAAAAATGACAAACACTTTTTTCAGAAAGCAAGATATCAACACATAAACAACCAGACAATAGAGCCTAATTGATTATGTTATAGTAAATAAAAAATAATGGCATTTCATGGCAAGAATAAGATTGGATCAAAAATAAGTCTGAAAAATATAACGCTAAAACAAGTCATTCGCTTAAAATATTTAAGCTATAAGATCATCTACTATATATATATATATATATATATATATACGATAGAAATATCGAAAATAAACTAAGGAATTTCATAAGAATATGTGAAACGATTAGAAGAACTTTAGACAATCAATGCAGAAAGGAAACCCTCTTAAAGTCATGGCATCTACAAAGTCATGGCTATGCCAACATAGTTGTATAAATGCGAAGCTTAAGTGATGAGATCAGAATGCAAAGAAAATCCAAATGTGTACAAGAGCGGATCATATGAGAAATAACGCTATCAGACAGGATTTAGGAGTCCACATTAAGGAGAAAATTAATGAGTACAGAAAGAGATGGTAACAAACACATAATTCGCATAGAAGACGCGAGACTGCGGAAGATAGCACTTAATTATCGACTCCAAGGAGGGCGTCTAAGAAAAAAATGAGCTGTTAAATAGGAACATAGATCGTAGAGCCTAATCTGTTTAAAAATTTGATGATAATAATCTTTAACAAAATATTAAAAACTCACATATACTCAATGCAGCGATTAATCGCACACCATAAACCGGAGTATCGCAATTAAGAAAAAATGGTTGTACAACATACTGAGCAAATGTCAGTCCCATGATAGCGTTTGTTGTAGGTCTGTAAGCAACAAAGATATGTTTTTCTACCAATATTATACATCGATTAATGAAATTTAATTTGAAATTTACTTACACAAAAATTAAATTAGCGGCCCATAAATATAGAAATGAAGGCAATGCACCAAAAGCTTCATGAATGTAAGCATAATCTCCACCACTGCGAGGTATGCTAGTACCCAATTCCGCATAACATAAGGCACCTACCATAGAGAGCAGGCCACATAGCACCCATATAATCAGAGATAATCCTACACTACCTACTTCTTGTATTACTCCCTTTGGTGAAATAAAAATGCCTGCAAACATGTAACTTAGCAGAAATTGTACAAAAAAGCACGAAATACATAAAAGTACATTGCAGTTTTAAAAACTATTTTAAACTTTTATTTATTGGAAATGCAAGTTAAATATACCTGAGCCAAATATAATTCCTAATATGATAGCTACTCCTTCCAAAAGGCCTAATTGCTTTTTCATTTGTACTTTGCCTACCGGTTTTTGCTGATTATCAGATGGCCGAATGAATTTTTCGTCAAGCGAATGAATTTTTCGTTCTGAATTTATTCGTTGCATATCTTTTGAAGATTCTTCTAGTTCTGTCATCATTTTTGCAAAGCAATTTTTGTCTAAGAAAAATACTATTATTTTTATAGAAGATATCTTTTCAATCAAGATATTAATTTAAGATATTCTTTGCTTAACTTTTAATTTTATTATATGGATTAAGAGATAAAGATTCTCAGTTGATTCATGGGAGATTGATATAGACAGGATATTTTAATTGTATATATATCAGTTGCATTACCTGAAAGTATAAATATTAATTCTGTAAAGTTCTCTTTAAATAATCTAAAATTTGTAAGAATTTGTCAATTCTATTTATAATTTCATTTATTCTTTAAAATCTGTATAAAGATTATGAAAATACAATACACAATTAAAATACGTACAGATAATATGGCAGTTAGATTTTTAAAAAATATCAATGGAAATCGTGTTATACAAAATCAAAAATTAATACAACAAACAAGATTAGATTTTATAAACTAATAAAATACATTAGTTTTATTATAATTATGGGAAATGACACGTTAACTTTTGAAAACATTTTTTGTGCTTAATTGCGCAGCGATAAAGAAGAAAATAATTAGCACATACGTTATTTAAAGCTGAGTAGTGATCATAGCCATATGAATCGTGACGTCAAAACCAGAGATAGCCAAGCGAGATTTAGCATATGAAATAAATTGATGCACTGCATGTATTGTTTTCAATTTGTCGACAATTTGCTGTCATTGGAATCTAGTGAACTGAGTTAGCATTAGGAGGGCAAATAGATTTCATGAGTTTACGAAATTGTAAGAGTATACATTGAGAAATAATAAACTCATCACGTTGACAACAAACTGACGCCATGCACGTATGATGACAACTTGCCAACAGTTTGTTGAATTCTAAGGAAGACTTTACGTGACATCAGAACAACAGACAGTTTGTGGAAATACCTTGGCTTTAGTTTGATGAAATTGAATGCGGAATAAGTGACAACAAAATGACAACATATTGCTCTTTTGGCTATCTGGAATTTAATGCGCATGCGTAGCCTGCTTTTTTATCAGTTTTTACGATTATTTACTGACTGTCAGGCGGGATAAGCATAGTTTTTATAAATATTTTAAAGCACTTTCATCATTTTGTTTTATTAGTTGTCATCATACGTGCATGGCATCAACGTGAGTTTATTATTTCTCAATGTATACTCTTACAATTTCGTAAACTCATGAAATCTATTTGCCCTCCTGATGCTAACTCAATTCACATTAGATTCCAATGACAGCAAATTGTCGACAATTTGAGAACAATACATGCAGTGCATTAATTTGTTCCATATGCTAAATCTCGCTTGGTTATCTGAGACAAAAGTCCTTGATGTACCTTTTATCATTTTTTACGATTATTTACTGTCAGGAAGGATAAGCATAGTTTTTGTCCATTTTTACAAATTTTAAAGCAATCTCATCATTGTTTTATTCAAATTGTCTTTATTTGTAAATGGCACGTAATAGAAATTAATGTGTCATTCTCGCTTTTGACGTCATGATTCGAAATGTGGCTATGGTCACTATTCAGGAGTCTTAAATAATGTACGTGCTAATTATTTTCTTTGCTGCACAAGTAAACACGAGTGTTTTCTTGATTATAAAATGTACTTATTTTCTGAAAATTTTGAAACATTTAAATGTTTATGTTTAGCTTTCCAAAAAATCTGTAATTTTTGACTCATTTACATTTTTTTAATATATTTTTATAAATTTCGGAGTTAAATGTTTGTTTTTTGTTTCTTTTAATTAAAGGATTTATATTTAAAAAATAGAATTTCAATTGCTCGGCCAAATTTATGCCTCTTTGCATGCTTTTTAAAGTAAAATTTTGAACAGAATTTTCATCAGAGTTCTTATTCTTTGAATTAATTTTATTTAACTCACAATCAGATGTCATTTCAATCAAATCTGTTTCATTAATCTTATGGTCTCCTTCACTTTTTTGTACTAATAATACTTGATTATTATATCTTCATTAATTATATCAATTCACATCAATTCAAAGCATTATCTCTATATATTAGAATAAAACCATATTGTGATGATACTTTTTCTGTGTTATACAGGAAATACATATATATATATATATATATATATATACATTTTAAAATACAAATTCTGTGTGAATCTAAATCAAATTAGCAAATTATAAATAAATAATAAAATTAATAAAATACAGTTTGCTGAAAGTTCAAGGCTTTAAACTTGAAATATATCATATAATCACATCTTTCTAATATGATACTTGATTGAGCATCAAATTATTAAAAATTACTTATCAATATAATTTAATTTGTGATATTATTACAGTAATTTAATTGCATTTATAAGTTTGAAAAATCAATTCGACACGCAGTCAAATGACTACAAATATAGTACATATACACACACACAATATGTACATATACACACACACAATATGTACATATACACACACACACACACACACACACACACACACACGCACGCACGCATACACACACGCGCACGCGCGCGCGCACATAAAATTCACATTGAATTATTTAAGCATCCTTATTAGCAAAATGTTAGCAATTTGGGACCACATTGGCAACAAACTCAATCAGATTTTGACTACAAAATAATTATCTGTGTGCGCATTTGGATTTGTCGACAAAGCCTGTTGCAGATTAATGGTAACAAAAATCAAGCAGAGTTTTTGCTCGAATTAAATTCTACTCTCAATCTGTTGTCAGGTCATGTAGGTTCAATTTTTGCGGAACTGGGAAGCGTTACTTTTTCCGTTACTTTTTATATGACATGACAATAAACATGATATTGCAATTTTTTTATAACTAAAAAATTTAAAAAAAAATTTTAATTTATTTTATAACTAAAAAAAGCTAAAATGCTAAAGTTAGAAAAGTCGACTTTTTCGATTTTAGCCCCTTAGAGTTTAGTTATAAAAAAGTTTAGTTAATTGCAACGTCATTATCAAATTGTTTATTATAAAAAGTAACGCTTCCCAACTTTGAATTTCTGCTACTAATCTGCTGATGTAGGCTGTATTCCGTTTCAAGCATGATGTTCATGATGTATCATTCATCCTTGTTATTTACCGAATATTAAACAAAGAAAATGGAACACATCCATAGCATGTCTAGGGCTGCGTTCCATTTCACATATAATGTGCATGATGTATTATTTTATCCTTGCAGCCTAGCATTCCTTGCAGACTTTGTCATATTTCTGACAGCAATGTTTTGACAATGTCAGATAATACAAACTCTATGTAAAATTTGTTGCCTTTTTACAATTAAAAATTGATAGCAGGCCCTGCTCAAAACCTATTTCCACAGACTTTGCTATCAGAGATTAAAGATTAGCTTTGACCATTATAAGCATTTAATTTCTAATTCATATTGATTGTGTTTTTACATATACGATCTAAAATAAGATTCTTGTTTTAAAAAAATGTAAATTATAAAAAATACTTATCCTAATAATGATTAATAATTTTATTCAATAGTTTATTTTCATTTATTATCATTTAATAGATTAATACTTTTGTAGAAGAAAAAACTTAATATCAGCAAAAGAACAATGATTTCATAAAAGAATACTGATTTATATAGACCAGGCCATTTATATGTCCAATTTGAGCTCTGAAGCCAAAACACAAAGCCATCAATGTAAAAAAATTCAATATAAGATTTTAGGAATTGAAAAATATTGATAAGCATCACTTAAAAGCGTATCAATATTTTACAGTCCCCGAAATCTTACTCACATTCTTTGGCGTTTAATTTGGCTCCGGATCTCAAATTGGACAGGCTTGATATAGATCAGAGTGATACACTTTTCAACCGAACATCTAGAATATATTTTATTTTTGATGATACGAAAAAATGTTTCAAATAAAAGTGAAACAATTTCGAGGGATGTATTCTGTCATATCACGTTTTTTTTTTTAAAAGTGCCACAAAGTAAATGTTAACAAGAGCTTATCCATCTCAAATTTTGATAAAAATACACAATTGATGCGTTTTCACGTAAAAATAAAATAATAAGAATAAAAGTGTTGCTTTACTCCAAAATATTAATCGTTGAAGTTGACAATTATTAAGGTTAGGAAATTTATCACAGCTGCGAAATGCTGCGATATACCGCGATCACATTTTCATGCTCTGTGGCCACGTGCGCATGCGTTTTAAATATTTTTCGTTGTTTTAAATGTTTGTCCGTTTTAAAAACATAAATTCTCTATTTTAACCCTCACAATACCATGTTCAATTTCAGTCATCGGTCATCGGTGCCTCATTCCTAGATTCCTAATTTCCTACCATCAATGGCCATCGGGGAGTCACTAGAATCCGTTCATATTTTCACGTACTTAAGGTGCCTTTTCTTGCTAACACTCGACCACAGACTTCTATATATACTACTAGACTGCTAACTTGTTTGAAAAAGTGGTTTTGGCCCCAATTTTAATGTAACATTATACACATGCGTCGAGCTTCGCGTGATCGCGTGAAGGTGCCTTTACATGGTAGTGTCAGCATAGAGCGTCAGAACATGCGCAGTGGTATGTTTAATAATTTTACTGTAATTGAATTTAATGTACGATATATATTAATAATGGAATCTTGTAGTTTACACTGTTTAATGTAAATAAATATAAATTTTAAGCATTATATGTTAGGATAGTAATGTAAAACATAACCTCTTATAATTTATTATTTTGCGTCAAGAAGCGGCGCAAAAAGATTATTACACAGGAGTCTGGAGATTCAAACTTCTGTGCAGATGTTCGACGCTCGACGCTTGCATGTAATGGCACCTTGTATATCTGCACATGCACACACTATTTTGATAGATTAACCTATTTAATACAGTATTAAAACAGTATTATAGTAGTAAAATCACCAAATATTTATTTTCATAATCCAGCTATTATAAATTATTCTAATTTAGAAAGAAAATGAATAAAATGGCATCTTTTATGCACATTTATTAACATTCAATTGTCTTTCCAATATTTTTACCTTTTTATTTGAATTCTTTCTCTTCCAAAAGAAATAATATTTTTTGCTATGAGATCACATCACTTTCATAAGGTCACATTTAGTATGCATAACAGTTGATGCATGCAAAACATAGCCATATGCATTCCTTTGGATATATTCGTGACACATGCGCAGAATTATCATACAATTTCGAGGTCCATTTCACATAAGCTCATCCTAAACAGTCTAATATATATAGAAGTCTGCACTCGACGTACATTTTCAGCGTTAAAATAAGAGAGCGTTTATATTGGCCGTAACCGTATACCATAATCTATAAGAATTGACTAATCGGTGTCAAGTATTTCCCTTTCATTCGGCGGTAAGAAGGGAATATTCGAAGGTGATTGGTCAATTTTTACGGCATACAGCATATAATTATGGCCTAATATAAACGCTTCCCAAGTCACGTGATCAAATTGATGCTTGATATTCGTGTTACGTCCTGGGTGAGAACATTGAGGTAGAGTGAAGGAGCACGGACAAGCGACATGTCCCGACAAATTCAAATTAGGATTATATAACTGTTATATTTAGTTAGAGATGATGAGTTCGTAGACCGAGCGGGAACTTACGGAGCCTCTCCTCAATAATAATTGAAGTTCAGATAATTTACAGTATATTTCCACTGAGCGCGTCACACGTTATCCATCGCATTATCCATCGCGTCACGACGCAACGCGAAAGAAGTTCAAGAATAGCGCCGTAATAATTCACACTGAACGCGTTATCGCAAACACAATGCAAGAATCATGGAGGCCTATCGATAGCATTTGCGAACGAAAATTTTTGGCATAATACTATTGCACGACGAATATAGACGAATAAAATTTGTGCAAAAGGAAAATCGAAGGTTTTACCGATTCTGGAAGCGTTTCATACTTAAAACGAGACCGCATGGGAACTGGGAACATTTGACATAAGAGCTCTGCTTGCTATGATCATGAAACTTACTTCAATTTTATGAGAATTATTACAAACTCTTGAAGAAATTCTTTCTTTGATTGGATCATAATTAATACGACAAATAATAAATTTTCGAGAATCAATCTGTAGAAACTCAATTATTATTAACAATTCGGTCAATTTGTCTCTAGAATCTTTTATCTTAATATCGAGCAAAATTACGATGTGTCACGTAAAAAGTTGCGCGTCAAATAATACAATAAAATGGGATGTTTTGATTGGTTAACTTGTAACGCAGCGACACGTGATACGCTCAATGGAAACGTATCCTTAATGTTAATGTTGACTCGATGTTAACATAAAGCTTTAAACACAATGCGAAGGAATAGCGATAGCGATAGGAACAACACGATTTTAACTTATCAGAAATCAGATACACTTTTTGATAGATTAAGATCATGTTATCCCTATCGCTATCGCTATTCCTTTGCATTCTGTTTAAGGCTTTATAGTCATGAAACATGAAAGTTAAAAGAACGTTAAATTGGTTGACAAAATGACAACATACTTTTAATTTGTCGAAATGATAAATGATACTGATCAAGAAAATGATTAAGGGAAAAGGGTGTATCTCTTTTGATATAATTTATTAAAATATCCATACAACACAGAAAATTGAAGCAATATTGCAATGTAACATTGAGATATTAGGTGTGGGAAAAAGTTCGTGGCATTTTTTTAATGCCATCTAATGGGAAAAACGCCACGAACTTTTTCCCATACCTAATATTATAGAAATGTAAATTAACAATATGTTTGCAATATGTTAGTGATATGCTTGTAATATTCCACAAACATTGCAAAACTGTAACACTGCAAAAATTCTTTAATTGTTACAATAATAATAATAAAAATATAAGTTTTTACAATATATTTATGTAATCTTTTAGTTTAACAGTTATTTTTATGATATAATAATTAATATAATTCATTTTATAAATAAAAAATTTATTGATCTATTATTTGATGACCATTTCATTAGCTAAGTCTTTTATATTTATTTTAAATATGAAATCAAAAAATTGTATAATATTGAGTTTGGACATACAATCAATACATCATTATCGGATAAGACGATAAGCAATTGATTGATTTATTATCGAGATATATGATCGATGATGTATTTATGCCTAATGTGAACGTAAGAATAACCAGCGCCCGAACTTTATTGATAAATTTTATACCGTCATTTTTAAATTGATTTCAATTGACTCGAAGTAGTTTTGAATTAAAAAGAATCAATGCGATTAACTTAATCCATGATTAACTTATCAAGCGACAATATTATTAATGTGGATAATATTTGTAGTTTGTTCGGGGTACACATACATGCTTTATCCTTATGAATAAATTTATCCTTCAGAATTTATACTACATTTATTGGAATATTTTATGGTTTTATCATAAAAAATTGTTTTTAGAAAGCACATATCACTAGAAATGCGATTTATAGAAAAATTAAAGTTAATAAGATATATGTATAGAAATAATTTTCATTTTAGAGTCTTCGTAAAAAATTTACATTGCAAATACATTACATTGCAATTATTGCTGGAACGTTTTGTTGTTGTATAAAAAGCGGACATCTTAACATTGTTGAAATTTTGCAACAATGATTCAGCAATGTTTCGCAACCACCATGCAATATTGCAATTTCAATGAAATCATTCTGCAATGTTTTTGCAATCTTTCTGTGCTGTATGGGAATACGACAATTTAAGAAATCAATCAAAAAAACTTTCATCTAATTACAAAGTACAAGTTGTTATATATATTATTTAAAGGACAGATAGCACAAATTTATTTTATATTTTCATAAATGTATTTCAAAGACAAAAAATTCACAAATAGAACGAAATTATTATCAATTCTATTTATTATATTTACTGATTTAATGTATCTTTGACCTTTTTCTTTCAAAAATCCTTTTACATCATCATATCTTATTTCTTAATAGGAACGCAATTGCTTGGAATTCATAACGCATAAATAAAAAATAATAGACTTCGACTGATTAAGCGTGTATTTTCACAATTTTTCATGAATTATAAATATTAATGTTTGCTCCAAGAGAGAAATACTTTAAGGGTTGCAACGCAAAAATCCAAAATGCTTGAAAATAGTAGAGCATAAATCAGAAGTATAATCAGAGTATAATCAGAGTATTTAATTTTGCAATTTTAAACGACTTAGGGATGAATATAGCTGTTCGCTTCAAAAAGGAAATGCCTTAAGGATTGCAGCGCAAAAATCGAAAATGCTTGGAAATAGTAACGCATAAATCCTGTGTATTTAATTTTTCAAATCAATTATTTTTAATGAATGGGGGGCTAACTGACTGTCTACTCAGTCCCCCACAAAACATTTTTTTTTAGCTAAATGGAATGCGCAAAAATTTTTGTTTGCCGATAAATAGCGCATAAATAGCGCATTATTATATAATTATTTCATTAAAATTTGGTTAAATGGGGGCCGGGCCAACTAAGACAGACATCAGTGATTCACATATCTTTTCATGCTCCTTAGATTCTTTTATATTAATATAAGTATTTATATTAATATAAGTGCAATCAATTGCCCCAATTGCACCTATAAATGGTTGACGAGCATTTCTAAATTTTTCCCAAGCTTTTTGACGTTCGGCGTCAGTCATGGGAAATTGTACCCATCGCAGTAAGTTTAGATTATTTATGGCATCAGTCACTCTTCGTATATACCGACTAACTGATGGCTGGCTTATAGCAATATCCCGTTGTTCTCCTATTGCATCTTGAAAATAGTCAATGGCATAAAAGCTGTTAATATCTGCAATACAAAAAATATTAATAATTTTTAACAAATATTAAAAATTATAAAAATTATAAAAATCGTCCAACTTTCTTTAAATAATAAGTTTCTATATGTAATCACTTATAATAAGTGATAATATAACATAATATAACATTCATAATAGACTGTATAATGGACCATATTTATAGGATTCATATTTATAAGGTCTAATTGATAACATTTAATTATAAAATATTTGAAATAAATACAAAGAATAATGCACATAGCTGACATTCTGGATTAAGACCATTTTGCCGTTCAGGTTCCAATCTTGAATGTGATATGTCTATCAAATCCATTTCAATATCTGTATTGACTAGGTATAATTTAATAAATTCATAATGGATATCAAAGGGATTATGCATGTCTCATTCTTTTCTTTGATTACGACATTCCAAACGCCTTAAATGATATTTCCAAATATAATTGATCCCACGCTAAATATGCTAGTTTAGTCATTGTATGTTAATACTAAAATAAAATATTCTATTTGAAAAAATAAAAATAACAATTATACTTTTCTAATGAAATAAGTTTGCAGGATAATAAAGCACAACTGCAGTTATTATATTAAATTCGAATTTAAAACTTCGAATTTAATATAATAAGTTTGAATATTCAAATTCATGTAATTTCTTTAGAATATATAAAATAATTTCACGCACCAAGTATTGCGGTTGGCTCTTTATTATCTTATTTCATTATAATTGTTATTAATTAGAGCCCTCTTTTATTTTTGTATTAATAACTTTTAAAGTTATTTAATATTTAAATTTCCTTAGAAAATAATGATTATATATTTACAAACTAACTACCTTACAAATTAAATATGTAACAAGTAATGATATGTGCCTTCAAACTGCTCGTAGGGAAATTTAATCTTAATAGATTATGATACAGCCATTTTTACTATTTTAGTTGTCGTTAGTAAATCAAAATGTATTGATACGACGTTTTCGTCATTGAATATCGGATAGCAAGTGATATCGAACAGAGTTTAAACTTTTAGACAGCATCACAAGTGCACTTATACGTATATATTTATACATGAAAGCTGCAATCTCTTCATATTGACAATAGAGGCAATGTTGTTTATATTTTGTTATTATATTTTGTTTTAAAGCTTTATACTTATATGGAGTTACATTAACTTCATTAATCAGTCACAATATTAAATGTGAATCAAATTTAACTTTTAGTTCACCAATATAATATCTATTATTCTTTAAATTCAACATGGGAAAGATACGAGGCAAGTGGAAAGAAAAGAATATATCAGCTGTAAATAAAATACGAAAAAGAGATACAAATAAGAAATAAATAAGAAATAAAAATGATGATAAGAGAGACGAGTGAGCGATATAAAGGTTCCTAAAGGTATATTAGAGGACAGATTAAAAGCTATTAAAGCTATTAAACTGAAGCTATGTATTGTAGTTATTTGTATCTAAAATAAAGAACAAGAATTTGTAATTCATGTGAACATATTATTTAAAAAAATTTTTGTCTGATATCATCCTCCAAAATTTTCGTAATCAAAGAATATAATATTTTTAAAAAATGTCAAAATTTTGGCTATTTTTATTTTTAGAAAAATACAATTAACAGAATGTTTTAATATAAATTTTATATTATGTGTATATATTTCGTTAAATTTTTGCCGCCCAAGAAAATGAATTGTCGAAAAAAGCTAAGGTAATATCACTTGACCTTATTCTGTTAACAGCATTTTGGGTAACACGATGAAGTGATTATATTTTTGTGCTCAAGACGATAAGAAAATGTAGCCATAAGAAACTTTTTGATCATTGAACTATTACTACATTTTAATGAACTATTTAAACATGACAATGAGTTTTATTTTTGACATTATGATGTCTACAACCCTTCTGATAGGATATCATTTCCTTACATTATTCTTATCTTATTCTTATCGACTTATGTCAAAATTTATGAAAGTCAATTAGAATATACACTGTTAAATCTATAGTGTCAAATTTAACTATCATTTTGATAAAAAGTAACGATATATTTAGGAGCAGATGGCGATTTACGTTAGGTTAAATTTAACACTACAGATTTAGTAGTATAAGGAAAAAATATCATACACTTATATTAAACACTCAATATTACTCAATATTAAATACAATATTAAACATAGTATTCTGTCGACAGTTCTGAGTAGCATCCGAAGAGTTTTAACGAAAATTATTATAATAATGTTCGAAGCTAGGACCAATGGTTGTTTAAGATATGACGATTTTTTGATAATCTGTTTCTCTTATATCTGAGGGTACAAAAATTTTTTATTATTCCGGTAGTTCTAGATAGTATCTCACGAGTTCTATCAAAAGTTATTAGCATTTAAAGCGCTAAAACTAATTTTTAGTTTAGAAGATTTTTAGTTTATCGCGATTTTTAGTTTTGCATTTTGTGAATTTAACACCCCAAATTTTTTTTTCAATATCTTGTGTTAATTCGCTGGAACTATTTTTCATTTTGAACAAGACCTTCAGAACTCGTCGGGATACATTCAGAACTGATGACAATTCTATTTTTTCAAACATGAGCTTGGACTCAACTTCACAGAAGTTCTCTTTATCTCTGTTGTAAAAAAAAAAAGAAAATAATGAACTTTCCATCAATCTTGTATATGTTCTTATTCTTCGTAAAAATTGTTTATTCGCAAATCATAATTTTAAATACGATTTGAATCGGTTGGAGAATAATGTTAAAAAAATAAATGTAGTTCGTGATAAAATATATAAGATATCACAACCAAAATTATACGAAACTAATATATGTTAAATATTACATTTATCTCCTTTTGAGAAGATTAAACTTATAAAATAAAATATTTGATTAAATGTACATTTTTATTACATCATGTGTTTATTGGGATATAAATGTAGTATAATTAACTTAATAATAATTATATAACGTAATAATTTCTATAGCAAATATATAAAACATTTTAACGATTTACATAATCGCTTTATAATATTTAGTTTAAGTTGACTGTTATAATAACTAGACATCAGCAGCTCATTTTACGCTCTTATATTCTTCCGTGTATCATTTTTATTTCATATAATTTATTATATGAAATAAATACTATACACATATAGTATAACTTTACACATAATTATCCTATATTATTATTTATATCATTTTTGTAGCTGTTGATCTTGAATAGTTTCTACGTTCACTAAAATTATTATTGTAATTTCTGAATAATCTCCAAATTAAACATATAATATCTTCTTACATAAGAAGTTGCCTTGATAGATGAGTTTTTTTTTATAACATGCATTTTATACATTATATCTTTTGAAGATATAATGTGCTGAAACGTTAAAAGAATTAATTATGTTTTGTTTTCTATTATTTAATAATTTTTATGTATTAATATGTAAATATTTTTGCGTACTATGTGTGTGTAACCACGTTTTAATTCATATTTGCCTTTTATTAACAGTATTTTATATTTAGATTAATATGTAACAAATTTCAGTTCCAAGAATCGAAGAATAAAAACATAAATAATGAAATAATGAATCTTTCTGCTTCCCAATTTCATGTGATATCTTTAAAGTAAATGACAAATGGTTCAAAAATCTCAACAATGCTATTATATCATGGGAAGTCAAAGCATTGTTACAATTAAGTGAGAATTTTTGCTTGCCAACGTTCAACATTAGAAACACCATGACTGAACTTGTTAAATACGAACATAATTTTGTCAGATTAAAATTACCCAATATTAGAGAATTTAGGAATAGAATTTTTCCTTTAGTCAAGGGGATAAAAAAAGCATGTGCTAGTAAGACTGACACAGAGAAGCGAATTTTTTCTTTAATCACAACTAGGAAATCATTTGTTAAAAATAATCCACACCCTTTTTCTTTTTAAGGGCGAATAAGGGTAATGTAGTGATAGCACTTGACGAGACAGAATATAAAAAATGGAAACTTTATTGTCTGATACTGGAACTTATACGTTACTCACACACAATTCAGTTAGTAAAATGTTAACACAATTTAATTATATTAATAAATAATTAATTATATTAATAAAGGGATGGAAGCAGTGCAGTTTCGTTGAGAATTCTGTTTATAACAAATTGAACGCTTCATAACCCCCTTGTGGTCTTCCGAAAGTACACAAAGTAGGTTATGATTTCATATCATAATTTCTTCAGTGGGGAATAGCCTCTCTATGGCCTCTTTTTTAAATGACATATTACGACATATACACGAAAGTGTACCAGTAGCAAATAGTTTTGTTATGTCCAGCGGATTCCCATGACTCTTTTCTTTCATGGAGATCTGAAATTCGTTGAAATAAAAAGAAAGCTGCGAATAAACAAGTTGAGCGTTATAGCCTAGAAAAGTCTAACAATTTTTTTTTCTCACACTAAAAACTAAAACGAAGAATCCAGTATCTTCTTGTAAATGTCGCTCCGAGATAAACTAAAAATCAGTAAACGTGCACGAGAAGAATCAAGAGAACACGGAGTCTATGTCCCTAGGACATTGCGGCTAAAATAATAATAAATATGTCATTGGAAGCGTAAGACTGGCCAAGATATTTTTTAACAGTCAAGTCGTGGACAATTCTCATGATCACAAAATCTAAGAAGCGACACGCGATGTTCAGGGATAGATTCTAATCTCATGCCGACGATATATATACGTTTTCTTGACGCACTGCACATGCGTTTTCTCATAAATATTAAAATCATAAAATTAAGGATGACACTTCCACACGCTACAGATTCCGGTCAATGTCCTTTTCTAGCCTTGACTAATTAGAAAGAAAGAAATAGGTCCCCATCACCTAATTAACGAACCTATTCACCAATTAATGCTCTATTAATCAAGACAGATTACTAAAAACCCCGATTTCGTGGACTCAACGCGCCTTTTTTCCTAATTTCTCTTTGGGGACGGACATAGGGTCCGAAGTTCTTATTTTCTTAACCGGCTGACACTTAAAACTCAGAGTTTAGAAACAGTACAGGAGAAATTCCATCGACCTCGCATACTTGGCCAGCGAGACTTAAAGATTTAGAGTCAGTGCCCAACCTCGCACATCCTAGCCAGAGGACCCTCACCGATGAACATCTCAGTACTAAATCGGTATCTATTCTCTGATCCCCCTCGTTTTTTCTTTTGGTAATTCATTTCAATATTTCATTTTGTTTCTTTATATTATTCATTTATTTTTTATTTTATTTTTATTCTTTTTTTTCTTTCTTTCTCCCTTTTGAATTCCCGTGTACAAGAAAATAAAAATATTCCAATCCGTTCACGCTATAATTTCAATTTGTCGCCGTCGCTTCACGATAATTGCTCGCTCCTGTCGATCAGTCACTTGTGCCCGTCCGTTAATATTCGAGGAAAATCAGGCCAAACTCTCTCAGATCCACTCACCAAAACCTCGTTCTCTTTTTATTCCCTCGCTGTCCTTCTATCCGTAAGTTTCCCTTCTGCCACACGATACTTTCACATACGCACATAAAATATACCTAACCAAGACGAAACAAACCAAACAAATCGTGTAACAAAAATGTATTGCTAAATATTTCTTTTATTATATTACTATTAAATTTAATCCTCATTAATTAATTTGAAAAACCTCTCCTTATATTTATTGTATTAATTCTTCTACGATTGCACTTCGCAGACTTCCTCTCTCCGATCACTTGGATTAAGTTCCATGATCGAAAGCCAGGGCATATGGATGTATGTCTAGCCTTAAAGTGCGCTCTCCCGGTACACTGACCTAGTTTGGGTCCTTTAAATTAAAAATACGTCCGACTCATATGTCCGTTTAACGGAGCACGAGTTGAAGTTTCCACTTCGTCTTCCATTCGACCTCCTCGTTAGGACGAAGCGAAGTGCCTCCCAATTTGCGTCGGTCCTTCCCCACAGCTCTTGTGATCCGGAGCTTGAACACGACCAAATCGGTCTAATAATTCGATTCCTGTTGCGATCACTCCCTCAGCTCCATGCATGCGGAGCTTGGACGTAACAGTTTTATCAAGAATAGCTTTCATTTGACTGAACACATTTCTAATTTGACAATCTCTGACAACAAAGTTCTTTTATTCCTTGATGTGATTTCGTTATCCACAAATGTACCTATTGATTTGGTTTTTGAAGGCACAGAAAGAAGATGGCATCTCATTGAACGAACATTCTTAAAAGTGAATTTTTTAAAGCATTGAAATTAGTTCTTAATTCAACAATTTTTAGTTTCAATGACTAATTTTATAAAGACCTTTGGTGTATTGATTGGGTTCACCATTATTGTATTGGATATTGTTATACAAGATTTTGAAATGAAATTACAGAGACTTTCAATTTCACTATCCTTTTAGGTGAGATGTGTTGATGACATTGCGTTAGCATACGATGCGTCACACATTGATACACTGGTGAATACTTTTAATTCATTCATAATTAAAAAAGGAAATTCTCTTATTCAGAATTGGTATCACAAACCTATTTTTTCTGGTCATTATTTAAATTATTTTTCAAGATTCCTTTATGCCAACAAGTGGGAACAATCGTTGATTTAATTGATAAAGTTCTTTCTTTATCTCATCCTATCCATTTGCTATCAAGAGAATTTCGAATTAATAATTAAAATTCTTTTAAACAATGGATATTCACTGAAACTCATATTCTCTGAAATATTAGATGTACAACTTTGCTTCCACCGTTTTTTTCCGAAATTCGAGGCTTTATTGTAAAAAACTGGTTATACATTTATGATTCAAAGTATTGTCCATCGCTGGCCACTACTTTCTCCCATCTTTCGGGT
>Ga0157363_1000479_pt1 | contig 30631 bp, 18 predicted proteins | sample AttsexASBM1_FD_111477 | JGI IMG/M metagenome (GOLD analysis project Ga0157363, IMG submission 111477) | Fungus gardens microbial communities from leaf cutter ant in Ribeirão Preto, State of São Paulo, Brazil - Atta sexdens ASBM1 | ecosystem: Host-associated > Fungi > Mycelium > Unclassified ... | reverse complement strand
TTTGCGTGATCATTTAATCCAGGCGTCAACTGGCGTTTAGCCATTAAAATTTAAGCCAAGCATACGATGTTGGTATAGATTGTCATTCTAATTTTAATATATTCTACAATATCGTGATATCTTAGTTGAAATTTATTACTACATATCTATTTTATTCATGCAAGTAATATACTACAAAATCTCAATATTTTTCTCGCATTTTCCCTTAGCTAATATAACACACACACACACACATACACGCGCGCGCGCGCGCGCGCGCGCGCGCGTGTGTGTGTGTGTGTGTGTGTGTGTAAGATAAAAATAATTGCAAAGCCACTTACTTCTCACGTAAGACATGTCATTGTTGTATTCTTCTGTATCACGTTCAGTAACAGAATTCCAATCTGATAATGGAGTCAATGATCTAGCACGTTGCTTTATCTATTTGAATAAGGTATTAATTATATGTTCCTTTTTAAAGTTCCATTAAATTTATAAAGATTCTCACCTTGATTGAGAAGAAACTTCTGTCACAGCCATATCTATTTTTAATTAAAATGCAATAAGTACCTTCATCAGAAGGTATAACTCTTTTTAATGTTAATCTGACGTAATCATCAATACTTTCCTTGTACGATCTCGATCCATCCGTAATGTCTGTTAATCCCTTCAGCCATATTACTAAAATAGAAAGAAAAGATAAAATAGAAAGAAAAGGTAAACGAAGAATAAAAAAAGAAAAGAACTGAAGTTTAATAAATATAATATAAACAAGCAAAGATTGATTTAAAGTACATTGATTTAAAGTACACTGGACCCATGAATATCAGTCAAGAAAATTCTGAAGCGAATATCGATAAATACGGTTAATTTGAGAGAATATGAGAAACTAAGAGAGAATGCTTTATCGAAGTCTTACTTCGAGGCTTAGGTATACCGCTAACTCGGAAGGATATGCTAATGTCTTCGCCAACGATTACATCGATCGATTTCTTGGAAGGTCTCGAGACGAATATCGCAGGTTTTCCCCCGTGCTCTCCAACGTTCGATGATATTACATCCACTGTCGCGCTTGTATCCATTTGTCCATAAGCGTTAATTGCTCTACAAATGTATGTGTCCTTTTCTGGCTCTGTCACGTCAGGCGCAATTAAGGTATAAAGTCCACGTTCTACAAAAGTTCTTGCTTTTGGTATCGTAATTGGCTCCTTTCGACCGCGTAGCCACTTCACTTCCGGAAATAGTATATCTACAATAGATTAAGAAGAACTTCATAATTTGATATGTAATTTATTCTTTTGATGAGCGTTTTACCTTTGAGTTTTACTTCACGACCGATAGATCCGTCAGTGGGCACGTTATAATCCTTTGATAAGTTGGAGAACCGTGGTCTTCGTGTGAATTTCGATTTAATTTCGTCGCTTAATCGTGAATTGTTTATGGATTGCCAATCTAAAATTACGTTATTATATAATATTGAAAGGCATTGATAATAACTAATAATATTTCAATCACCTTCAATATTAACAGTATGGGATATTTCTTCAGTATGTAACTCATTTGTTGCGCGACACGTATATTGTCCATTATCAGTGACATCAGGATCTGTTATTTCCAATCGATAGACATGATCATCGAGACAGCTCTGTTTGTAACGTTCACCTTGAAGAATCATTCCATCTTTTAGCCAGGAAATCATAGGAACTGGATGTGCTCGTACACAACATTCCAGGATCAGTTTACGATCAGAATATCGATAAGTATCTATAAGAAAAAGTTTATCCTTCAAAAAACTTGTATAAATTAATACACGTTAAAACATGTATACTTGTACATATACCTTTAATTGATTTTACAAAAGTTGGAGGTGAATGTATAGGTTTGTGATCGGAGTAAACTTTTAAGATAGATTCGGTAGTCGAAGTGCCATGTGTATTTTGAGCTACGCATGTGTATATTCCAGCATCTTCAGGAAGCGCATCCTGTAATTCCAAATAAGCCATACCGTTTTCGAATCGCATTTTATAACGATTGTCAGATGCATTTAGCTTTTGATCGTCTTTAGTCCAATAGATGCGTGGTTCTGGATTACCAAGAACGGTGCAGGTCAGCCTTATTCTCATACCAACTTCTACGATTCTGTTTGTCAATCTTGTACAAAACGATGGTTTCTTTGGTTTAGCCCACTGAAGATTCTGTAATGTTAAATTTTAAGTTTTAAATTTTAAATTTTAAGATTCTTTTTTGTTTAAATTGTAAAAAAACGGTAGTTTAATATTAAATAATTACCTCATTTTCACGAAGGTCAATGAAGCTAGACGGTTCAGACGTACAAGTATTGAAATCGATACGTGAGATAGTATTCGCTTTTGTACGTCGGAGAGATTGCATGCACGTACTAGGTACAATAGTGGCATCGCTATCCTCAGTTGAATAATAATCTTCATATTTCAGCAGATTGATCGATCTCACGCGAATCATGCGATTTTCTCTTTTTCTACGCCTTCTATACAAAGATCTTGTATCGAAATAATATTTATCCGTGGAAGGACTATGTAATTTATAATCCCAATAGTTGTCGAATCTTTTCCTACTTAGTGATGTTAAAGAATCTCTCCAACTGTATGATCTGGAAGTACTCGAAAGCGTTGGGATGTCAGAAGTAAATCGAAAAATATGTTGTCGAGAATAATCAATATTGAAAAACATTGACGTCGATTTATCTTGATTGTATGTGTCTTCTAACATATTTCTAAGAAAACGATCAGATTCATTTTCGCGTTTTCTAGACCATTCATTTTCTTTTATTTGCTCTTTTTTTCTCTGTCTATTTCTAAATCTCTCTTCTTCTTGTTTTTTTCGTAATCTTCGTTCTTCTTCCCATAATAATCTAGCAGTCTCATCTCTCCTAATTTCTTTTTCCATTCGATGTAACTTTTTGTCAATGTCTCTCTCCTGATAACCGTTTTCTTCTTTCTGTATTCTGCGTTCACCACTTCTATTAACGCGTTCTTCTCTCATATATAACCAATTTTCATTGCTTTGCGATTTTTTCTGTTTCCATTCCTCTTCCTTTTTCAATCTCTCCTCCGATTTGCTCTTTTCATATTGTTTTCGAAGTATTTTCTCATTGTTTTGTTCTTTTTTATCCTCGTCCATTTGCAAACATAAATTTTTATCTTTTCTTAATTCTTGAATGTCATCGTTATTTATTTTTTCTTTCTGATTTTGTTTTATTTGTATTATTTGATTTTGTTCTTGATCTTCAATTATTTTTTTATATTTTCTTTCAAATTTGTTTGTATCATTTTCTTTCTTTATATCATTTGTATATTTATGTTGTATTTGATGTATTATTTTTTCTGTCTCAACAATTTCATCTTTCTTTTTTTCTATTGATTCTTCTATTATTCTTTTTATTTCTTTACTTTCTATTTTATCTCTTTCCTGTGCGGCTAGATTCTTATCATTTTCTACATTTTTCTTAGCATTTACTTGTTCATCTTGTTCTATTTTTATTTCTTCAAGCTTGGTTATTTCTTTTTTTGATTGTTTTTCATCCCCTTTTCTCGATATTTTTACTTCATCCTTTTTCCCTTCTGCTTCTTGTTTTATTATTTCTCCTTTTTTACTAGCATCTTTTTTCTCTTTTAACTTTTCAGCCTTTTCACTTTTTACTTCTTTATTTTCTTCTTTCTTTACTGTCATCTCCTCGCTTAACTCTTTTGCTTCTTTTTTTATTTCTTCCACTTGTTCCTTTTGTTTTGATTTCTTGATCTTTTTTTCTTTTTTTCCCAATTCTTCAATTTGTAGATCTTCGTTTTTTTCGATTCCTTCTTCTTTTATTATTTTTGTTATCTCTTTTTTCTTCTGTTCTTGGTCTTTTAACTTTTCTTTTTTCTTTTCGAACTCTTCAATCTTCTGATCTCTTGTTTTATCGTTTTCTTCTTTTATCTTTTGTACTACCTCTTCTTTCTTCTGTTCTTCTTGTTCTGCTTCTTTTATATTTTTCGATACATTTTGATGTTTTGATTGTTCTTCTTGTTCTGCTTCTTTTATATTTTCCAATAATAAATTTTGTTCTGGTTGTTCATGTTTTTCTTTTTTTATTTTTTCTTGTGCAGATTCTTTCTTTACATTGAATTTTTCCTTTTCCTTTTTCATTTCTTCAATCTTTTCATTTTTAATCTTTTCGTTTTCTTCTTCTTTTACTTTTTCTTTTATTTCCTGTTGTTTAATTTTTTTCTTTTCTTTTTCTTCCTTTTGTTCTTTTTCTTTTTTTAGATTAGCGTTTTCTTCTTTTTTCTGAACATCGTCATTTTGTATAGTACATTTTACATCTTTAAAATTTTCCTCCTTTTTCAATTCTTCTTCTTTTTGCTCTATATTTTTCTTTATTTCTTTGATTTCTGTTCCGTTATCATACTCACTTTTTTCTTTTTGTTTTATTTCAACTTCTTCTATTTTTACAGATTTCTGTTTCTTTTGTTGCGCTTTATCAATTTCTTTTCCTTTTTCTCGATTTTTTTCTTCTTTTTCTTTAGTTTTATCCTTTCCCACATGTTCGATTGGTTTTAATTTTTCAATATTTTTCTGTTCCCTTTTTTCAATTTTGTCTACTTCTTTTTCTTTCGATTCTTGGTCTACTTTCCTTTCTATATTTTTAGATTCTTTTGTTATTTTATTTTCTATTTTTTCTTTAATACTATGATCTGCTTCAGTTTTCGTATATTCATCTATATTTTTTGTCTCTTGTACAATTTCTTGCCCCTTTTGTTCGTTTTCTGCTTCCTCTTTTTCTATCTTTTCTTTGTTTTTTTGTTCACTTTTTCTTTCTCTCATTTCTTCAGCATTTATAAATTTTTCACATTCCTCTATTTCGTTTTTCACATTTTCGGCTGTACTTATCTCTTCTTGCTGATTTTTAATTTCTTTCATTTTTTCAGTTTCTTTATGACTTTTAAAGTCGTCAGTTTTTTCTACTTTTTTGCATTCTTGCTTTAGCTTTTTATCTTTTATGCTTTTTTCCCTTTGCTCTGTTTCTTTCTTTAATTCAATTTTCTTGCTTTCCTGTCCTTCATTTACTTTTTGTATTGTTTGAATTAAGTTCTCTTCCTCTTGTTTCTCATTTTTATTTTCTATTTGATTAACTTTTTCTTTATGTGTTAACTTCGTTAATTTTTCATCATCTGTTTCTTTCTTCTGTTCTATTTTTTCTGGTTTCTTCGTGTCTTTTTTATCTTTCGTATCATTGGTTATTGCAGAGTCTATATCTTTTATCAACTTAATTTCTTCTATTTCTTCTTTCATTGTTTCTTTTTTAATTTTATTATCTTTTTTGACAGCTATTTCAATTTCAGATGTTTTATTTTTTTCGTTTATGGATTTCTTTTGAAGAGCCATTTTGTATTTATCTATTAATGAAATCATTTCTTGCAAAAACTGATCAGATATAACATTTATCGCAGTTAGCAGTTTACAAATTGGTTTCTCAAGAATCATTAATCCATCTATTATTGTTTCTTCGCACCATAACGTTTTTGTTGCTTCTATTGATTCTTGTAATTCAAGTAGACATGGTATCAAACTTTTCGAAAGACCACCAAAGTTTATATGTTGCGGTTCCACCAATGGTTTATCAGCTGACTGTTCTCGCATTACAGCTATAGATTTTTCTAATCTCTGAAGAGCATTAATCATTAAACTAGAAGTATTTGGTTTTTCTTGTATTTGTATAATACATTGTTTAATATTCTCTAAAGATTTTGTCAACATTCCAAGTGCTTCATATTCGATATAAATTTCAACGATTGACACTTGTTGTTGCTTTAATTTGTTTTCGATGGATTCAATTGAATTGTTAATATCTGAAATATTATTTATTATTTTCATTGATAATTCTAAAAGCTTTTTATTTTGTTGCATAGATACAATTGTTTCGAGCATGTTTAACATTAGTTCTAATGGTCTTTCCAAATAATTTAAACATATCCTTGACGACGTTTTTATAGTCTCAATAGAACATTTTAATTCAGTTAATGGTGTAATGAGAGTGGCAGATATCATAGTATCAATTTCTATTGTATCTGATTGTTTGGACACTGCTTTATCAACAATTTCTTCCTTAAGAAATAAAATGCATTTCTCAAAATTGGAAAGAGATTTGATAAAAGCATCAATACTATCTTTGTCTTCAATAGTACCTGAATTAAATTTATTTTTTAGTATCACTAAATTCTCTTGTACATTAATAAGTGGTATTTCCATCGTCTTGAGAGTTTCAATTTCGGTAGAATCACCTTCTATACGTGATATCGCGAATTTAATACTTTTCATTAATTTTACTAATTTTTCGATAATTGACCAGTCTGGTATTAAATTTCTTGTTTGCTCTTTCACAATTATAGTTTCAGGTTCTATTATGCTGCATTGTCGAATATCAGCAATTGATCTTTCTATTTCATGCAAAGGAGTTGCTAAACATTCCGTAATCCAGTTATTTGCATCTTCAGACATCAATTCAACATCCGGCGATATCACTCGTGTTTCTAAAACAGATATAGCACGTTGAAGATCAAATAGAGGTTCAACTAGTGCATTCAATATGACATCATTTTTCGGTCGATCCGTTGATGTTTCAATCAGTGTATGATCCTCTATTACAGCAATAGAATGACGCAATTCTTCAAGTGGTTCCATTAAAGGACGAAGAATAAATTCATTTTTTTCATCGATAGCAAATGAATGTTCATTAGCACGTTCAATAGCCATTTGTTCTTCAATAATTATTGCAGCTGCATGTTTTAATTCCGATAGAGGTTGTATTATTGTTTTCATCAATGAAATATTTTCTTTTTCCGACAAAGAACACGTTGTATCATATGGGTGGACTGTTTTCTGTTCTTCGACGATTAACGCTAGGCATTCTCGTAGTTCAGTTAGTGGTTTTGCTAATGTTTTCAATGTAGAGGTTTCATCTTCGATCATCGACGTTACAATTTCAACTGGGGATTCGATCGTTCCTTGATCGATCACCATTGGACGCGTAATTCTTGAAGAAGATTCATCGATTACATCTGCCCATGTATTTAAAGACGAAACATCTTCAGAAATAGTGTCTGCCGCAGGTTCTATAATAATCTGCTGATAATTACACATTGCTATACGTTCCGTCAGATTATGAAGAGTTTTAGCAAAAGTGTTCAATGCCGAAATATTTTGTTGTTGTTCAAGTTCATTTAAAAAATCTGGTGCAATTGTTACTTGTTGAATGGATGCGATAGAAGCTTTCAAATCCACTAAAGGCTGCGCGATTGATTTCAATAAATCGTCAGTTTCTACTTTCGATGTAATTTGACTTCCTGCTTCTAATACCACGTGATCTTGTACAATAGCAATAGACTTTTGTACTTCCTCAAAAATAGGTTGTAGAGCAAATTTTTCTAGGCTTACAAAAGATGATTCAGTTATTAGGGGGTGTTCAATAATATGCTCCTTTTGTATCGTTGCGACAAAAGATTTTTCAAGTTGTTGCAAGGGACTGACAAGACTGCTTAACACAGTAACTGGTTTCCTTATTTCCGTAACATTTAAAATCTCAGATTCTTGCATTTTAATTTCTTCAATAGTTAGAATCTGTTCCTGTAATAACCGCAAAGGTGCAATAATGTTTTCAATAAGATGTGTGTCTATTTTATTGGTCTGTTTTAATTCTATATTTGTTGTAAAAGCTTTGATAATTCTCGGTCGTTTAATAACAACGGAGCAACATTTTTTGAACTCTTCAATAGATTTCGCGAATGCTTGCAACGCGGATGCATTCTCAATTTCTACAATCTGTTGACCAGCATTTTCAATTGCACTCAATTGTTGCAGAACTACCATCGACGTTCTTAAATTACTAAGTGATCCAACAAAGTTCTTCAATGGTACTAAATCATCTGTATTCATATCCACAAGTACATCCTGGAGTGTTGTTAATTGATCTAGAATTATTGTCACGGATTTATTCAAGTTATCCAATATCGGTTTGATTGACAATTGTTGCAAGGCAAGAACGGTTTCTTCATAAGATGCAGTTAAGAATGATTGCTGTAATTCTTGCAATGGTTGTATCATACATTCTAAAGTAACAGTTTTCGTTGATTCTCTTGTTTCCAACGTTTGGGATACTTGATCTTCAAGTTTTAATATTGCACTTTGTAGCTCTGCAATTGGAATTGTCATCATTTTCAGTAGAGAAATTTCAGTAATTGCTTGCTTTTCAATATTTTGTTTAGTTATAGTCAGTTGATTCGCTATTTCTTCTACTGAGTTTGCAAACGATAGTATAGTTGATATTTTCTCAGTTTCAGTACTTGTTTCAGCATGATCAACAATTTCTTTGACTGTTGTTAACGGTAATTTCAGATTTTCTAGAGCTTCATTCAATGTTTTTAACATAGGAACATCATTTAAGATTGATTGCTCCTGAACTAAAATAATCGAGTTTCTCAGTTCTTCTAGCACAAGTTTTAAGTTTGCACTTGCCAATAAATTTTGACTTTCACCAAGTTCTTCCTCCTTCATGACTGTAGTTTCCTGCGTACCTATAATTAATAATTGTTTCAATTTTTCTAAGGAATCTATCACTGTATGTAACTGAGCGATCTCTTTTTTCTGTTCCGGCACCTCTAATAATCCAGCTTTATAAATATTAAGATTTTCAATTTGAGAAAGTGTTTCTTGTAAAACATGAATTGAATCAACAGTCTTATGTAAAACTTTTGGATCCAGCTCTTGATCTTTTTGTTTAATAATTTTTAACGGTAGCACAGATTCCATTTTCATTTGATTAATAATAGATATAAATCTTTCTCCATATTGTACTATCGATTTAACAAGATTTTGCAAAATCGTGATCTGTTTAACACTTGATAATTTTGCTTCTTGCTGGATAAATTGAATAATTGTTGAATCAGATTGAATGCAAGCAATTGACATTCTCAAATCTTTTAATGGTTCCATGATAGCTTGTACTAAAAATGACTTAAACGTTTCACTCGAACTGGCTTCAGCTACAGCATTAAGTTCCATTTGTTTTTGAACTGTAGCAATTGACATTTGTAATTCTTCCAAAACTTTTACAGATAATTTCAGTAATGTCACCGTATTTTTTTTAATACCTTCGGTAACTTTAGACGATAATGTAAGTTGTAAATTTAGTAACTGTTCCGTCAAATACGAAAACTTAATTGTTTTCTTATTGGAAGATCCTAAAATTCCCATTTCTCCAATTTCATTAAATGATTTACACAATGTTTGAAGAGAAGAGATAATCGCTTCTAAAGTTTCATCTTCTATTTGTTCTTTCTGAATTATACTGTTATCAGATACTTGAGTTAATTCTAACTTTTGTTGATCAATCGTTGCAAAGTTGTGTTCTTCAATTTTTTCTAAAGGTTCTGCTATTGATTTTATCATCCTTATATTTTCAGGAAGTAATTCTTCGATTTGACTGGACTCTAAAGATGTTAATGCTTGCTGCGGCGTCTCTACTGCACATTGTTTTATTGAATCATCTATTTCTTCAGTAAGTATTTTATCTGCTTTTGCTTCGACGGGTTTTAAATTATCAATGGCTTTTAACTCGATCATATCCGTGGAAGGCAAATCAGATTCTAAAAGTAAAGTCTTGTTACATTTTATCTGTTCCTGAGATTCCATTATAGCTTCTATGAGTTCCTCCAGAGGTCGCGCAGTTGTTTCTTCAGTAATTTTTGCTTCTTCCTTTATTTTCGATATTTCCGTTTCTCTTTCATCAACGATATTAACATATTTTGATATTTGTATTTCATTTAGAGATTTAATGGTATCATTAATACATGATATTAATATTTTCAGGATTGCAGATGGTTCTTCATCTTTATCAATATATTTATCTTCATCGATTGTTTGACATATAGATGCTAATACATTTTCAAGAGCATCTAAAGGTTTAGAGATAAATGGTAAAGACGCCATAATATTCTCCATTAATTCTGGTTTCACTCCTTCATGAGTTAAGAAAATGACCGTGTTGACAGCTCGTTCGAAATCAACAAGAATATTTTCTATATGAGAGAATTTACTATCTAATAATATAATGATAGATAAGGAAGGTATTACTGTTTTAATAAAAATATTTGTAACTTGTAAATCGTTAAGAATTTGTATTAAGGCTGTTAATTCTTGTATTTTCCGCTTATTTTCTTCAGATTTTGAAATCAGAGATTCTTGTTTAGCAGATTTCACAAAATCAATCAATTCTTTTAACGGCTGTATTAAATTACTTATTGCAGAATTAAATTTTATTATATCACTTGTCAAATGTTTTCGGTTTTCATTTTCTTTCTGATCTTCTTTGTTTTTTCTCATATCCGCTAGATCATCTTTTGATTGTTCAACGAAGATTACTGCTTCTAGATTTTCTAAAACTGGTACTTGTGCCGTCATAGATGTATTTTCAATTTCAGATTGAACATTAACTTCTTGAATTATTGCTTTAGATGACTGTATTTCCGTGATCGTCATTACACTCTCAATTTCTTCTTGTGATACTTCAATAACTTCATCAATGACACTTTCTACTTTCGTAATAATCATGCTCACTTTTTGTTCAACTGTTTTTTCTATGATACCAATAGACTCTTTCACGAGATCTAAAACATCTATAACGGCAGAAAAAGTCTCTATAATCGGTGCTCCTTCAGAAGCACCTTCTTGAACAAGTCCTATTCTGTGAGCCGATAGGGAAAAACTTAATTCTGAAATAGAGTCGGCTAGTTCTTGAAGCTGAACTATTAAGTTATACGAAATTGCTGAAGGCGTTTTTTCCGCATTTTCTTTCAGAACGTTTAATGCCGACAGAAGTTGATTTGTCGGATAAAGAAAGCCTTCTACGATAGCTTCTTCATCAATTAATTTACTACCAACTTGATTGAATTGCGTTTGTGCAAAAGAGATTTGTTTTTGTAATGCTTCCAAACATTTGGACTCTATTCCATATTTACTTTTATCGGCATGTTCTTCTAAAGTTATTATAGCGTTATCTAAGCGATTTAATGTGCCGGTAAGTCGATGTTGAAGAGAAATATTGATATTACTAGATCGGCGTGAATAATCTGTCTTTCCAATTTGTTTTTGTACTTGTAGAATAGCAGAATTGAGCAATATCAAGGATTCATTAAATAAGAAAGGTTCTTCCATACTTGCAATTATTTCAACAGTGTGACAAACTTGTTTATGCAAACCACCGATCGCTCGCAGAATAACGCTTCTCCTCTCGTCTAATAAAGAAGCTTCAGGAACTAAACTTCTTCGACTGCTCTGTACCATTGAAAGACAACTATGAAATTCTAATAGGGGTTCAAGAAGATCTCGTAATTCAAGAATTAATGGTTCTCGTCGTTCTAATACGTCTACTTTTTGAATAGTACTTTTAATATCTTCTAAAAGAGCAGCGATAGGTTTTCCTAAAATATTTGCTACGTCAGTTTCAAGAGTTTCTTCCGCAGCTTTCTCTAGATCGCTCATACGTTCTAAAATACTTTCCAATGGTTTTGAGATGTCCCAGAGATATTCCAAAATTTTTCGTCTTAACGATATTTTTTGAATTACAATTGGAATTTCCATTTTTATTTCTTCTACCACGCATAGAAAGAACTCAAATTCCTTTTCTATATCTCCATCTTTACTGATAAAATTTTTTATCTGTCTTATCACATTGTTTTCTATTATATTCAACAACGGAGTAAACCGATTTAGTATCATGAGTTCTGAAACATCATGTTCGTGCGGTTTGGAAAGAAGATTTCGCATATTTGTCAATGGCTGTATTAAGTTAGTCAGTACCAAAGTTGTCTGATTAAGTTTTTCTTCGAATAAATCAGTTTTTTCACCATAGACAATCATTACGCGTACTGTGGAAATAGTCCTTCTTAACTCTTCGATGGAATTAGCTAATTTTGATTGGGGAATTGTAGTAGATTGTGTTGTTGATTCTTCGAAATCGTCTAATATACTAGTTATTTCCAATTGTAGCTTTTCTAAAGTTTCTGACAAGATCATAATTAATTTGCTTGCACTCTCTTCACTTTCCTGTTTTTCGTTTTTTATGATTTGTAAGACGACATCACTAGAATTGTTTTTTGTTATAGCTTGCTCAGTAAGTAATGAAATAGATTCGGCTTCAAATGGCGTTGAAGCAACTTCTGTAAGAGTATCCGGAATTGTTTCTCGAGAAGCTGTAATAGTTTCTTCTTCTATTTCTTCTGTTTCGTTAAATGCTTTAGTATTTTGTTTAAATTCTTGCTGATGAAGAATATCTTTGACTGAAAGCGATATTTGATTTTTAATTTGTTCGATGATATCTATTATCGGCCGTAGAGATTCTTCTTTCGCATTTTCACGTAGAACATCCATGATAGTTTGCAAAAGATATTTCACAGGATAATCCAATTTTTTTAAAATTAAAAGATCTTCTGGTTCATGATATGTAGAAATTGCGTTTTTAAGCCTTAGTAGCGGTTCTCGAAGATCAATCAATGCATCTATCAAACTATCATCACTTGGTGATTCAGAATATGATGTTTGAATAGCAATTTGACTCACATTTCTTTTCAATTCTTGGATTGTTGAGCTCAATGTAGATTTCATTTCATCTTCATATTGTTTTGCATTATCTTCAGATGTAGCAGATAACCAATTTTTAATAGGATCTAAAGAACGATCTATTTGACTAGCCAAATTAGATTTCGAATAACTTCTTTCTTCTTTATTTTCTTTTTGAGATTGTATAATACTTTCTTCTTGATATTTTTCCTTTGATATTTCTTTCGCTATAAGAACTGTATCCTTTTCTATATCTTCCAATAATTCCAACATTGGTACTATTAACTCGATCGAAGAACTTTCAATTACATTGTGAACTATCTCTTTCAATATACTGATGGGATTTATCAAATCATTAAGAACTTGTTCTTCTTGTGGTTTGTGCTTTTCCGTTAATAAATCTTTTTGTAGATTTAACAATGATTCACTTAGTTTGTTAATTTCTTGAATTATTTCATTATCAACTGGATTTTTTAAGTTAGCGATTGCAACAGCCGAAGAACCGATTGTCTGACGTAATGCCTCAATACTTGTAATTAAATGACACGAGGTTATATACCTTTCTTGCTTTTCTAAAACGGATGATAGAGCAAAGTGCACATTGCTTAAACTTTGATCAATGTTTAGATTCTTTAACATATTTTGAATGATTTCTGCCTCCGATAATTGTTCCACTAATTCTGATATTTGTTTTTCGGTATCTTCTAATATTTTGAGAATTGATTCTGTTCGAGAAATTACTTCATGATCTTCAAATTTTTTCAATATGGTGATAATAATACTTTTTAATTTTACAATGGCAAAATTTATTTCTTGTATCATCGAAAGTTCGCTAGAAGTACATTTCTGTGATAAAATTAATTGAAGATCCAATAAGGGCTCCCTAAATTCCATCAATTTGTTTAATGTTTCATTCTCTTTCAACGTCATTGCAGAGTGTGCTGTGTGAGATACGCAATCTCTCAATTTCGTTAAACATGCAACAAGACTTGACGCTGTCAGAACTTGTTGTGGACTGCTAGATCCATTCATCGTAAGTTTCGAAGGTTCGATACAATCTAAAATTCTATTAAATATTGATTGAATATTAATTAATGACTCTGTAATTTCTTCAGATATATTTTGAGACACATCGGAGATTAATTTTAACGATGATAATTCCTTTGTTTTTCTAGTAATATTACAAATGGGATTGCGAAATTTTTTTAAAATTGTAAGCGTCGGTTGTAAAGATAATAATCCGAAATTTTCAATAACATGTGACAACTGAGCGACAAATGGTTCGAGAATCTCGCAAATGATTTCTATATGTTCTGTTGGTGTAATTTCATTAATTTCCTGTAACAATGCACGCAGAGGTATTTCCAGATTAGCCAAGGTTTCAATGTCCGCACCTACTCTTCTTGAATCTTCTAATAATTGACATATGTCATCAATCTGCTTATGAATATTTAAAAATTGTGGTGTATCGAATAGTTTTTCACATAAAAGCTTCAAAGAGTTGTGTAGAGCTATTCTTGACTCAAAAAGAGTATCTTGTGTCGATTCTTGATTCTCTTCTGAGATATGGCTGCTGATTTCCTTTACATTTTTTAAATTATCTAACAATTTTTCTTTAGTAAATAATTCTTTTACTGCTTCGGTGCCGTTTCTGTTATCTATTTCTGTTTTTTCAATCGGTTCTATAAGTTGATGTTTTATCTTCATATCAACTTTATCTTCCGATTCATTCCTCTCATGCTCATAATCACCGGAGCCGGAATATTTTTCAGAATTATTTTTATCCTTCTGTTGCTTCTTTTTTCGTTGCTTTTTTTTAGGAACACCGATCATTGAATCGAAAGAGGAATCTCCACCGATACCATCGTCTAGACTGGAACCGGTTGATCTTCCTGCGCTCAAGCTGCGTTTTCTATTGTTATCTATTGTTCCATGTTCCAATGTCATCTGTTTCAGGGCAAGACTTTCTGTGATAGAGAGATGTGCAGAGGATAAAGCGTCTGCAAAAGTGTCGCTGTCATCCTGCTTCAAAGATAAAAGCGGAGACAATAGTGGCTCGTCTTTTTGTGCGCTATGAAAGCTTTCAGATTCTATGCGTTGGCTTTTTTCGCTTTTCGATAATGATAAACTCATTGATTTTTTCCTAGGAGGTCTATTAGGAACTTTTTCGTCTTCATCTGTATTATATCGAGTTGATCTTTTCAAGGAACTTCGGGAATCGCGCTCAGGCGAAAGGGCACGCGTCATATCATCCATAATGGAGACATCTTCGAAATCAGCTTCTGTTCGTAAATCATCATTGTCTTCCGCGCTAACAAAATAATCAGGAGATACATCGATTACTACAGCTTCCATTAACAAATTACTGGTCGTAGATGTTTCTTTGACAAATCTCATTGGTGGTAACTCAATCACATTGTGTTCTATACAAAAAGATGTAGCTTTTTAGCGTATATTTAATACTATTATATTTTGCAGAATCAACAAAAATTAATCTTTTTACCTGTAACATGCTCAGACAGCTGATCGGCGTACATTTCAACAATCTGTAGTGCCTCTTCCTCAGTAAGATCAGGTGTTTCGTACAGACTGACTGACACTTCTTTGCCATCAAAGCTAAAAGATACCTCGCCCCGCTCATCCAAAGTAACGGAATGATCCGTTTGCGGTGTGTCATACAATTGAGATGTTCGCTCTTCATGTATCGTTGACAATGACAAGTTTCTCGCTAGTTCATGACCATTTGATGACTGGATTTCTTTTGCATCTTTTTTATCTGTAAAGTTAAATAAAGTTACATATAAAGCTCGCTTAGAATGTCAACGTAAAATAAAAACAGAATTGTTAAGAAAAACTTTTTATACTTTTCATATAGATGGACCATTATCAAGTGATAATAATTAAAAATTATTATGTGCAATAGATAAATGCTACCTTCGAATCCTAGTAAAGATGCGGAACTACTGACTGTTCCCATGCAATTGATAGCTTCACAAGTATATATTCCTAAACAGCAAGTACCATCTTGTCCGGAAATAATTCGATGTATATCACCAGGCTTGAGTTCAACATTGTCTTTGTACCATTTTAAAACTGGCTGCGGAACGCCGATAACTTTGCATTCTAAATTTACAGCACCTTCTTCTGATAAGATCGCGCGTAGATTCTCGAGAAATTTTGGTTTTTTGTAATGTTTAGGAATAATTAATTTCAAAAAACAAGAAGTGACACTATGGCCAAAATCATTTGCCGCTACGCACTTCCACTCGGCCTAAAGAAATGCGAAAAAAAAAATGCTTTTAATTGTCTTTATATCACAGCAAATATGATTATATTATATATGTTATGAATATTCACTTGATCAATAAATTCGAGATTTCGCACTTCAAAATGACATTTGCCAAGATTCTCTTTTGCTATCTGATATTTATCAGATTCGTCCATTATTGCATCATCTCTGTACCAAGAAAGAGTTGGTTCCGGTGCTATGCTTACTAAAGAAAAAAGTATCTTTATCAGTATAATGTAAAACTGCGTGAGATAGGATAACAGTTATTCAACAATTTATTTATTAAAAAAAGAAACAGGAAATACGAATACCTTGTACTGTAAAGCGAAAATTTTCGTTTATTTTTGCTTCACAACTTCTGAGGCCTTTTATAAATTTTGGTGGTTGATTAGTGCTCAAAAGTTGGAAACGTTCTTCTTCGTTTAATTGATTCTGTATATCTTCGATGGTTAATTCTGCGGTACTCTTAGCTTCGCCCATGCAATTTTTCGCGATACAGCAATAAGAACCTAAATATTTTTAAATAAATCTATAACTTAAATAGGGATTAGGAAAAAAATAATATATAATAAATTTAACGGATACACATACCTAATGAATTAGTCCCGGTTAATTGATAAACGTCTCCTGGTTTAAGTTCTTGACCGTCTTTAAACCATCTCAGCAATGGCGTTGGGAAACCTACAACTTTACATTCAAATGAAACGAGACCTTCTTCCGTCAAGATTGCTTTCAGATTCTCCATAAAGCGGGGTTTCCTGTAGTTTCTTGGTACTTTATAGAAAATAAGATAAATGTTGATCGAATAATTATATTTTTTGTTATAAATTAGTTTTTATTATCATAATACGTACTAGACATTGCTACATAGCAACTCGTAAATTGTTTTATATTGTCTTCGCTGGTAACGACACATTTCCATTCACCCTCGTCCATGGCTTCTATTTGTTTTATTTCAATTGAATATCCTCCTATGCCATCCTCCATTATATGATACTTTTCGCTAGGCTCAATGCGGCCTTCTTTATTGTACCAGGCGATCGTTTTCGGCCAGGGTGGTACTTGAACTATCATTGTTGATAATGTTTCATTTATTGGCATGAGATAAATGTTAATAAAAGCAGAAAGAATTATTATTAATTAATTTACCATAACAAGATAGTACTATAGTGTCTCCAATCCGACAACATTCATCTTGAAGTATCTGCTTAAATATCGGAAGAAGTCCGGATGGTGCCAAAGCATCTGCCGGTTTCAATGAACCTTCTCGACTTCCTCTTCCAACTACGTGAACCTGAGATAAAATAACGTCTACATTTAATGAAATTGATGATAGAAAATATAAGAGAATCGTTACAATTGTTATTGCGCAATCGTAATAGTGAACGTTTACTTTTGAGGAAGAATAAGCCGTTCCCATGCAATTGATCGCCTCACATGTATAAACACCGAGAGATGTTGGATCATCGGGATTAGCAGTCAAAGCAAAAACATTGCCAGCTTTGATTTCCTTGTTGTCTTTAAACCATCTCAATACTGGCGTAGGCACACCGATTACTTTACATTCCAACGACACGGTACCTGTCTCAGTGAGCAGCGCGCGGAGTTCTTCAACAAATTCTGGCTTTTTGTAAGCCTTGGGAACTAAAAATTTATCAGATTTATCAAAATTATTAATTATTAATTATTTAAAACGGGCAAAGTTAAAAATGTCGAATAAATAGAGTGAGTGATCGATTACCAATGACAGTGAGAGTAGAAGTGCATGAGGATCTTCCACTACGATTCTCCGCCATGCAAGTCCAGCATCCTTGGTCCTCAACTGTAACTGGAGCGACATCAACGCAATGAAAATTTCCTTCATGAACGAGAGAGAATCTAGATCCATTGTGAATAGACGAAGCATCTTTATACCAAATTATCTGAAATTAGTGAATCTAATTTAAATGTAATATAAAAAAAAATCTGTCGCTTAAAAAATCTTATTACTTTATTGTAATATCTCATATACGAATGTATAAATACATTTTGTAACACACAGTATGCTATAATATATTAGGCTATTTTGCACGTATAGCGGAAGAGGCATGCGAAGAAATGTTGGAGTATATATCCCTTGGCATAGTATGCGGGCATGCGTAATAATAGTATTAATACGACGCACAAGAACGCGTAACTAGCTTCCTTTACTCTTCGTTTTTCGTCGCGAGTTCAGGTCATGGACCTCCCGGTCCATCTTAGTTCGCTTTTCCCGTTTCATCTGATACTAGGATAGAAGGAAGAGACATGTCTGACAATAAGTCACTGCTAGCACCATCAGGGTTCCAACTTTCCGGGTTGATCGTAATACTTAATACTATGTATCATCCATTTATATGTTAAGCAGGGACGTATCTTACGTGATGTTATGGACATGAGTAAGTTGCCAAGTAGAATTTTTTTTTCTTGTTAATGTATGTACAAACTATTTAATTAAATTAATATTCTAATGAACACATACAAATAAATTGTCTTCTGTCTGTTAGTATAAAGTAAAATTATCTCTATAGTAAATTATACCTTCAAAGTGGTTGAACTTCGAATTTCTACAAGAAATCTAGTTCGAGTGCCGACTTTTACCGCGAGATCGCTCAATCTTCTCAAGAAAACAGGAGGATCGTCCTCTTCGTAACTTGGTTCGCTGATGCTCAAATCAAATTTCTTTAAAGCTCCTTTATCGTTTTCTTGTCCAAGTCTCGTTGCTACGAGAGAATAGTAACCCGTGTCATTTTTACGCGATTGCTTCAAAGTCAATTGAACGATATTGCCTCGCATTGATAATTGATAACGATCTGATGAAATTGGTAATCCATCTCGTATTCTGCAAATTTTATAAATTAAATAATATTAATTTATCATGAGGGCAAATAAAATTAGAGTAAATTTAAATGAAAAAGAAAAGTTGCTATAATCTTCATTTGTCCAAAATATCTGTCTATTATCTTGCTGTGTTCTTCATATACGTATTTTACATCTACACTACATAAAAATATATTGGCCCGACATATTTCGGTCAACAGGATGATCTAGAGTCTTGGCATTGCTCTATTGCCCTATTTTTGTCACCTTTTTCACAATGTGAAAAGCTTGTTTAAAATTAAGAAGAAAGTTGTCTACATCTAATAAAGTAATCTTTCACTTGTTTCATTTATAAATAAATTATCATGTTGTGTAAAAAATAGAAATATAGAATGATCCTAAAAATATCATATACCAATGTATTAGACATTGCAACTTGATGCAATTGCATGCATCTGACGTGAGAGCTCACGCAATATGACGCGACATTGCCCTTTAGTGTAATTTAATTTCTATTATTCACTTTATATATTAATAACATATATAATATTTAAATATTTAAGAATATGAATGATATTATAGCTCTGAGAAACTATATAATTATTTGTAGAAATTAATACATTAAATTAAATCAAGAACTTTTTTATTTTCCTACCGATATTCCGATCCATCGGAGGAGGACCCGGTAATAACGTTCTTTTTACCATTAGTGCATTTACAACAATCGCTTCCCATGATAATGAACCAAAATAAAAGAAGTAATTTCTTGTTTTATATCAGAATGCACTATCAATGAGATAACAGCCATAAATTGCCCACATTTTTTTACAGACACACAACATTTCGGATTTAGCTTTAGAAATTCTTCAATATCACATCTCTTTTTATTTTTCACATATCTAAAATGTTTTCAGAACATCAACAATGATTTGCCTACTTCAATTTCTAAAGTATTGATCTGTCGTGTATAATCTTTCTTCATGACACTGTAAGCACCGCGTGAGCGACAAAATTAGCAGAATACACATTGGTCGATCGAATTCTGACAGCGCGATGGCGCTCTGCAAATTCGTTTTATTGAATCATCGATATACGTCTCAAATTTATCAAGAATATCAACACATTCATTTAATTTTAATTGTATATCATCAAATTGTGTGACAACTTGTTTTTTTTAACGTGTAAATTTTAATTTCCCTTCAATTTTCCATGTCATTATATCTTTTTTTTAAGTTTACAAGATTATAGATTTTCAAACCTTTTAAAAGATTTTTATTCAAAGATAGAATCCACGATAGAGAAGCAAGCCCTCTTATATTTTTAATTCATGATTTAATTTAATTATTCGTATTTAAGATTGTTTGAAACAAATGTACAAGGACAATTGGCCGAGCTTTAAATTAGAGTTTCAACAATTTGGATTTAATTGAGTCCATGTAACCATCTTTTTAAACTTTTGATAAGTAAGAGACGCATACTGATACACTCAAATCGAATGATTTAAAACTCTTTCTTAGGGATTTGTCGGTCGTCGCGACGCTCTTTCAGCGTTAGACTGATAGCGAAATGCCAACGTCAAACTGTCCCCTCCCAATTTTCCACCTCCATCAACGAGTACGTTGAGATAGTTTCGAGGAACTCTAAGCAACAGGCTATTTCATATAGAAGCTAATAAGAGCCAACCGAGGAATAGCTGGACCGAGCAAGAGTATTGGGCATCTTTCATATTTCTATGAAAATTTTGATCGCGGTCAAGATTAGTTTATAATAATATTTAGCGTACAATATTTTAGTGTATAATAATATTTATTGTAGAAGGGTTATATGTTAAAAATCCAAATTTTCATAATTCATTCGTATTATCATTATTGCTTCTGCATCGTTATTACGATGAAAATATTTTAAGCTAAAGAATATGTGGGATATATGGTTTCGCATTAAGAATTCGATAAACATCACGATTATATTATGAAATCATTGCATAAATACACCGCAGATAGATTTCAAGTTGTGCGAAATATTTTATTTTTTCGAATGTTTTCATAAAATTCGTTACATAAAATAAGAAGTAGCAAATGTATAATGATTTATCTATACCTCTGTATCTTTTTCTTAATGTTGATTTGATTTTTTTAAAACGCTGAATATATCGGAAAATAATTGATAATGACAATTATAACATTTAGTTTTTGATCTTATTCAAGATGTAAAAATAAAAATATATGGTACGTTCTTAAAATATATTTCGGAATAATTTAAATCAGAACATGATATCCTTTTATAAATCATGAAAAAATCTATTACAAGCATAAACTGTTTCAATAGCATATTGTTTACTTTCTTTGATACTTATTGATGTTTAAACGTCAAAAGTACAGACATATATGTTGCTTACATTCCTAGCATTGGCAAAGTGATCTATGCAGGAATATTGAGTGAAGCTACATGAGGCAAGTGTAATTCGGTTCTCCGAAATTAAGTGCGCGACAGCTCAAAATAACTTGCGTTTGATCCTTGGCACGTCCCAAGGTTCTATGTAAAATTAAGGCCAATGTATGAGAGTGAACGATAATGTGAAAACGAAACATTATTTCCAAATTAAAAAATTACGTTACAATAGGAACGAGTACACATATAAAAAAGCTGTTAGCATTTTAGTCTAGTATAAACTTACAGTTCGAATCGTAAGTCATCGTAATTTTCAGATAGAGCCAATTTCAGTTCGATAATAATATCTTCACCTACATATCCTTGAACTGATACGATCTGATCTTCTTCGATCCATTCTGGTGGCCCTTTATTTTTCAACGTATCTGCATACATTTACATAGCACGGTAATTAATTACATTTTTGCACTTTTACAATATAAAAAGGTTTATTATTAATTTTAATATTGAAGACTCTTATTAAAGAACTATTCTTTATCGATATACGATGACGGGAGGAAACTTTCTGTTGAAAAGCTTCGAGACTCACGTGCTTTGTAAAATTATTAGGAATGATAGTAATACGCTTATGCAAAATACTTTTATACAACATACACCTCCAAGGAATGTCCCTACTGACGTCCAAAGGACAATCTACGTCCTAAGGATGGTCCCCAGACGTTCCTCGGATAAAATATGCAGTGTAAAATAGCATATAAACATAGACAATGTAACAAAAGCATGATAAAGCACAAAACTATTTAAGACAGTAAATTGAAAAGCCAATCTATCAAAGTTTCAAAAATCTTATATTTTTCTTCGAAAAATTCCTTCTTCTAATAAATTTTACAACCTGAAATATATTTCGTATTTTGATTAAATGCGCTTATGCACACCCAAATACAACATTATAAGTAAAAATGTTTATCTAGCAGAAATTTTGGCAAACAACACTATTGATCTTTATATTGAATTATGATTTTGTGAAGACAGTAATTATGAATTTATTAAGCATATTTTGTAAAACAAATATTTTTTACTCATTTAATATGTATAATGTAAATGAGTTTTATATTAGCTGTAAAATAACGTGATTTATGTGTATACAAAACTAAAATTGATGACTGATAAGACAAAGTTAGCGACAACATTCAATTAATTACAAGAATTAAAAGAATATATACAAGTATAGATATAAGTAATAAATAAATTTTGTCATTTTGAACAATAAATATTTTTCATACTAATTATACAAGTTTTTGTTATCTTTTTATATTAACTTTTCTTTTATGAATTCTTAAGCTAAGTTATCATATACCATTTTTACGCATTTTATTTACACATTGACATTTACACGATTCATATATCTTTTCCCTCCTCCTATTATAATATTTTATTTATATATCGTATAGATAAACAATTGACACGCTATCATTTTTTTCATTGCAATTATATAAGACATACATAAGACATAAAAATTAAAAATCCGGCACCTTCCGTCATGTTGTCAATAAATCAACTGCATCGATCAAGATATCGTCTTGGTTCAGCATTGCCGGCTATACCGGCTATACCGGCAAAGCAATTCAATCGTGCATCTTACCTGTTAAGGTCATCTCAATAGATGTTATGTAGAACAATCTTTCCGTATATTGACATTACGTGCAGAGATCCGAGATGCGTACGCGTATATTACTCGAGAAGACCTGCACTACCGTCTTCCGCCACTACCGTCACCAACTTGTTTCTGTCTCGATCCTATATTAATACAGCACACTCTATGCTACGATGTCTAACGGTAGGAGGCCCTGCTCCGTTCTAAAATCGTCTCGATACCACACTCTCAGTTTTGTCGTTTTAACGAAAGAAGCACATGCGCCGTCTGAAATCTTCGTATCCTCGTACCCTCTTTCCATAATATCTAGTTGTCGCTGATGTAATTCCTAGTAACATTCATAATTCTTAATTTTATAATTTTTTTTCTTTCTGTTTTCTTGTTCTATATCTCATTTACATATATTTTAAAATTGCAATTAAATAATTAAGTAAATATTAAATTTAGTAGAATAGCAAAAAAAAAACATTACTCGTATTGCAAAATTTTATAGGGAAGCTAGATGCAGTCACTAGTGCATGTATTTAAATAAGTATATAAAACGTAGATAATTTTAGAATAACATATAATCATGTATAATAATAATAATAATAATAATAATAATAATAATATACATAACATATTAATATAATATGAAATAATGGAGCATGTAATAATTAATATTTTAATGTAGTGTGAAAACATATATAATTTATTAGGAGTACAGAATTAACATTCATTATAAATAACAGATAACAGTAACAAGATTTGATTAAAACATATATGAGAATACTATAAAGTAATTTGTGATTTAATATGTATGTAATACTATTTCACTTTAGTGTATAATAAATTATATCTCTTTGTTAAATTATTATATCGATTAAAATATTTTAAATTATTTAGAATATTTTAATCAATAAATAAGATGTATATGTGATTATCCTGTTATATCGGACAATTAATATTTCTTGGTAGATCGCTTCCAACGACGTGGCATCCACCCATGTATTTCTTCTTGTACTTTCCGATATAGAAGAAGCACGATAAACGGAATCGCCAAAGTTTCCTTTTTAAAGAAATAAATATACATTGCAGCTATTAGTAATGTCAAGTCGGTTATATAGCTTACGGTCGATCTGACTGTTCTTTTAGCTTCTAAAGCTAACTTTCCGTTTGCTTGATTAAAACAGTTTTCTCGTGCATTCTCCTTAGTTTCTTCGATTTCTTTTTTCATTGCTCGATGCTTACTATTCTCGAGTGCTTTTTGCAATTTCTCAACCTTCGATTCTATTGGTATTGTCGTTCCAAATCTTTCCCTAGAACTTGATCTTGATGAGGAGCGTGAGGAAGGTCTAGAAGATATTTTAGACCTACGAAAATCATGCTCGTTCAATTCATTTTTTGTTAAAGGTCGATTATTTCTTTCCTTAGAAGGTGTACGATTTCTGGTCTTCGAAGATGATCTTGAAGAAGTACCTCCTATTCTTTCACTTCTTCTCGCAACTGGAGATTGGTCCCTGGAGTTTGGTCTACTTTTACGCTTCGCAGTCATCGTATTTTTCGTTGGAGTCGTACCTCTAGCACCAACGCTTTCTCTCTTAGAATACGATGCTTGATTATCTTTTTTTTCTTCATTGATTTCATTCTTATTTTTAATTTTTAATTTTAATTTCTTATCCTGCTCTTGTTTGTCTGTTAATTTTGGTGCATGTTTTTCTTGTACTCGATACTTTTGATCTTGATCTTCAGAAAATGAAGATCTCCGAGAGCTGGCTGCGCTACCGTGTCGTGAATATTCTCGCACTATCTCAGTATATTGATTTATAACAGCCATTTTAGCTTCTACTTCGGCTGCTTCTTCTTCAGGTGTCATGGATCGCAATTTCGATTGCATTCTTCGACTTTTTGCTGCTTCTGCCGCAGATATAATACTATCCGTATCTGATTCTGACATCGTAGGAGTCTTTAGAGTCTCGGACACAATAGACATAGGAAGATTCAAAATTTTGTTATTAGTATCCATATTTATCTCTTCTATATCTTCTTGTTGATACGATTGCGATAATGTCTTCCTAATTGGTTTTTCTGGAGGAATCGATCTACCAAAATTGTTCTGAGTAATTGTCATTTCGTCTTTGGGCTTTTTTAGGATTGATTTGGGCATCACATTATTAGATGAGGCGGAAGTAACCGTTCTGATGGGTGAAAGAGATGAAATCTCACAAATTGGTAACCTGTCATACGAAATCTGTAGTTCTGGTTCGACATGTGGAATTGGTTTTCCCCTAGGATGATAAGTATCTTCTTCATCGATAATTTGTCTTGCCAAAATCCTTGATTTTAATAATTTCAAATCCTCGCTGTCTGCACTACTGATCTCTTCTGATGACTCTTCGGAAGTCTCAATGCTAATATTTTCCTCCTTCTCTGTTTCCTTTGTTTGAGCCAGCGATTGAGATTCTACTTTATCCACAATAATGGATGATGGAATTATTACCTTCTCTTTATTATACATTTGTATCGATTCCTCTTGTTGCACCTCTTTTAATAACGGCACAGTCATTTCGTGCCATCTACGCAGACGTTCCACGGATTCGACTTTGTTGCTCTTTTCCCAAGGGTCTGCCATTATCATTTCAGAGGGAAGATTTGGGTCTGATCTAGCTTCAACATCCAATAACAAAACTGGTGAAAGAAGTTTTAATGTTTTTGATGCCGCATCTGTTTGTCCTTCGCTCAATCTTCGACGATTCTTTTTGGCTTGCCAGGAAATGATTAAATTTTGCGTAGTAGTACCAGAATTGGATAAGCGTCTTCGAAGCGATGGTCTTTGAACAGATTCGACATCTAATAGTGTCAGTTTGGTTTGTTTCTCAAATTGCGTTTTTTGTTTGGCAGTTTCGGATGCCTCTTCAGCAGCAACTGCGCGATAAAAGCGTTCCATAGCTCGTTCGTGAAGAAGTTCAGTAGAGCTAACCGCTTCTCGCATTATTTCCACCATTTGATGCTGCGCGCTAAATAATTCTGGAAGAGATAACGATATTGGTGGTGGTATGAGATCATCCTCATTTTCTATTAACTCAATCATATTCTGTTTATCATCTAAAACAGTGATTATAAAGTTAACATTTACAGACAATTCTTATTTTTCAAAAATATTTTAATAAAAAAATTTCACTTGTACTTACTTATACTGCTTTTAACTCGAATTTCTGTAGAGTTCTCCATGCTGATATCTTCCTCTTGTGTTTCATCTTCTGGATATAAAACAAGCATAAATTCCGAGCTACCGTGTAATGCGTTCTCATCATGTTCTTGCAATATTCTCTGAGATTGCAAATTATCCAATGATAATAATTCGTTTACAACGGTCTGTTTTTTTGGAATTGAATTTGATGATAATAAAAATTGATAGTTCGCTGTAGTACGATTCTCCTCTGTAATATCATTCTGATATTCTTGAATTCTTGGCACGTTGAGTGGAGAGAGACTCCTTTCTTTGGTTATAAAATGTGACGTGTTATTGTCTTCGATAATTGGAGAAGAGACTTGCATGGTTGGTATTGATTTTAATGTCATTGTTGTTTCTTCTTTCGTAATAACATCTTGCTACATTCAAAAATAAATATATTATTATATAGTATTTTTTTTTCTTTTAAGCCAGTATTTATTTATAGCGTTTTTTACACTTTATTATTTCTTACCTTGTCTTTCGCATTTATCGCAATATTTGATTGGTTGGTATGATTTCCAAGAAAAACTTGTTGCTTGTACTCCCTTCTGACCGGAGGAATCGGAGGTTCTTCTTTTTCCAAAGTATCCAGTGCAAATGTTACTTTACTATCGGCTCTGGACGGTTTATCCAATGTAGAAGTTGGCATTGCGAGTCGTTGCACCGAAGCTGATCGCTCATCGTATTTAAAGCGACTATTACTTTCGTCGTCTCGGATTTTAGCTTCTTCTCTTGTTAGACTTCTAGTTCTTTGCGCTGGCATAGTGAAACTCACCTCTCTCTCTCGTTTATCACCACGAGATCTGCTGATCTCTCGATGACTTTGCGATTTTTCATTCAAAGACGGTGTTACGATTCTACAACGTAAAATTATGAATTTATTGTTGCGTAACAAAATGTATGCTAAATTTAAATATTTGTCGATAATATAAAGTACCTTCGTTTAATGTCTGGAATGAAAATAACATCGCTTTCTTCACTCGGATCACTGACTCCGTAAGGATTCTCAGCTTTCACACGAAATTTGTATTCAGAACCTTCGATTAATTCAGTTAATGTTGCGGTTGTGCATCTGCTTGTAACTGCTTTAAGCCATACCTCCCAGCCAATCTAAAATATCATTGCCAAGTTTCTGAAAATTTTTACATATGGAAATAATAATTTCAATTACGTACTCTGTAGTACTCGACAATATAAGTCCCGATTTTACATCCGCCGTCATCTTCTGGTTCTTTCCACGACAACGTCACTGATCTACCTAGTGTCATCGCAACAGCTATTTTACCAGGAGCAGCGGGTCGATCTGTTGATAAAATCGATAATTCAAAAAAATACGTAACTTATCAAATTTATGACATTTTAAAATCCTAGTCTTTAAATTAATGTAATATCATCACCTGTCACAGTGACTAGAAAAGACGCAGTATCTTCGCCTAATTTATTTGCGACTTTAACAGTGTATTCTCCTCGATCATTTCGTTTGGCATCTGGTATTCTCAGTACTGATTCACCATCCATCATTTCAAATATATGTCTAATATCTTTGGATATCAGTTCTCCGTCATGATACCAGGTGACAAAAGGCGTTGGTTTACCTGCTAAAGATACTTTCAGTCTAATAGTCTCATCTTGCTCAAAAAGTAAACCATCTTCATATTGACGTGGCAATCGTATTCGTGGAGATGCTAAGACAAATAATTCAGCAATTTATCGATATTAAAAAATAATGTTTATTTGCTTCGAAAATAGGATTGAATTGAATATAGGATCTTCTTATTTAAAATTTGAATCACATATTGATATTTATATATTTTTTATTTTGATAATTTACCTTCAAGAATTAATTTAGCTTTGGTAGCAACATGACCTGCTCGATTGGTGGCGGTACATTTAATTTCACCCTCATCATTAAGCGCGGTCTGATGAATCAAGAGAACACTTTTTCCATTATCCGTAATAATTCTGGTGCGTCTACTACTAAAGATCTCGAAACCGTCTTTAAACCATGAAATTTTTGGCAATGGTATACCAGAGAAGTGTATGACAAATTCAGTCTATATTGGAAAATTACAAATGCATTAAGTTTTATACGATTGAACGTGCAATAATCTTTACGTACCTGTTCGTTTTCGAGTGCAACCGTATCTTTAAGCTCTAGATCGAAATGAGGAGCGCAAGCGACAGCGGCTCTTTGTAAAGTAACTGTGAGTGGTTCGGAAACCTCGCTTGGTTGTGAAAATCCAAGTGCGTTTTGTGCTCTGACACGAAATTGGTAACGCCATCCTGGCTCAAGCCCACTGAGAGTTAGTTCTGGAAAAGCACAAAGACCGGAGGTGCTTCGTATCCAATGAGGAGAGCCTAGTCGCCGATGTTCGATCAAGTATCCGACGATCGCCGATCCACCATTACTTGATGATCTCTCCCATCGTATTGCAACAAGATCTGGCTGCGTTTCGTTCGTTCCCGATATCAAGATAGGTCTGCCTGGTGGGGCCGGAAGACCTATACCAAATTTCTTCAGTTCTTTTAAGTTTTCATAAAATTAATAATTAATCTATTTTGTAATAACTATGCATTTAATAATATTCTTTTTTATTTGAAATTAGAAAGAGACAAGCAAACATAATATTAATGTTAAGAAATATATTCTTTAGAACTATATTATATTCATGTATGTATATAGAAGCAGATGATTTTCAACATCGGTACGTAAGTATCGTTCCCAAAATAAAATGCGTCGCGTTTGGCAGTACAGTAGAGTACTGAACCGGCGCATTATCCTTAGATTAAGTATTTGAGATATCCTGATTTCGCATAATGTTCATTGATTATGTGTTAAAAATGGACATTATACAATGTTATAATAATTAATGGAGTATACTGAAAATCAATCTAAATCGTTTCTAAACCAAAGTTAGTAGCAGTCTAATTTTAGATGGTATTTCGATATCGAAACTAATTGAACGTAATTGCATGTGACAACAATTTTTGTAATCTTTTATATCTTAAGTTTGTATCACTAGCAATAGGAACTATATGAAAAAAATAGATAATGATAACATTTATAATAAAAAAAATAATAAATCTTGAAATACAGAATACAATGTAGTTATAATAATGTAATTATTATGTAAATTATAAATTGTACGACACATATTAGAAAATAATTTATTATTAATATTTTTACTACTATTAAGTGTAATTATATTATTATAATATAAAAAAAGATAATTTATATATATTTAAGAAAATGGGTAAAGATTATATCTTTCGGAAGTAATAAAAACATTTATTACTTTTAAAAATAAATAATTATTTTGTTGTTATAAACGTTTTGATAGGAAAGGTAGAAAAAAAAGAGAAACAAGGAAAAATCTTTATGCTGATGTATTTCAAAATATAACATTTATTGCACTAAATTAGATAGCGATTTCTTCTTTTTTAGTTCAACATGGTAATTTACTCTTGGCTCTCAATAATGATTTTTCAAAATGATTAAGAATCATAGCATCATTAAAAGGTTAAAACAATAGGCTAATTTACCTGGATTATCCCAACGCGTTTTTTTCGAGCTGGTGCCAACGGAGATACTTCTTGAATAATCTTTCGTGGTAGCGTTACCCATTATCGTGTTTCTTCTTTCTCCTCCTTCTTGTTGAGGAGATCGCTTTGCTCGACAATTACCCCGTTAATTTTTCGATCGTTCTCACATATCAAAATATCAAAAGTATCACATTTACAGTACTATCTAAAGAATGATCAAAGAACAAAATGATGCTGATGATGCCCAACTTGGATGAAAGAGGGATAGAGAGAGAGAGAGAGAGAGAGAGAGAGAGAGAAGCGGAGAAAGAGAGAGGAAAAGAGATAGAAAGAGAAAAGAAAAGAAATGGCCAAAAAGAGTGAGAGAAAGATAGCAAATATGCTTGATATAGCACGAGGCTCGATGGAGCACTGGCGAACTTCCCTGTGGTCGACGACTGTAGCGACGCCAAATCTCTTCAGCTTTTCTCGACATCTATCTTTGTCTCACTGGTGTTTATACTCTGTGCATATTTCTGTATATACATATTTCTATCAATATATATCTTTATAATAATGAAAAATGTATCGTTTGATTATATTATTGGATTAAGAGTTTGATCAGAAAGTGTTATGTAATGCTTGATGTGTAAGATATTTATGTTAAAATTTGTATTCAAAGTTTATATAGTTATTGTGCGTAATGTATTATATTGATATTATATTGATATTAATCTCTTTTATTAATATAGCCTTATTCTCTTCACTCTTTCTTCGATTTTTATAATGAGATCATATAATGCTATATATTGGGAATAAATACGTAAATATACACAAAAAATATCAATGTTTTCCTCATCAATGATTGCAAATTATTAAAGAATAAAAAGTGTTGTAAACTATTTACTTGAAGGACATATCGTACAATTGCCTAAATAATCGAATAGTTTAAAATAAACTTGTCTTGTCATATAAATTGCTATAAATTTTTCTTTTTTATTTTTTTAGAGTAATTATTTTAAAGTAATTATTTTAATATTTTTCTTTTATAAAAAATGTTAATTTAGAATATCATCGTAATCTGAACTGTACGTAATATAATATATATATATATATA
>Ga0157363_1000478_pt1 | contig 30639 bp, 10 predicted proteins | sample AttsexASBM1_FD_111477 | JGI IMG/M metagenome (GOLD analysis project Ga0157363, IMG submission 111477) | Fungus gardens microbial communities from leaf cutter ant in Ribeirão Preto, State of São Paulo, Brazil - Atta sexdens ASBM1 | ecosystem: Host-associated > Fungi > Mycelium > Unclassified ... | reverse complement strand
GTGTGTGTGTGGGTGTGTGTGGGTGTGTGTGTGTGTGTGTGTGTGTGTGTGTGTGTGTGTGTGTGTGTGTGTGTGTGTGTGTGTGTGTGTGTGTGTGTGTGTGCGTGCGTGCGTGTGCGTATGTTGTGTGCGTGCGCATATATACGTACAGGATGTCCTTTTTAATTTATCTAGTTTAGCCAGTTTTCTCAAAATGCTTAAGTTTAAGACGAAAATGTCATGCAAGTTATATGGCATCAAGGAGGAAAGAAATTGGTAACCTCTAATAGTATTTTTCATTGACAAAGCGCATTCAGTGCACTTTAAAGTCATTGTACACAAATCAACGTAAAGATGTACGTTTAATAAAAATATATAAACAAATTAAACTGCAAAATCCTCAATAAATTTTCTTGTACTATTTGATAAAATATACATTGGATATTTTATTAAGTGACATATCTTACTTTTATTCAGATTAGATTAGTGTACAACAGCTTTAATGTGCATTGAATGCGCACCAGTTCTGTCACTAAAAAACGGTATTAATTAACCTAACCTTGATAAGATGTCTTCAAGGTTATTTAAAATTTTTTTTAATGAAATCCCCCATTTTTTACTACGTATTCTTGTAACTAACTTCAAGATCTTGATTTAAGAATATCTTCTAGTCAACTAAGATCACCAACTTCTTTCTCCCTTGAAGCCATAAAACTTTTTGTTTGAAACATTTTCATCTTAAACTTAAGGATTTTGAGAAAACCGGCTGGATAAATTAAAATGAGACGCACTGTATATAAAACGAGGAAAAGTGTAAATCAAATACATCGTGACATCTGACGCATAACGGATAAGCTCGCTAAAAATCATAGATGCACATTCAATGCAAAAATATATCAAGCACGATTATCGTGAGATTATATTGTCTTGTGTAAGCTGGCCTGATCATTCCAGGTAACACGTATCAAAGAAGCGATTCTATCGAGAAATTCGTGTACATCTAGCCTTAAGAAATAAGATAAAATTGCACCAGCTGAAATCATTCCACATCCAAGTAAAAAGAGATTTTTCAATTATAAGTTTCCAAAAAGATGACAAAATGTTATGTATTAATTTTTCGTAATAATTTGTTCTGAATGATCTCTTCTTTTTACTGTTCTGCAAAATTATTTTTTCTGCTGCAACTTTAATTCATCCGTAATATTCTATATCAAAAATGATATACTGAATATACAAGTTTATAGATAATTAAAGGAGAACTCTCCAAGAAATTTTCTCTTATTATATCTCGCGCGTTATTAACTAGTCAGAAGCTCGTATGAACGAGAATCTCAACAATTGGACTCAGTGTATCGAGGCTATAGGAGGGAAGGATGTACCTGGTTAGTGAGGAATATCAGGCTCGTGCTGTGCCTGCGTCTGGTCAAATGAGAGGCAGGATCTCTTGGAGGGACACCACCTAGAGCTGTGGGGCTCTGAAACATATCATGCTGAAAACCCCTCCCCATACAAACATTCCAGCTACAAGTCTCTACTTATCGCATACCTATACGTAACACTGCATTTGTAAATTTATTTGTAAGCAGAGACCAATTGTGACTTCGTAATCATTATTTTAATCTGTTATCAACGCGTACGTATGATAAATACTTTGATATGTATTTCGGAACGATCGTATATGTAGTATAGGTATAAGAGTATAAGTATTATATCGTTAAGTAGTAAATTAATACTGCTGAGAATGTTGCTATTGTACATGTTAGGCCGGTGCTAACGTAAAGTGTCAAAACAAGTTTTGTAAAAAGCCGTGCATTTCTTTTAGTAATTTCTAAGTAATGGGATATTCTAGTGTTTTTTCTCTTCAGCATGTTGTACAGCAATGTTTTATCTACACATAATTAAATTAAGTTTTGTCAGAAACTATTATTTCGCTAATAAGAATTAATACTTTATGCTACAATAAATATGCTCACAAAAACTGCGTAATTCAAAAGTTAATAAGATATAAATAATTAACAAAAGCATTAAAATAAGTCTGCGCAAATAAAATATGAGCATGCAACATTCAAATGTATAAATATAGAGGAGATATTTCAAAAAATTTTTATATTATTTTCCTACATATACAAAGTGTTTCGATAACTGTTATCATCTTAAATATCTTCGAATCTATAAGATTCAGAGGAAAATTTGTGTAATAAAATGCACGACAAAGAGGACTCATATAACGATAATAATTTTTGTTTGTAGATGGAAGCGCTTCGGAGATTTTAAGACCAATGTTTTTTAAACTGGGACTACATAATTTTTTTTTTACGTAATATAATTTCTCTAATTATTATGTATAATATTAGAATATTTAGTTAGAAATACAAAAAAACTAATAGTTTTGAGATCCTCCTCAGTACTATTGCGGATGATTCTCACGAGTCCGCTATCGTAAAATCTAGAAGTGACACGTGACGTGTCACTTCTGGGGAAGGATCATTTGATGGATCAGTGCCGATTGCACATGCGCTTTCTTAACATACTCCTCGTATATAATTTTAGTGAAAAGCGCCATAAAATTTAAGATGATACTTGCTTACACTCTACAGAGTCCACTCAACATTCTCTTCTTTCCCAGAATGTATCTCGAATCTCGATCAATCTGGAGCGAAAAAAATCCTATTACTAGTTAACAAAACTTATTCCATCAATCCGAACCCGAGGGAGGAGATTAGCATAAAAACCGCGATTCCCTCGAGGAGATTTTTTAAGAATTCCCAGAGGCGAAAGTTGTGTCGGGACCTTTGAAAAAGGCTTCATCCGATTCTCGAAGATCTTTTCCCTAGTGATTAGAATCAATGCAAACAAGTAACCCGTTCTATCAATGTAAGATCAACGGCACGGATCGAGCGAATCCACGAAATAAACGGCAGCATCCCCACATTTGAGAGTCTCTGGCATCCCACACATCACTATCACTAAGTAATAAGTCTTTGATCTTACTACAGTATCCTCGCAAGCCCTCTTCCCCTTTTTAAAAACAAATAAATTTTTAATGCGTCCTCGCAGTACTTTCACCCCTCGTCGCCTCGCGGGAACTAATAATACGCGCCGACGCATCGTGTTCGCTCTATCACCGTCGAAAATTCCCAAGAACATAGAAAATCTTCGCTAGTTCAACCACCGCGCCGGCCTCGACTCAATCGCCGTATCTAGAAATTTCTTACTCGCCCATCTCTAACTCGTCTCCAGATTTTTTCAATGACCTCTTCCCATCCAGTCCCTCCCCTGTTTCATCCAGTATCACCATCCCCGACTGGAGGAATCTCCCATCTCCATCTCTTTAATTCCTCCCATCCAAATTGATGGATTACACTTCTGCTTTTTCTCACCTTTTCCATAACGCTAATCAGTTATCGGAATACATGTCCTTCTTCCAACGATTGGGTGATAATCCGCATCGAAGGATCCATCTGTCTCTTTTCAATCTCCGTACAAACTCTCATTCCCATCAATCCATTTTGTTTCCAACCATATAAATTCCCTCAAATTTAATTCTCTCCTTATTTGAGCACGCTGTGGCGTATCTCAGAATTTTCTCATAAAGTTCTGAAGATTGCCTTGTCACCTTTGGCTCGGCACTACGTTTGGAATGGATTATGATATGTTTAAAATAACTTTGATACAATATGGCACGTTTATTTCTTACAACAGAATAGCGGACATGACCGTCTCCTTGCTTATCTCCTAGCCTAGAATACAGACTCGCGATCACGCTGCGACCACGCAAGCGCTCAGGATCTCCCTTACTCAATCGATATACATGAGTGATCTTTTCTCAGTCACAACGACTAAACTAAACGAACTAAAACAGGAACGCCATCCTTACGCTCTTCCCCCTCCTTTTCCTCTTTTCGCACGACCGTATTGTATATCTATTTTTTACGAAGCGCTGAATCTCCCATGATCGTAAACGTTCTCTCTCGCATCTGCGTTGTCTTCAACGCCTTCCCACACTACTTTGAGCACTACCGATTTTTTTTTGCTACTTGCACACTATTATTGTATTTCAGTCTCGTAATTCAATTTTCAATATTAATATATTTTAAATTTATGCTACGTTATGTTATGTTACGTTTTTATATTCTGTAATCCAACTTTTAGTACTATATTGTAATTTATGTTTTACGTTCCGCTTTTGTGATTGTGAGAAAGTACTATGAAAATTTTTCTTACTCTGTAATTCTTTACTCTTATTTTCTGGTAGTATTAGACAGCAGACTTTGCTGGTGCCTCATCATTTTGTGCACTAAATTTTTTCTCTTTTAACTCTGTAGTTGTATGTTTTTTTATTAATGATGCACAAATAAATTAAATTTAATTAAATTAAATCCTTCTAATTGCCAACTGTCTGGTCTCAACTGAGACCAAACATGCCGCTCACCTTGGAAGCTTAGAATTCTGAAAGCTTCTAATATAACTAAACAAGAATCAAGAGTAAACAATCTGAAATAAACGGTACTGCTTGTGATTAAGTAACATCAATAACTAAAATATTTATTACAAGTAATCCTGCATGAGAAATATAACAAAAAAATGTAAGTGAATAAATAGATGATGAATTAGACAATCTCTAGTATTGAAAACAATGGTTTCGTTATAGTCAGAGTTTGCGGCAATGAAATTGATTCCATTCAAGCTATAAATAGCTTGGCATTACTCTCTTCGCACGATGAACCGTTTCAGACAGTTCAGAAAAGCCTGGGTACTCATAGCCAATTCGAAATGCACTGCTTTCATAGAGAAGCATACAAAAACGCAAAGATAAAATTTTGTAATTGTTTTGCTGCGAATCCTGTCGCGGATATAAAACGGACCAGCATAGTCCGACACCGGAAACTGATCGAGAAAAAGTAATCCTAGCCTTAGCGACGTCATCCATCCTGTAGGACGAAGACACTGGATTGGCACAGAAGCATTTCACACATCTATGCAATATTTTCTTGATGAAGCTCTTTCCGGATGTAATCCAAATCTAGTTCTCAAAGATGCTTATACTAACTGAGAGCGTGTAGCAACGAAGGTGTTCTCGTTCAATTATTCGTTATGCGATGTTTCTATAAGATACAATCAAATGCCGTTGTTCAAACAGCAAATTGGGGCATTGCGAATTCTACTTCGCGAATTCTACTTCCCATCCTGAGACAACCCATTTCATCTAAAAATGGTTGCAAGTTTATCAGAGGGCTCTTCCTTGGCATGTTATGATTTTCTTGAAGACTAAATATTTCCAAGCTAAAGTCTTGATGTTGGGCTAATCTTAACAATCAATATTCACTCGTCTGGAGCTCCTTCAATGATAAAGTTCACATATAGATTGCGGCTTACGACTATTTCCACTGAAACGTAGTACTTATACGAGTACTCTACATATATGTGTAAATGATGAAAAACGTTGACCGAACTCCTCAGAGATGTTAGTAAGTACTAAACCAATAACTGGTTTCCATTTCTTCTTCGATATATCAGGTATATCAAGTATAATGAATTGGTTAGCTTAAGCTATGAATATCTTTCTACAGCCAATGTGGTACATTCCACTAGAGTCGAAATCCGTAATTCCATAACGTTGACTCCACGAGAAGCTAAGTCTGCTGGGTTTTCGTTTGTTGGTATATGGCGCCAATTCTTATTGATTATCTCTTAATCCGCATTCGACGAATGTCGTCCATCTACCTAGTTCCACAGAAATATAACAGACAGAACAATCGTCGAGTCGCACCAAAAATATTGATATTCCTTAATATTCTTGAGGCTTCTATGAGTGCTTTCTATATAAAGATTATGCGATTTCGCGGGTTTCCTCCGTGTCCATTCTTGGAATATCAACGTTTTATGAACTTTGCAGTTCACTTCATCAGAGCGAGGAGCAGCCTGATACTGAGCTATTCCTCCGGATCGTTCCTTTTTATATTATGTTATTTGTTGAAATGGAAAGAAGAGAATTGTGAATGAAGGGGAGGGAGGAGATGGGCGAAATCGGTCTTCAATAACTGGGAAAATTTCTAGTTTTCCATATTTTATTTATGTTGTAGCTATTATCTCTATTTAGAGTGTTATGGTGTTTTTGTCTCTAGAGAAGCCATAAAAATATAAAAACACCCTAACAATCATCTAAACAGATGTTTCCATGTGGTGCGTAATGCTTGCGCACCATCGGTTCGTCCCACCTTATCTTTAATTGCGACAATCGCTGAAATATTAATTTGCTGTCAGAATGATGAGAACGATCAATCCAAGTGGATCAAAAATGCATGCGATTGATAGACAAGATCATTCGTTTTGTAATCTTGTGTGATATGGTAATATTTAGTACAAAACCTAGGAGAGGTTTCTCCTTCTCTGGATTCCATAATAGTCTTAAGGTCTTTGTATCCTTTATATCACTCAGAGGAAGTTGACATGACTCATCTGTGTTGGAATGCACGATATCTTCCTGATTGCTCGCCCAGTTTCTAAGTTCATAATCACTTAATAACTTGAACACAATCTGTTTCAGTTCTTGAGCCTCTTGAACTGATTCTGGTCCAAATAGAAAGTCATCCATATAAAAATCATGCAATATAACATTGCTTGCGGTTGGATAATCAACGTTCCTTGCTATTTGTTGTAGACAATCTAATAGCTAAATAGGGAGCTAATATCATTCCATAAATGATTGTATTGAGCTGATACTTCTCGATTTCTATAGAGTCCTCATATTTCTAGAGAATTCGTTGAAATTCGCGTTGATCTTAATTAGTTGACTTTAATAAGTATTGGGCGATACATTTGCTTAATGTCAGCAAATATTACAATTTTGCAAAATCTCAACAGAATCGAAAAAAGATCATCTTCTCTGACGTTTATTACACATCGTTGATCGACAGACCAAATGTAGTTTTAAACACTATCCTGAGCTATCTAGTTGTAATGCTACTCTCCTTCCTGACTGCATGATGCGGAAGATAGCATGCAGCTTCAATCCCTGTGGATATTGTCCGAGGAATTCTTGACATATGTTCTGACATATGTCTCGTATTCACGTATGAATTTTCTATATTCATTCAATAAAGATGGATCAGAATGTTATCTTTTCTCTAAGGCTAGTAATCTTCATTGAGCTTTCTCTCTCAATTTGCCGAGAGCTAGAAGATTTTCTCGAAAAGGAATCACTATAAATCTGCCTGATTCATTACGAATCATAATAACACAGAAACTTCACATCTTGAATTTTCTCATTTAATCCTTACTAGCTACTAGCATTTCTCTAGCTCCCAAAATCTTACAACTTGATCATGCAGCTGTTGGATGCTGTTGTTTGTTACTGCATTGCAATATTTCTTGGGTTAACTTCTCTTTGGAGAGAGAATTAAAAATTCATTCACCCCATCCAAGCTTCATTTTTTGCATCATAAGGAGTGATGGTCATCTGACTCACACAAAGGATATTCCAATAATATTCAGCATCTATGAGCAAGTCGATCTGCCTTGGCTGATGGAACTGAAGGTCTGCTAGAGTAAGATTCTTAGGCATCTTCAGGCTGGATAAATCAATTGATATATTTGGCATGTGGCCTATGATATTTCTAATCACCAAGCAAATTATCTTCGTGCCGTAAACATTATATTTGGATTTGAATCTGAGCTCAATCTTGTTATTCAAGTTTGCTGATTACCAAGCCCTGGTAGAGGTTGATTGATTGAAACATCCAGATTTAATTGATCGCATAAATTCTGCGTTACAAAGTGTGATTAAGATCTTTCATCCAATAAAGCTCTGCAATCTCATAAATTACCCTGTGATTCTTCCCACACTGACTATCTCCGTCGCTAATATTACTGGCATCTCCGTCCGTAATGTGTAATTACACGAAACGTTTCGTTTAGCATCTTCCTTGCTGATTTGTGTCCATAATTGTGTTAGTCTTCACTGACACACTTACGAAGATTCTTTACGGTGTAGTAATGTGTTATGCTTCTTCGTACATTTCTTGCAGTAACCCGATGTACAGTCCTTATTTTGATGATTAGGTCTCAAACAATTAAAGCATAACTAATGCCTTCGAATTTCATTAATTTTTTATTGCGTTGGAAGCTTGAGAAATTTTTCACGATGATAGATGTTGTTTTTGCAGCTCAGACTCGTTTTTTGTGGAACGTAGCCGACAACTTGTTCGTTCGAAATTTTAATGTCTTCGTAGATGCTGGGATGTCCTTATTCATGACATTTTGCTTGTTGATATTATTGTGCTCGAGATATTTGTAATGTGCATTCAAAAATTCTATAATCTCCTTAAATTTCGGTTTTTCCGATAGTTGCAATACTTTCTTCTCGTATTCTCGTTTGGAATATGCATCTAGCTTCGGGGAGAGTAAATACTCCATCAGATTATCCCCATAATCAACACCTTCACCTAGATTCTTCAACGCTAGAAGATAATTTTACCTGATTAATCAATTGACGCAATGATGAATCCTTCGCCATTACAGAAAGTTCGAATAAACCTCGTACATGATAGTGCGACAATGCCTTCTGATCTTCAAAACGCTCTTTCAAGGTTGTTGAAGTCATATAATGAATAATTTGCCTTTGAAATGAGCTTCGATAATTCATGCATAATTCCCCGGTATTAGCAGATTCCAAGTAATAAAATTTTTGGATTTTTGTTAAGGTCCGATTATCATCAATCATCGATTGAAACTTATCTCTAAATTTTATCCAACGTTCAGGAGAACCATCAAATTCTGGCAGTCTAATAACTGGCAATTTTACTCCCATCTGCGGTTCATTACGGACATTTATAACCTCTTGTACTGTAACTTGACATTCTCGAGCTCGTCCTGTTTCTTACACGATAATCCGTGCTCGTGTGATCAATTAGAAATATAATGCCTCGAATTGCTCACGTTCTTGTTTAGCCACTATTATCTCATCTTCCTCCAGTATCACGTTCTCAATTTGCGACTGTACGTCATCAAACCACTCAAAGAAAGGCGAATTTTAGTAAACGAGTTTCCAATGCTATATCTTGCGATATAATCTCTCGATTATATCCATCTAGATAAGAATGTTCTGAATCGTGTGAAATGAATGTTCTAAATCTTAACCCGTGTGTTTGTACGAGATTTCATCGATACTGCTATTTTATAGGATATTGACACAGACCAAAGATTACCATAGGATAAGATAAATATCAAAGTTATGAACGCTGGTATTGAATAGAACCTTCTTCAATTACCGAATATCGAAAATGCTTTCTTGTTATATACATATATGTACGCAAACATGTATCTTACCACACATAGATAGCACCTGAAAGAAAATAGTCTTCATGTATAATCATTACTATGTTATCTCGTGACGCGATTCTTGTATCTTTGTCTCTTTCACTCCTTTGTACGTTGTTGTAATACTGTATCCGATTTCGAGGCTTCTCGAAATTGAGATATATCCGAAAAGTTCAATAGTTAAAACATCAGATTTGTTAAGTTCACATCCCGATTTGCACTCAATCACCATGTAATATCGCGAAAGTTCTTGTAGCACTTCCTAATCTCGTGTGAGATCTAAAGCCGAAATCCGGTTCGAAGAACCAAAAGCTGTTTGGGCACGCTGTGATCGCTATTTCAAAATTTTCTCATAAAGTCCTGGAGGTTGTTTTGTCATCTTGCTCTGACTCGGGCCTACGTTTTGTTCGGATTGTGATATGTTTAAAATAACTTTGCGCTTGATACAATATGGCACGTTTATTTCTTACAACAAAATAGTGGACATAATCATCTCCTTGTAGCCTCGAATACAGACTCGCGATCATCACGCTGTGATCAACCATCCACGCGCTCAAAATCTCCTTATTTGATATAAATGAGTGACTTCTTTTCAGTCACATTAATTAATGACTGAATTAAAACAGGAGCGTCATCTTTCTAATTTCATCTCAATTGAGACTGAACACTGCCTTTCCAAATCCTCCGCACTCGATGTAACGCCTGCGTTACACACTCACGCACATACATGCGTACAAACATATGTTAAACATAACGAACCAAGAAAGTTGTATTGTGTATAGTTATGATCTAACTTTATCTTAAAGAAAAATGTGTTAACTTCCATTTTCTTTTTTTAATCATATTATTATTATTGTAAAATTCTGCCTTGTTTATTCGGTTAACTTTCCTTATATTCACCCCTAGTCCTCCCGTGATTGCACTTGGTTCTCTCCCCGGTCACGTGGATTAAGTTCCATGTGAAAAGGCAGAACACACGAATGCACCGACATATCTAGCGTTAAATTGCTCCTTCGTGGCACACTGACCCAGTTTACACTCTTTAAATTAGTGCGTTTGATTCGTGAGTCCGCTCAGCGGCGTTGACTATGAGAGAAGTTTCTACTTCATTTTCCCCACCCTTGGCTCCTCGAGAGCTCCAGGATGAAGCGAAATGCCTCCCTTTGCGTCGCTCCTTCCCTACAGCTTCTTTATGATTCGGAATTTGGACGCGATCAAATCGATTAAAAATTCGGTTCCTGCTCTGTTCCCTCTCTCAGCTCCATGCGGAGCTTAGACGTAACATAAAAAAAATCTCATATAATTTCATTTTAAAAATTAAGTTGAAATCTCCGAAGCGCGTCTATCTAGACAAACATTATTGTTGCTATATGATAGCCTTTTTCATATTGTGCAACTTTAATTATAATATATAATTTTTTTCTCTGAACCTTATAGATTCGAAAATATGAATGTACTTCCGAAAACCTCGATTTCGACGAAATTTTGTAAAAAAAACTTCATTTAAAATGAATGTCCTTAAGGGGATCCTAAAGTTGCCTGTATTACTAACTAAACCATATAATTTTTGTATAACAATTTTTTCCTCTTTTACAGATTCGAAAATCTTTTTCCAGGATTAAAATATACGCATTAATACGTATCTGTGAAGTAGAGTTTATTCCAAGAACATCAAAAAGTTTCAAAATTGAAATCTTTATCATTTCTTAGTCCAATATGGCGCTCTAGAGCTGTCACATCGTGACAATATTTGCATCATATAAAAACTGTGCAATCTGTACTTACGAAATAGTAGTCCACAAACTAATAGTTTACACGAAGAAATAACGTAGAGTTCTTAGAATCAAATTAGACTTAGACATCTAATTAAAATGTTATTGTTATACGAAAATTTATGTATGTATATATATATATATATATATATATATATATATATATATAAATGACATATATGTAGTAATATATAATAATGTGCCAATGACACATAAATCGTCTGTGTATAACCTACTTATACTATCATCTTTAGGATCCCTTTAAAAGAATTTTTGGCGATAAAAGTCTTTTTTTTTAAATGAAATAATGAAATAATGTTCAATCATCAACATAATGATAAAATTGTTAATTTTTTAATGATCTTAAAATATATTAAAGAGAAAAACACTAAGTTTTTCAAGTTACCTTTTATTAAATGAATTAATTTTTTTACATTTATAATATAATACATTTTGTAATATATTCAAATGGCATTAAAAACAGTACATAATACCTTCTTTGCGTAAGGATCTGTCTAATCATTTCAATATCTATTATTTTTGTATATTGTAGACTACATTTAGTAAGACGAAGATTGAATAGATATATTAAATATACGCATTATCTTGTGTTGAGGTCTGTCTAATCTTTTTATTTATTACTCTTATAGCGTTTTCGGCAATCCCATGCAGGTTTGCGCCAACTTGAGTTGGATTAAGTTCTACTATTGATTGATTATATGTTCTGTCAATAAACCAGCACAAAGTGGCGGATTTACACATTTTTTTCACCCTAAGCTCTATATTTCTTGACGTCCCTTTAAAACAAATAAACAATAAAAAACAAGATTATCGAAAGGTATCACTTTTTCATCAAAACGTCAAAATTTTATTTCGTGCGCCAAAGCACTACTTCAATGGCAATTGCCATATTGGCAAAAATGCGTCACAATTGGCAATCCTGCATAAATGTAAAATTAATTTTTCATTCGTTCTATTTCGAAGAATTCTGTAATAGTTGAACTGTGCAATATGTTAAAATGAAATAAACTATACCTGATCATTTAACTTACTACATCAGTGTACACCAATTCAGAATTTGGTGAAAAAAGAAACGGTCTTTTAATTTTGGTCCCTAGAAGGATAGTGCCTTATAGGCTTCTATCTAAATCCGTCACTGACAGCACGAGACGTCATTAATCTAACCAAAGTTAATGCAAATGCGGCCGAAAACGCTACTAATATATTGTAAACTCATTTATTTAGTAAGGCGAAGATTTAATACATTAGATATCACAAAAATAAAAGAGCTTTTCTCTTTAATATACTTTTTGATCAGTAAAATTGATGATTTCTCATCATTAATATAAATATTTACCATTCATTTTACTATTTCAATTTAAAAAAATGACTTCCTTAGAAGTTGTCAAAAATCCCTTTAAGAGTTTTCATTTTAACGAAACGTGTTATCAAAGTTTAATCGAAATTGGAGGTAGTCGGTTTTAGAAAATTTATCCGAAGATATTTAAGGTAATAACAGTTGTTGAAACACCCCACATGCATGCATGCATGCATGCACGCATGCACGCGTATATAAATCAGAAAAAAAATCTGTCGTCAAGAATTTTTTATATTCCGTGTTATGAGTAACTCTCAAAAAATTGGAATTATTTGATAGTGTTGATTTTGTCCACACACATTTTCATTGAGTTTATAAAATTTTATTAATAATTAATTGACTTAAAACATTCCATAGAACATATGTTATAGCGTTTTTCACTGGGAGAACTGGTGCATACGCACTGACTGCATACTCGTCACGGGCAACATTTTTCACTGGGCGTTTTCAGTGCGCACGAAAATGCGCGTTATTTCATTAGGAATCCTAGTGTCAAATTTTCACGTTAGTACAAGAATTTGACACGAGTTCCGAGAGATGATGCTAGATCAGTTCAATATGACTGCGCAGAATGCACAATTAGCATTTGAACTGCTGAATTTACTTTCTTCATCTAGCAGTGATAAAGAAGAATTATTCCTCAAAAATAATCCACCATTTGGAAAATTCCAAAGATAAAAATTTTATAAAGTATATAAACTTACGGATAAGGTAAGTACATATAACTTATGTTTTCATTATTTTTGCATATTATGGTTACATGAAACATTACATGAAACAATATCTCAGTAAAAATTTTTCATGTATGAACACACATAAATGCATATAAAATTATGTATAAAATATGTCCGTGGACACATGATATATAGATATATATATACGTATATATCCATAGTCAGTCTTTCTTTTGTAAAAATATAAAAAAAATAACAATAATGAGAAAATGTAAAAAAATAATTAAAAAGATCGATTTTCGCAATTTATTTTATTAATTATTTCTTACATTTTTTCTCATTACTATTATTTTTTTTATCATACTAAACAATAATTTTACAAAAGAGAGATAAATGGACATATGAAATATGTCATATTATAGAAAGTGTCTGGAACTTCGGGAACGTGTAGGGAATCGATAAACTAAGAAAAAAATCCTGTGCTTGTTTTTACTTCGATTTGAAAAAAAATAGTAAAACACAAAATGTAGTTGCTTCATTCTTGCACTGCTTCTAAAGTATTATCGTCGCTAAAATCGTACATGAAAATAATAATAATAATAACTCTGTTTTCAGGTGAAAATTTTTTTGTTTTTTTTTTTAACTAGTGAGACCATTTTTTTTACCCGACTAAATGCAGCCAGAAATTTTATGCATACAGATTAAATGCATACAGATTTTTTGGAGATTTCTCTTATTAATATTTAGAAGACCTGCAGCAACAGATTGTGGTTTCAATTCGATGAGTGTCCAGCTTATGGCAAAACTACTTGAGCTTGACTAGACAGACATTTTCCACAACGATTGGAGGAGTAATAATACCTTAGTAACACTTTCGGCAACCTCGTGCAGTGTCTGTTGCCACTGAGTTTTTATTACATACTCAGTGCGGCCAGTGAAAAATGCTATTAGTTTTATCACAAAAGCAGCTAAAAAAATGAATAATATATATATTTATTTATATTATTTATATTTATATATTATTATTATATATATATATTTATATATTATATATATATTTATTTGATATATATTTATATATATTATATATTTATATATATTATATTATATATATGTATATATATATTTTTTTAATAATATAATGTAATGATAAAATAATCAGTGTAATCGAACTTAATAAATAAATTATAATTAAAATTTTAATACATTTATTAAAAATAAAAAAAACAAATAATGAACATTTTGAAACCACGGACCCTTCTTCAATTCAACAATAAAATTAAAATTTTTTTTTTATCGATACATAAATTAATTAATGGAATTAATGATATAATAAAAAATGAATAACAATTAAAATTGCTTGAAACCTTGTTACAATAGATACATACTAAGATTAATTTCTAATTAAAATGTTCTAATTAAAATGTTGAATCTTGTTTCCAATGTGAATAATAAATACATTAGTCCAGTGTTTTGATCATCAAATTGTCAAGCGAACATAAGTTGACAATCTACAAATATATTTAACCGTAAGATTTAACGAGTAAGATTGAAACAAGATTTCAAGCAATTTTTCTATTATATTTCTTATCATCATTAATATAATTCCATGAATAATCTATTATATATATTATATGTATCCATAAGAAAAATTTTCTACTTTATTGCTAAATTTGCTAAAGAAGGATTCGTGGTTCCGAAATGTTCATTGTTCATTTTTTTATTATTTTTAATAAATGTATTAAAACTTTAATTATAATTATTGAGTTCGATTGTTAACTGTTTTATCATATATTTTGCTTTGCGAATATGAGCGAATTCGACAATAATATATAATGATAATATATAATTATAATATAATATTATGTGTCTCTATACAGGGTGATTCAGATCACCCGCAAGAGAAGACACATATTTCTCACAAAAAAATGAGTTAAAAATCAATAATAAAATGTTATAGTATCAATAGTTTTTAAACGGTGATCCTTTGAAAACGTCCAATTATGGAACATGAAAATGACGGCGTCAGGTGCGGCGTAACTAAGCGATCAGCCGCTGTTATGTGCCACGTAACAATTGTTAAATCACGTTTTTAACATAAAGTTTTCTACACATGTTTTTCTGAATATTCCTGACAATCTTATTTCCAGCTATTCTTCTTATTTGTTTCACCTATTTATCATTTTTCCTTTTTTTTTATCTACTCTAAAGACTCCTTTGAAATTCAGTCTTACAAATATTTTATGACCCATTTCCAAACGGATTCTAGGGTCATCGTCATATATCTTTATGCCTATCACGTATTTTTAGTATGAAAATCTCACGTTATCTCACATTAGAATTTATAGGAAACTCTACTGCTTTAGTCGAAGTAAAGATCCTTTTAGCTCTGATTGAGTCAATCTACTCTCGTAAACTGAACTTGCAACATAATCCTAATCTCGTCTCTTGTATTAACGTTGAATAAAATCTGTTCTGAAGTCAGTTGTCGAACCTTATAATATTTTATAATATATTGCAATGCTTTGTGCTCGTGAACCGCGCAGACACTTTGACGAATACCGTTAAACGGCACGTTACCAACGAGTATTACAAAGATTCGTGAAATCTCTATTATTAATGCGCATGTAAATTTTTCTAATATTGTGACAGAAAAGAAATTTTGGAAATATCTATCAATTGATGTTTTTAATATTATTTGTTTAAATAATTTAACTTTAAATTAAATATTGATTTTATAAATTTATATTTTATAAATTTATTTGTTTTTATTATTTAAAATATATTTCAAAAATCCTTTTTACGGATATAAATGACGTTGTATCGAATTTGCAATTGACTTCTCATCAATCGGATTCAATTTAAGAATACCGCAGTAAATGTTAAGAGATTTCACGAATCACTGCAATACTCATTCGAGTCCATACCGTTTAACAGTAGCCATCAAAACGTTCGCACGACTGACCGCTTAGTTGCGAGATGGTTCCTTTTATCTACAAATCGATTGTCTACAGCATTTGCCTACATCACTTTTATCGATAGTTTATTTGCGCACAAAAATTATTATCTACAGCTCAATTAATTCTACAAACACAAATAAAAATTTCAGAGAAACCTACATGAAGTGCCTACATGTATTATTGCCTATAAATTGATTGCCTATAAGCATTGCTTTTGCGCATAAATAAAAATTTCAGAAATAAAGTTACATTTACCTACATGTATTATTATCTACAATTCGATTGTCTACATACATTATTGCTTACAACTCGATTGCCTATATGTATTATTGCTTACAGCTCGATTGCTTATATGTACTATTCTCTGTTTTAAAAACACTAATTCTCTGTTTTAAACAAATTCTCTGTTTTAAAATAAAAATTCTCTGCTTAAAAGATACAAATTATTTTTTTATTTAACTTAACCTTAATTTTATATTTGTGCGCAGATATCAAGCTGTAGATAATAATTTTTGTGCACAAACGAACTGTCGAAAAAATGTATCAAACGTGTCCAATCATATGTAAGAAAATCTCGGTGACCACCACTGCTTAGATGGAATGACACTGCCGCGCGGGCTCGAATGGAACCAATTAGCGGCTGACAGATCACGCATGATGCGAATATTCCGGAGCATTCGAGCAGTGCGAGTCGGAGCGAATCGTAAGCGAATCGTGGGACAAATAAGTCCTATGTAAGCAACAGTAGTTTATTTGTTTTTATTACTTAAAATATATTTCAAAATCCTTTTTACGGATATAAGATCTTCTTTCACTCCGTTAAATTTTATATCGTACAGTAGAGAATAAATGTATTCATGGACTTGAATTCAAACAGCTACTCTAATCTGATCCTCTCTCCTTCCCTGACACAAATCTTTCGCGTCTGGTCGGCCGCGCTCGCCAGCGTGCATCATTGACGACGTCCCCGTGCTGGGCACGGAAGAACGAAGTGAAACTTTATAGTGCAAAGTAACGATAAAAATAAATGTAAAATTTATTATAAAAAAATGTAATTACATTATCGTTACAATTAAAAAAAAGTAAAGCAGTAAAGTTATCAAAAAAATAATTTGTAATTGTAACTTCGTTACAAGTAATACGAGTTGCTCCCATTCCCTGCATTAGAGATCGTAACATCATAACGTAAGCAACAATCAATCCAACATGTTTATCTTGTCCACACCTTGCTTTAAGAGGCTATAAGCCGTTAAAAAAAAACTTTAAAAAATTAACTAATCACAATTGAATATGAAAAAAATAATCGACTGAGATCGATTGAGGTCAATTTCTTACAGCCTACGACTTAGGGTCTCTTAAAGCAAGGTTATGAATACCCTTATCCCATCTGTTGCCCCCTCCCCACCTATCATGTCGAGATAAAAAAAAACGCATAGCTCAGAATTTAAAACAATTTAAAGAGCTTCCAAACCTCGCAAAAAAATTTTTTTGAGCTCGTTCCGGTTAGCAGGAATTTTATGGTCTGTTTTCTGTTCCTGCACTAGACTGCACTAGAAGGCTCTTTCTCGCTTTCAACAAATATCAAATATACCTATTTCATTTTAAGTTCCAAAAGCGTACACTGGTTCAACCATAGAAAAGGAACCTTTAATTTAAAGGTGGGAGTCACTCAGCCTCCTCCCCCTCTCCCACTCTTTAAAATTAATAATAGAAAACTCCTAGGCTCAGAATTAGAAGCTCTATTTGAACTCTTAAATCAGTGCTCTTCCGATTTTCGAGTTCTATCTCTTATCCCCAAAACAATCCCAAAACTAATCTACACTCAAGAGAGTAAGCCATTGAAAATGAGATTACATTTAAAACTTCATTAATGAATATGATTCTGGCATAAATTTGGTACAAAAATATATAATCCTTAATTTTTGAGCTATGGTATAACCCCTTAGCAGGAAAACCACTCCTTGCCCTTTTTACGCAAGAGAAACCTATGTTCTAGAATAAAAAATTAAATCATTTTATGACAGGAAATTATCTGCTAATTTAGGAGCTCGCAAAACACGCACAAATCGATTTTTGAGCTACAACTCCTTGCAGGAAAATCATCTCCTATCCTTTTAAGAGATTGCAGCTAAAAAATTAAGGACTATTTTTGTCCGTGTGTTCGTCTGTGGCGCGCCGAGAGTGAATGAGACAGCGAGTCCTTCTCACACTAATCACTTGTTTCAAGCGATCGAAAATGCTTTCTCGGCCGCTCGGCAGCCCTAGTCATCAATAAGAGGCGAAGGGCATTCTAAATAACATGTAAGTTTTAATAAATTGTAGAAATAGTGTACCCCTCCCATTAATCCAAAATAATATAAATCATGTTAAAACGCAACATTTTACGAAATATTTAATTGTTTACGACTTTTATATAGTATATCTCTCCTTCATAAACTCGAGTAGCAAGAATAGTTCAGTAGAATTTTACCGGAAAAAAATTATAAACTAGCACTTTCTCTTCACGAAAGTCTCGAAAGAAATGCATATGTTTGAGACTTGTGAAGAAAATATGCGAAAAAAATCGAATAGTTGCAAAAAGCACGTTTTTCGCTTATAAAACGAAAAATATTGATTGTATGGAAAAAAATTCGGTGTAAAAAATATAGATATTTGAAATACCTATAAAATGAGACGTGGAATATTAAAATTTCGATTTATCAGTTCAGTAAAAAAAAATAAAAAACACCGAAAAAGGCTTTTTTTCACTCGCTCTCTGTTCATTGAGATTTAAACATAAAACTTTGAAATTCTCGTAAAATGTAATCCTCATAATGACAAATAAATCAAGCCCTGAAATGTTCATTAGTTTTTGCATAAAGCCATTTGTTGTCTAAAAACCTGTCTGCGGAAAATTTAATTTCTTCATCTTTGAGTAATCGCATAGCAATTTATAGAGATAATTTTTCTTCTTCAAGAGTTGCACTATCATTTAATAATAAATGATTTTTTGTAATTAAACTATTATAAAACGACTTTAAAAGGGGATAGTCGTTTTCCGTATAAAAAAATAGAAATAATTTCGTTAATATGCATCGTATCAAATAGCCGTGCGAAGCATTTGAAATCTGACATTTTTCTATGAATTTAAAAAAAAATTATCCTCCGATTATTAGGAGATATTTTTTTTCAAAAAATCATTATAGCTCTAATTTTTAAGATTAAGAGTTTCGTCTGACATCAATTTATCAAGGAAAAACTGAATTTGCTATTAAAAAATCTCGAATTGTAACCATAAAATTTTTAATTTAAGAAATTATTTCTTTCTTGAATTTTTATTTTTTCGGTTTATTACTAAAAAAATCACATTTGAGTATGGAACGCATGATTATCAAATTTAAGTCATTACATTAGCTATATTTCTTTATTTAATATGCTGTAAAAAGTGTCCAATTGAACAATTAAATGTACGGAATTATTAGTACAAAATTTTTTGTTGTGAATTTAATTGCAGATGCAAATATGACCTATGTAAACAAATAATTAATAAGTAATTTGTCAAATGTTAGCGCAACTGTTAAAGATATAACATTAACTTTCGCAAATATAAAAGTAAATTAGTGTTATATGAAAAATATATTTTGCAATTATATTCAACAATTACATTAATATTTGGCAAATTATTTATTTACATATGTCATATTTACATCTTCAATTAAATTCACAAAAACAATTTTGTACTGATAATTCTATACATTTAATTGTCCAATGGGACACTTTTTAGCATGTTAAATAAAGAAACACAGCTAAAGTAACTTAAATTTGTTAATCAGAATGCACTTCATACTCAAACGTGATTTTTTTTTTAGTAATAAACTTGAATAAACTTTTTATTTTTTTCGCAGGCAAGCACACGGACATGGGCTCATGCCCTTATTGTGTATTACAGCGTCGCACGATAAATAACCGAACTTATAGGCGTGAAAAAGTGACATTTTGATGACGAAATTTATGTTGCGTGCCATTTCGTTACTATTTGCTTAATTGTGAAAATGTGACTTGTCTCATACTTATCAATTATCTAAAAACTAAAAGTTATTTTGGAATTTTATATGTAAAAGCGTATATTTTACTCGTTTCAACAGCCGGATTGTGTATTTCTATCGAATATAAGCTCAATTGTATACTTTTTATGATCATTTACTGATTGTCAAGGGAGGAAAGGACTGTTTTCATCGATTTTTACAAGTATTTTAAAGTGATCTCGTCATTTCGTTTCATCCAAATTGTCTTTATTTAAAAATGGCACGCAACATAAATTAACGTGTCATTCTTCGCTTCGACGTCACAATTCCAACATGGCCACTGCGACTAGTCAGGAGCCTTCTGGGTCTAGGAGCGATTTTTATTGTTAATTTCCATTGTTAATTTTAAGGGGAAGGAGGCGACTGAGTGGACTCCCATCTTTAAATTAAGAGTCCTGTTAACTGGGACGAGCTCAAAATTTTTTTTTTTATAGAGTTTGGAAGCTTATAAATTGCTCCAAATTCTGAACTATACAGTTTTTTCGAAATGGTGGAGGGTCAGCAGGGTAAGGTTATGAACGAAGTAGTTGATTTTCTTACTACTTATATCTTATTGTTTAAGTTTTTTTTGTGTGCCATGATCTTTAAGTGAGGAGCACAGACTCTTGTATAATACATGTAATGTATTAGAAAATGAATTAATCAAAGTCCTTTGTTTTCTTCTTTTTCATGAAGAATTCTGATTGATCGAATTTCTTATACCTTATGTATTACAAGTTATACAGAGTCTGTGCTTTCCGTCATAAGTGGGGTTGTAAAGAGTAAGATTTTATAGGTTCACAATTTTTCCGTAAATCGAGAACCGATTAAATCTCAGAAACTATGAAAGATCGCCTACATATGAAAGAAAAGTTTCTCAAGTTCATGAGCAACAACATATATCAAAATCGAAGTCTGTCTGAGTTTGTTCTCTAACTAAATTTTCTTATTGAAATTATACACTTTAAAGCTCCTGAGTAATCACTTCAGCCATATTGAATCGTGACGTCATAAGCGAGAAACGTTGATTTTTCTTGCATATCATTTATAAATAAAGAGAATTTGGATGAAATAAAATAATTAGATCGTTTTAAAACACTTGTAAAAATGGACGAAGACTCTCCTTGTCTTCCCTGATAGTCAATAAAGAGTCGAAAAAGATTCGTGAAATGAAAATAGGCATTGAGTAAAAACTAATAAGTGCACTTTACGTGCCTTTTATTAACTTTACTGATTGTCAAGAGAGATAAGGATAGTTTTCGTCCATTTTTACAAGCGTTTTAAAGCGACGTTATCATTTCATTTCATCCAAATTCTCTTTATTTACAAATGGCAAGAAAAATCAATGTGTCGCTTATGACACATTCTCAATATGGAGTGAGTACTCAGGAGCTTTAACCGTGAATATCTTAAAAATTATAAGAAACTACCTAATTGTTAAAACAAAGTGTCTCAGAATCAAGTCTTTGACAACATATGTCAAAATCAAGATCATCTGAGCTGTTTTTATAAAGAATTATCTCTTTCTCTATGACGAAAATAGAATACAATTTAATATTCAAATGTATTCAAATGTATTTAAAAGTGTGAGACAGAAAAATTCCAATTTTATGAAAATTACTCTTATACATGAAATATCTTTATATCTTTTTTGTTTTTTAAATATTGATCTAAAAAAAATAGAACATATCTCCTCAACAGCATAATTTACAACAAAACTATCAAGCTTTAAATAAATATTATGTAGAATAGAATAACTGTAATTAAAATATTTGTAAACATAATAGGATGTCCTAAAAAAATTTATATCAATATCAATATGTTCGTGTTTTATACAATAACAAAAATCTGATAATTTAAACAAACTGACAAGGGAAACATCAAGATGAGCAATCTCCGTTTTAGCTAAATTGTGTGTTTGTGAGTGTAGTGTGTTTGCGTGCGTGCGTACATGCGTGTCTGTGTTCAGCCCTTCAACTAAAGTGAGAAGCACAGACTTTCGCGTAATGCATAATTTCCATAAGAAAATAAACCAATCAAAATTCTTTACTTCCTTTCTTTTCATAAAATAAAAGATTCTGATTGGTTAATTTTCTTATGCTTTATGCGTTATGTGTTATGTAAGAGTCTGTGCTCTTAGCTTAATTCGTGTTATAGGCTTTCTACAATAAGTTATTGCTTAAGTTTTAAATCTTAAATCATAAGAAATTAACCAATCACAATTGAATGTAAGAAGAATAATCGATTATGATTAACTAATTTCTTATAGCTTAAAACTTAAAGCTTAGGCAATGACTTATTGTAGAAAGCCCGTTAAAGTTATAAGATGCGTCTCGCAAGCATTTGCGAGAATAACGCCGGTGTTAAAACCGGTGTTAGATGTCCTGTAAATGTCCTTAAGAGTAGTCGCACTATGGTCATTTTGTCGTACACTTCCGTTTTCTATTTATATCTTTCAATTTATTGGCACAATTATATTTTTACATAAATGTTTGTTAATGTTTTTTCGTATAATATGCGAAAATAGATTACGTAAACATATTTATTTATTGTATATAAAATTTAATATGTTTGTAACGATCTAAAAGATAACGCGCGCACTTAGTCTTCTTTTTTTTCTTTTATTGGCTTTCGTAGCCAGCCCAGATCTAGTCATAAACTATTTCAAAAATGCAGGCACAAAGAAAGAAACAATCAAAAAGAAGGAAACAATCACGAAAAATTCGGCAAAACTTTGACAAAAATTAGGGATGAGTCGCCTCGGATTAGGTAACACCTAAGCCGAGACAGAAACGTCCGTCTCGGTACGCAATAGTATAAACTTATTTACGTTAGTATAATTACATTAGTATAATTAATGTTTGTAGTCTCATTTTCTTATTAATTATTACTTATAATAATAATCATATCATTATAATCATATATGTATTCTAGTTAAAACACATATATGTGTGAAAATATATTTCAGTCAAAATGACCAGGACGTGCCTACTAATGTTAGTTTTGAGACGCGCCTACTCCCGAATTAATACCGATGTTATTAAAACCGTTTTAAATCTAAACCTCTTCTGAAATAGATTTAGCGTTAAACCGTTTTAAAAAAGCTGGTATAAATGGTCTTCAATCGGTTTAATGTATCAAAATTCGATGTTACCAACTTTAGACGTTAAGATTAAGAAATGACACAGGATATTTCGTCTCAGGTTTCAAGTTCTATAAAATTACTTTATGTTTGGGATAAAATGCGCCTAATCGTGTAAACAGGCACCAACAATCACTTTTAATTAAAACGATTTTTATTAAACGATTTTTACCAGTACATGCAAACATAGTCTGTGTTTAGCAGTGGTTTTTAGTGTTCGATCTTGTAAGAGATGGTGTTGCAATATGTTAATTAAAGACATATGTATATACGTTTAAGTGAGACAGAATGATAATGTAAAAAATGAATTAAAGATGTTGTCGACTTTTTTTATTTAGAATTTAAAAAGTCTGTACTATCGATATCGATCAAGTTCGGCTGTCCAATATCACCTTAAAAAGTGCATCCTATAACTTTAACACGAATTAATCGGAGAACTGAACTTATTATATGATTGTATGATTATATATTATTATATGATTATATAAATTTATTAATTCTACATCGTTAACTGGCTAATTTAATCTTTCGTGGTGACCTGGGGTTCAGGGGACACCCAAAAAAGGTATAAGACTTTATATTTCTAAGATCTTTTTTTAAACAGGACTTAACGTGCCATTTATTTAAAATATCTTTTTTGTGCAACCTTCAATTGCATGTTTCTTGAATGTTAGCCTTTGCGATTGTTTTTAAATATGTTAAAATTAAAAAGTTTAAAAAGCCACATGCTGCATAGTACATTTCCATATTTTACAATGTTTAAAATATGTTCATTAATTTTGGTGATTTTAAAGAACAAAAGCTGTAAATATGGCAATCAATTAAAATATTGAGGTCATTTTACCTCCTATGCGACCAACATAAAATTCTCAGGAAATGTGACCACGAAGGCTTAAAATAATATAATCTGATTAGTAAAACAGTAAAAAAAATATTAGGAACACCGGCCAATGTGAGTGATATGTAATTGAACTATATGCAAGTGCGCCTTATTATATATGTATATACAGGGGCCTTATTATATATGTATATACAGGGTATCCCATAATTAATAATCGAAATTTTAATAACATATTCCTAACTTAAAAATAAGATAAAAATCCTAATAAAATATTGAGTCTATAATAATTTTTAAATTAAAGGCGATTAATGTTAACTAATTACAAAGCTGATATTTCGCACGCGTAGTACATCACACAAGTGAATGTTTATACACCTATGTTCACCCTACGTGAGATTGAAGTAAAAACGTATACAATAATGTTGAAATACTTCACTAATCATTTAAAAAAAATAATTACATGTGCAACATACATAAAAATATTACAGGACATATAACATAAAAATATTACACGATAAATATTACAGGAAAAATAATAAATATGTATAACGAATTATTTTAAATATGTATAACGAATTAATTTAAAAACTATTATAACCTCAACATTTTGGATTTTTGTCCTATTTTTAAGGAATATATATTTAAAATTTCAATCACAAATTGTGGGATACCTAATACATAATAAGAAAATGGAAAGTTACTTTTTAAAAGTAACAAGTTACAGTTATTCGTTACTAAGTAGAAAAAGTAACAAGTTACCGTTACTAATTATCGATTTTTAGAAGTAACTCATTGTAATTACCGTTACTTGAGAAAGTAACTTTTCATTATTTTTCCGTTACTTTTTTAAAATCGACCACCAATCGCAGCAAATAGATGCCTAGGGGCTTTCTAGTCTTAAGCACTATGGCTTGTGTCCAATCGAATCGTGTCCAATCGTGTATAAAATAAATATAAAAGTAACTATAAAATTCGTTACTGTTATCAAAAAAATGTAACTACATTATCGTTGCAGTTACCAGTAAAGATACCTAAAAAAAGTAACTTCTATCTGTAACTTTGTCGTAAGTAATGAGTTAGTTCCATTCCCTGATAATGTATTATTATATATGTACACACATAATATAATTCAGCTAAATCGAAGATTAGTTATCTTAATATTCCCCTTGTAAGATTAGAAATTTAAAAAAATAGACAATATTTTTTTAGTATAAAGTTTTGTTACTACAGTGCTACTACTTTTTGAAACGTCTTCTATTATTTGTTAAATTAATAATTATACATTTAAAATAAATAATAATTTGGGAATCACTAATTTATCTTTATAAATATATAACAAATACAAAGAGAGGGAAAAATTACCCAGTTTTTATTGGGATTCGGTCGTCGTATTTTGTTCAGCCAGCCCTCGATAAAGCGCAAAAAACCGTCCATCAATGATGCTTGTTCAGCATTACTAAGCGTAGTGTATATATCACATCTTGGAGAACCTTCTAAAATTTTGCGAGTCGCAGGATTATTATATGGTAACAGAAATACTCGAAATCTCCAATATTTGAGAGCCTGAAAGAAAATATATTTAAGATCCTAAAATAAAATGAAACATCTAAGTTAGTATTATCTTAATAATACAAAAACCCAGACTTTTAGAAATCGACTCACTTCCACTAAAGCAAAATCAGTATGACCTCGTGTGCAAATGTAATGATCCAGATAATTCCAGTTATAAGTCTCAAGTTTTTCTGTGGTAAAAGATACACGCGAGACTTCATACGTATCATGATGCGGAGCATGAAATCGATATTGATAATGAATATTAAAGGGTGGATAAGGATGCCTGCAAACATAATTATTATTAATATTTGTTGTATGTTAGAATTTATGTGTTTGTGTAATGTGTTTCATTGAAAAAACGTTAATTATAATTAAAATTTACTTACATGTTTTTTTATGTATTAAATACAAGTTTATATCTTATTTTCAATATATTAATCCATTAGAAAGTTTTTGAAAAGGTTTAGAAAAGTTTTATATGCAAGAAAATAAAATAAATTGTATACACATATAATTTAATTTAATTATAAAATGATATTAAATAATAATCATAGACAAAATTAATTTTGAACCGTACAGTTGAAAAACTAAAAATTAAATACATAAAGAAATGTATTAAATTTCAATGCAATTAATTAGTTGAAAAAAAATTTCAATATCAAATTATAAATTATAATTATATAATATTTACCGTGGACGGTATCTTGTAACTGTTATAGAATTATCAAACAGTGATATTTTATGAAAAATTCTTCCAATACTAAGTAGATATTCTTCTTTAGGTTCGGATTCAGTCTGTCTGCCACGCATTACTGTACTAATCGCTGGAACGGTATTGCTACCAGCGGCATTATTTTGATTCTTGTTAAGTGATGGTAAAATAATTAGCTGGAAACCCTTAATATAATATGATCTTCGTGATTATTCCAAAACACACATAGATGTAATTACATAAAAGTACATAAAACTAAGTGCTTTATTTATACTTGTGCCAAACGCTGTGAGACCAGCTCTTTAAATACTTCGACAGTTGTAAGCGGTTTCTTATATATTGCTCGTTGTTGAGCAAAATCAGCGTTAACATCATCTGGAAGAAGATTGTAGTCCGACACAACATAATCGTTTTGTAAACTCCGTTTATCTGGGAAGTAATCAGTAGTGATGGGCAGGCACGCAGGAATTGTCAAAGATTTCCAGTCGACTCCTATTTTGAATAAGAGTTAAAGTAATTGAAGCGATTAAAAACATCATTTTACATATATACAAGAAGAAATAGATAAATTGTTAATTTTATAACGATAATTTTATTCAGAAACATTTTTTCTAGCTTCAACATTCTCTTGCTTCTATTTTTATTTGATATCTATTTCTTCCTTAGTCACAGAGAATAGATGCTCGATAAGATATCACTTGTGAAAAATAAGTAGAAATTAAAAAAATCGAAGCATTATTTTATATTTTTATAATAATCATCATTTTATATTTTGATCTCGATTGTATAAAATAGTCTTTATAAGAAAATGCAACTTTAATACTGAGAAATATTAGATTATTGAGAAAATTACTACATTATCGATTTAATATCCCCTTACAAATAATATTTAGTCTTGTCTTTAAGCAGAAACTGCTGATACATAAGTCTTCATGACACAGAATGTTTTATAGTACATATATTAATAGTAACATAACATTTTTCAAAAAATTAGTTTTCAAAAATTAGTTTCTAGTAAAAAGTTTATTTTTAAGTTTATTTTGAACAAAAATTACATTATGATTTATATAATTTGTTTATATATAGGAATTTATATTCAAAAATTCTTTGAAAAATATTCTGTACACTCAATTCAATTTTCATCATATTAAATAAATCCATATTTATAAATTTAATAATTGTTTAAATTAGGGGACCCTCTCCTCCTCCCGCCCTCCCTCCGATGACCTTGATGTTGACATATATTATCAAAATCATGACTCTGAATGACTTCCAATAGATTTTAGCTGTTGCTCATTATTCGTTAAAAAGTTAATTCAAAGTTAATAATTATTTCATCCGCTTTGCGCGAAAAAATGGACAAGAGCGGTCGATATTTTTCTATGCGTAATAAGATCTATCACAGCTTCCCCTCTATATAGGGACATTTGATTTTCCATGCAAAGCGATTCCAATTCTCCCTGACTAAGGAGGAATCTAATTTTTCAAATGAGCTCCATCTCACTTCTTCCCCCTGCCTAGAAGTTAACTTTCCACACGAAACAAGATCCACCCGCATAAAAAGTCGTTACGCCATTGGATAAGAGTAGAAGTGGAGTAGCCGTTTCATGCGAAAAGTCAGATGTCCTTAAGTAATGAGGAGATAAAGTGGATCTCGCTTCGCATGGAAAGTCACTCCCCTAATCGGTTTATACTTCCTGCCATACTCCCCCTCCCCCCCCCCCAAGCCTAGACATTTGAGTTTTCACGCAAAACAGAGAAATAATTACCAACTTTAATTGTTACTAACGAAATTTTTAACGAATAACGAGCGATGGCTAAACCTGTAGGAGGTTACTCAGAATCATGATCTTGACAACATATTAAGTGTGGGAAAAAGTTCGTGGCGTTTTTTAATGCCATCTAACGGGAAAAACGCCACGAACTTTTTCTCATACCTAATATATCAAGATCATCGAGAAGAGGGTCCCTTAATCTACATAATTATCATAAATTTAATTACATTAAATAAAGGCACTATATACGCGTTCATGTTTTGTAAACTGTAATTTATATCTGATAAAGATTAAAGGTTTTCTTTCTCTAAATACATGCATTTAACAATTATTAGTCATAATGTGCTGAATAACAAATAATTTATATTGATATACCAATTTTGATTATTAAGTCACATGTGACACTCTATATATATATATATATATATATATATATATATATATATATATATATATATATATATAGTACATACAGAATATTTAGGACTATTTTCATGTGCAGATAGAAAAGTCTTCTACAACTTTTTACAACTTTTTTAACATTCGCCTCAAAATACTCTCAGAAAACTATTTCAAACAAAAGTTCTGACTTCGAGGGGAACTAAGATAATATCATTGATTTGACCTTAGGTGGTGTTGTCAATTAAGTCACAGCAATTAAGTCACGTTGAATTTTTTTAATGAAATCTCCCATTTTTCATTATATGATAAAACCACTAGTTGTGGATCACTCTTTAAAAAAAAAATTCATATTTTTTCCAGAACAATATCGAATAATTAATAAAATATTTAATAGTCATAATTGATCATAAAGATTTTGAATGATTATGGATGATTTTATTCCATTTCATTACCGTTTTATATGTTTTAATTTAAATTAAATAAAGTAACGATAAATATCCACAATTAGACCCCGTGTAATTGCGAATCAATGCATCAAATGCTTTATCCTTTTTGGAGACATTCCATAAGAATAATAAAAATAATTTGCGCATGCATATCATTATATATATATATATATATATATATCGAAATTATAAATGATACTCCACATCTAATTTTAGGATCTAATTGTTAATAATGATGCAATTTTAAGACATTCAAGTTTTATTTAAAATTAATGACAATTAAAAATGATAATTAAAAAAAATTAATAAAAATTAAACGTTTGGCAATAAAAAACAGTTAAATTGTAACTACACAGAATTTTCTTTTAAAATTTATCTTGAAAATATGGTAGTGTAGTACAATATTTTAAAAATTTTTACTATGCACTTCAGTAAAATTAATCAAACTTCTTTTATACTTTATTATTGTTTTATTATAATTTCATTAATGAATAAGAGATTTACATTAAAATTCTTCAAAACATTTCTTTGTCCCACAACTATCATATTTTCAAAGTAAACTTAAAAAAATTCCCTCCGTGTACACTTTTTTCATATAAACATATATACTATTTTATATTCTATTTTGATACTTAAAACAAATAAATCTGATGGCATTATTTGTAAGATTTGACAAGTTTTTAAACATTTTTATAATAAATTTACGCAAAAAGTATTGTTATAATGTAGTGATTAAACAACACCCACGGCATTTAATCTCAATTGAGCACAACATGCTTACCAACGTAACATTAATTTTTTCTATAAAATCTAACACATCTATTTACTACCTACTACAAAAGCTACATAACCTACTACCTACTACATAAAACAATTCTGATGTTATACTTTGAATGAATTTTTAAAGATACATACGTTAATTAACATCACACAATTAACAATTTAATTAGTTAATCAATAAATAAAGATATCAATAAAATGTGTTGCACTGTTCCTAATAAATTAAATTCAATTAACACTTGAAAGAGATAAAACAAATGCTAAAGAAGCTTGTGATAAATACTATTAATAAAAAACACTATTTAATAAAAAATACTATAATTATTTAAATATAAAAAGTGAATCCGGAATTAGTGCCTGACCCACGTGATTTTATCCTATATTCTCGTTTACCTCGAAAGCTTTTGAAAACACTGTAACAAAATATTCTTTCAAGTTTTTTCGAGTTGTAAAGTTTACAGTACTGCTGACATTAACATTATCCATAAGTGTATCCGGGGGGGGGGAGATTCAATTCCTCCCCTTCTTCCGAAATTTTTTATTAATTATTTCATTTTGAGAGGGTTCCGGGTTAGCGCATATTCTGATTGCACACATCCACTCATATCGGTTGATGTTAATAATTTTTCACTGCTTTACTAATGAGAATATTTTATTTTGAATTGTACATACTCTATATATTGAACTCCTCTCTTTCACTTTTAAATGTAAAAAACATACAACTTTATTTTTGACTTTGTGTGTTTTTTACTGTTACATAAAATATTGTTTTCTTCTCATTATAAGATTATATAAATAATTTTTAATATTTCTATTAGTTTGAGTTTTGACAAAATATACGATACATAGAACATTTTCGTAAG
>Ga0157363_1000477_pt1 | contig 30660 bp, 25 predicted proteins | sample AttsexASBM1_FD_111477 | JGI IMG/M metagenome (GOLD analysis project Ga0157363, IMG submission 111477) | Fungus gardens microbial communities from leaf cutter ant in Ribeirão Preto, State of São Paulo, Brazil - Atta sexdens ASBM1 | ecosystem: Host-associated > Fungi > Mycelium > Unclassified ... | reverse complement strand
CACGTCATCTCCTCCGATGTTCGGAATAGTTCTAAAATGTTCGTTTTCGAGCGTAATAATAATCGGAAACCAACATTGATGCCAGCGCTTAACTCAATAAAAACATTTTTGCGTGATATAGCTAACATTCCTGCAGGAAAAAAAATCCATAGCCATAACTTTTGTCAGGTTATCGCGACGGATTCTCAGGTTAAACTAGGCGCTAATTGTGACGACCTTATGAGAGACACCATGGAAAACTTCGAATGTATTTCGGTTCAGCAGGCTAACGAGCACCTGGCACAAGGCGCGCAGCTGGTGGACATTCGCGACCCACAAAGCTATGCCATGGGCCACGCGACAGGCTCGTTACATCTGTCGAACGACAATCTGGCGGACTTTATCGCGCAGGCGAATCATGAGCTGCCGGTGCTGGTGATGTGCTATCACGGCAACAGCAGCAAAGGTGCAGCACAGTTCCTGTTAGGGCAGGGATTCAACGCCGCGTATAGCATCGATGGCGGTTTTGACGCCTGGCGCGCCGTGTTCCCCTCGCAGGTAGATACTGGCAGCGTCTGAGACGATCACACAAAGGAAGGAGAACCCGCACGATGCGCATCACTCAGTTCAACAACCCACGTATGGCGCAGGCGTTTGTGGATTACATGGCAACGCGCGGCGTCACGCTGCGAATTGAGCGCGAAAGCCACTATGTCATTATGCTGGACGATGAAGGCCGGCTGGAGATGGTTGAAAACGAACTTGCCCAGTTCGTACGCGACCCTAATCATCCGCGCTATCAGGCCGCCAGCTGGCACACAGGCAGTACCGAAAGTGGCTTGCGCTATGAACGCAGCAACATCTGGGCGAATATTCGTGAACGCGCAGGCCCGCTCACCATGACGATCATGATCGCCTGCGTGGCGGTGTTCATCATGATGCAGATTGTCGGTGATGATGTGGCGCTGGATTGGCTGGCGTGGCCTGCTGACTCCTCACAGTATTTCCAGGTGTGGCGCTGGTTTAGCCATGCGTTGTTGCACTTCTCACTGCTGCACATCCTGTTCAATCTGATGTGGTGGTGGTATCTCGGTGGCGCAGTGGAAAAGCGTATTGGCAGCGGTAAGCTGTTTGTGATTATGCTCATTTCCGCGCTGTTGAGCGGCTGGATGCAGGCCAAATTCAGCGGTGTGTTGTTCGGTGGATTATCAGGCGTGGTGTACGCATTGATGGGTTATTGCTGGCTGCGTGGCGAGCGCGATCCCGAAAGTGGCATTTATCTGGAGCGTGGTCTGATGGGCTTCGCTATTGTATGGCTGATTATTGGCTGGTACGGCGCTTTTGGGCTGTCGATTGCTAACGCTGCACATGTCACCGGCTTGCTGGTCGGCCTGGCCATGGCGTTTGTCGATACGCGCAATGTGGCTCGTCGGTAGCAGGTATAAAAAGAAAACGGCTCTGAGCCGAGGAGAGAGATGTGAAGCAGACGCAACGTCATGACGCCATTATCGATTTGGTGCGACGCCAGGGATATGTCAGTACGGAAGAGCTGGTGGATCACTTTGAGGTGAGCCCGCAAACCATTCGGCGTGACCTGAACGATCTGGCCGATCAGAATAAAATCCAGCGCCATCACGGCGGCGCGGCGCTGCCTTCCAGCTCTGAAAACACCGCATGGCAGGACCGCAAAATGATGTGGTCAGCGGAAAAAGCGCGCATCGCCGAGCGTGTGGCGAGCCAGATCCCGGATGGTGCCACGCTGTTTATCGATATCGGCACTACGCCTGAAGCGGTGGCGCATGCGTTGCTGAATCACAACAATCTGCGCGTGGTGACCAACAACCTCAATGTGGCGATTTTGCTGATGGCGAAGCCGGATTTCCGCGTCATCATCGCTGGCGGCGAAGTGCGTACGCGGGATGGCGGCATCATGGGTGAAGCGACGCTGGATTTCATCTCCCAGTTTCGCCTCGATTACGGCATTCTCGGCATCAGCGGCATCGATATGGATGGCTCACTGCTGGAGTTCGATTACCACGAAGTCCGCACCAAACGCGCGATAATCGAAAACTCACGCTGCGTGATGTTGGTGGTGGACCATTCGAAATTTGGCCGTAATGCAATGGTGAACCTGGGGAATATGAGCCTGATTGACTACATGTATACCGATCAGACGCCACCCGCCAGCGTGCTGAAGGTGATTGAGCAACACGAAGTCCATCTCGAACTCTGCTAATCCATCCTGCTGGGGCGGTTGCTATGCCGCCCGCAGAATGGCATCAGGTTGCGCGCCACGCGTAAATCCACTTTTTTTCCCTCCATCCGCATTTCCCTGTCGCTTTTTTCTTCGCCCCCGGCTTTACTTATCCTTTCTGGTTATGCGCTCGCCCGTCTTTACCGTTAACGGACTCGAAGGGATTGATATGTCGCAGCAAAAATTTAATAAAACACGTTTCGACGCCGCACTTACCCGCCAATGGCAGCACCTTGGACTCACCTCCGCCCAGCAAATGACACCGCATCAGTGGTGGCAGGCATTAAGCCGTGTGCTGACCGAGATGCTCGCCACGCAGCCGCCCGCCACACCGCGCGCAGGCCAACGCCATGTGAACTATCTGTCGATGGAGTTTCTTATCGGCCGCCTGACCGGCAACAACTTGCTGAATCTGGGTTGGTACGAGGAGGTGAAGGAAGCGCTGGCCGCGCATCAGGTAGAACTCAGTGAGTTGCTGGAGGAAGAGGTGGATCCGGCGCTTGGCAACGGTGGATTGGGGCGACTGGCCGCGTGTTACATGGACTCGATGGCCACTGTCGGGCAGGCCTCGATGGGACATGGCCTTAATTATCAGTACGGTTTGTTCCGCCAGACCTTTGATGATGGCCAGCAAAAAGAGGCGCCGGACGACTGGCAGCGCAACAGTTATCCGTGGTTTCGCCATAACGCCGCGCAGGATGTGCAGGTTGGCATCGGCGGCAAAGTGAAGAAAAACAGCGATGGCTCGCTACAGTGGCGACCTAAATTTCATCTTAAAGGTGAAGCCTGGGATTTGCCGGTGGTCGGCTACCGCAATGGCGTGACACTGCCGTTACGTTTGTGGCAAGCCACCAGCGTGCACCCGTTCGATCTCACCCTGTTCAATGATGGCAAGTTCCTGCAGGCCGAACAGCCCGGCATTGATGCTGACAAACTCACCAAGGTGCTGTATCCCAACGATAATCATGCAGAAGGTAAACGCCTGCGTTTGATGCAGCAATATTTCCAGTGTGCCTGTGCGGTGGGCGATATTCTGCGCCGCCACCATCTTGCCGGGCGCTCGGTTCACACCTTGCCCGATTTTGAAGTCATCCAGCTCAACGACACGCATCCCACTATCGCCATCCCGGAGATGCTGCGTATCCTGCTGGATGAGCATCAGTTGAGTTGGGATGAAGCCTGGCACATCACCAGCCGCGTTTTCGCCTATACCAATCACACCTTGATGCCGGAAGCGCTGGAGCGTTGGGATGAGTCGCTGGTGCGCGATCTGCTGCCGCGCCATATGCTGATCATCCGCGAAATTAACCAGCGTCTGAAAAAAATCGTTAAGAAGCAGTGGCCAGGCGATAGCGCGACATGGCAAAAGCTGGCGGTGGTGGCCGACGGGCAGGTGCGTATGGCGAACCTGTGTGTGGTGAGCTGTTTCGCCGTGAATGGCGTGGCTGCGCTGCACTCTGAGCTGGTGGTGAAGAATCTGTTCCCGGAATACCACCTTCTGTGGCCAAACAAATTCCATAATGTGACCAATGGCATCACGCCGCGCCGCTGGTTGAAGCAGTGCAATCCATTGCTGTCGAACCTGATTGACGAAACGTTGCAGGTGGAGTGGGCCAACGATCTGGATGCGCTGGAGTGGCTGGCGCCCTATGCGCGTAAAAAAGCTTTCCGTCAGCAGTTCCGCACCATCAAGCAGCAGAACAAGCTGCGCCTGACCGTATACATCAAACGCGTGACCGGCATTGATGTAAATCCCGATGCACTGTTCGATGTGCAGATTAAGCGGCTACACGAATACAAACGTCAGCACCTCAGCCTGCTGCATATGCTGCACTGTTATCGTCAGCTGCGGGACAATCCTGATAACCCCGACTTTGTGCCGCGCGTATTCCTGTTCGGTGCCAAGGCCGCGCCGGGCTACTACCTTGCCAAGAACATCATCTACGCCATTAACAAAGTGGCCGAGGTGATCAATAACGACCCGAAAGTCGGCGATCGGTTAAAAGTCGTGTTTATCCCTGACTATCGCATTACCGCCGCCGAGTTGATGATTCCGGCAGCCGATCTCTCGGAGCAAATCTCGACTGCCGGTTATGAAGCGTCCGGCACCGGGAATATGAAGCTGGCGCTGAACGGCGCGCTGACCATTGGCACGCTGGATGGTGCGAACGTCGAAATCGCCGAAGCGGTGGGCGAGAAGAACATCTTTATCTTCGGCAATACCGTGGATGAGGTTAAGGCGCTCAAAGCCAACGGTTACAGCCCGAAAAAACTACGTAAGCAAAATAAGTATCTGAATGGATTACTGAAAGACCTGGAGAAGGGCAAGTTCAGCGAAGGTGACAAGCAGGCATTCGATATGCTGCTCACCAGCCTGACCAAAGGTGGCGATCCCTGGCTGGTGCTGGCCGATTTCGAGGCGTATCTCGACGCGCAGCAACAGGTTGAAGCCTTGTGGAAGAACCCGGAAGCCTGGACCAAAGCGGCGATACTCAACACCGCGCGCACCGGGCGTTTCAGTTCCGACCGCTCAATCCGGGATTACCAGCAACGTATATGGCAGGCCGCGCGCTGATTTCCAGCTCGCTATTGATGGCCGCTCGACATGGTTTCGAAAAGATTTTCGTCGGATACGCATTGATGCGCACCGCACCCAAGGAGACGTGATGACGCTCAGCAAACTGGATCAGGCCGCGCAGGACGCGGGTATTGCGGTAGATTTTACCAATGCGAACGGCGAGCAGGTGCGCATTCACGACGAAACCAAACGCGCACTGCTGGCGGTGATGAATACGCCGCAGGGTAAAGCGCCACCGTTGCCGCCTGTGCAGGTTTTCACTCCGCGCCGTCCGCGCCAATGCTGCCCGCAGGGCAAAGGCGAGTTTAGCTGGCAGCTTGAGACCGAACGGGGCAAAACTTACAGTGGCCTACTTCAGGCAGGCGAGACCTTCACATTGCCGCCGCGTCTGCCGCAGGGTTATCACCGTTTGACCTTACGGCAAGGACGTCAACAGTGGCACTCGCGCATCATCATCGCGCCGCGCCGCTGCTATTTATCTGAACCGCTGGCGCAGGGAGATAAACGCTGGGGCGCGCTGGTACAGCTTTATACGCTGCGATCTGATCGCAATTGGGGGATCGGTGATTTTGGCGATCTTGCGCAAATGCTGGAGCAGATCGCCGCTCACGGAGGCGATTTTGTTGGCCTCAACCCGCTACACGCGCTTTATCCTGCGCAGCCTGAACACGCCAGCCCTTATAGCCCCACCTCGCGTCGCTGGCTGAATATGCTGTATATCGACGTTAATCAGGTGGCGGCATTCGCTCAAAGCGCTGAAGCACAGCGCTGGTGGAAACTCGCCAAAACGCGCAAGGCTGTGCAAGCCGCGCGCGCCACTGACTATGTCGATTATCGAGTGGTGGCTGAGTTGAAAATCACCGCGCTACGCCTGTCCTGGCAGCATTATCAGCCTGAGCAGGAATTCCTGCAGTTTGTCGCCGAGGGCGGCGATCATCTGCGCTATCAGGCGGCGTTTGACGGCATTCTGGCAGAACGCAGCGCTCAGCAGGAGAAGGAGTGGGGTTGGGCGTCATGGCCGGAAACCTGGGGCAATGCCCATCAGCCAGAAGTTCAGCAGTGGTGTGCTGCACATGAGGACGAGATTCAATTCTGGTGTTGGTTGCAGTGGCTGGCGCAGCAGCAATTTGCCGCCTGCTGGCAGCGTAGCCAGCAGCTCGGCATGACGGTGGGATTGTACCGGGATTTGGCGGTCGGTGTGGCGCAGCACAGCGCAGAAACCTGGCAGGACCCGCAGTTGTATAAGCTGGGGGCTTCGGTGGGGGCACCGCCGGATCGCCTGGGACCATTGGGGCAAAACTGGGCGTTGCCGCCGCTTGATCCGCACGAGATGCGCGCGCGCGGCTATCAGCCTTTTATCGATTTATTGCGCGCCAATATGCGTGATTGCGGCGCGTTGCGTATCGATCACGTGATGGCGTTATTGCGGCTGTGGTGGATTCCGTATGGTGAGACAGCGGACAAAGGTGCCTATGTGTCATATCCGGTGGACGATTTGATGGCGATTCTGGCGCTGGAAAGTCAGCGCCATCGCTGCATGGTGATCGGCGAGGATTTGGGCATTGTGCCGCCGATCATCGTTCGCATGATGCGCAGCCACGGCATTTTCTCGTGGAAAGTGCTGTTCTTCGAACAGGAGCGCGATGGCCGCTACCGCCAGCCTGCGGCTTATCCTCGACAGTCGATTGCCAGTGCCAGTACTCATGATTTGCCCACGTTGAGCGGATTCTGGCAGGCGGAAGATTTGGCATTGGGTGAAAAGCTCGGCATGTATCACGATAGCGTGCTGCACTCCCTGCAACAACAGCGCACGGCACAAAAGCAGGCTTTGCTGGACGCCTTACAGCAGGCGGGGGCCATGCCAGCTCGCAGTCGTCAACCTGCGTTGAAGCAACCGCTGACGCCGACGATCAATGTGGCGATGCACAGTTACCTGGCCCGCACGGAGAGCGCATTACTGGGATTGCAGCCGGAAGATTGGCTCGGCATGACAATGCCGGTCAACGTGCCTGGCACAGTGGATGAGTATCCCAACTGGCGGCGCAAGTTATGTGTCACGCTGGAAGAGATGTTTGCCGACAAAGCCGTGAAGCAAGTTCTGACAGCGGTGAATGACGGACGCAAAGCGAGGTAGAAATCTGCGGCAGCGCGGGTGCGCTGCCGCAAGAAAATCAATAGTAAGAGTGCTCGCCGCGCTGGTGTTCAGTGAGGTCACGCACACCTTTCAGCTCAGGGAAGGCCGCCAGCAACTCTTTCTCGATGCCATCTTTCAGCGTGACGTCGATCATTGAACAGCCGTTACAGCCGCCGCCAAACTGCAGAATCGCGTAACCGTCATCGGTGATTTCCATCAGGGATACACGACCACCGTGACCCGCCAGCTGTGGGTTGATCTGCGCTTGCAGCAGATACTCCACGCGCTCAACCATTGGCGCATCATCAGACACTTTACGCATCTTGGCGTTTGGCGCTTTCAGCGTCAGCTGGGAACCGAGGTTATCGGTGACAAAATCGATCTCAGCATCTTCCAGATAAGGCGCGCTCAGCTCATCAACATAGGCTGACAGCTTTTCGAACTTCATTTCAGTATCAGTGGCTTCTACTGCATCGGGTGGGCAGTAAGAAACACCGCATTCCGCGGTTGGCGTACCCGGATTAATGACGAATACGCGAATTTGTGTGCCATCTTCTTGTTTTGACAGCAATTTTGAGAAGTGCTCTTGCGCAGCATCAGTAATAACGATCATGGCGATTGCTCAATAGTTGACTAAATTACTTGGTTATAATACGCCCAACGCCGACGCTCTACAAGGTACGGCACAGGCAGCCAATATGCACGCTGGCCGCGCCTTGGGCCAGCAAAATGCGGCTGATTTCTGCCACCGTGCTTCCGGTGGTAACCACATCGTCGATGAGCAGGATATGGCGTCCGCGCACCGGCATTTCAAGGGAAAAGGCCCCGCGCAGATTCTTTTTCCGCGCCGAAGCGCGCAATGCATGCTGGACCAAGCCCCGCCGTCTGCGGCGCACCCCCGCACGATATTCACAACCTAGCCAGTGTGCCAGCGGTTTTGCCAGCAGCTCAGCCTGATTATAGCCACGCTGCCAGGCACGACGCCGATGTAACGGCACACTCAACACCAAATCGATGCGCGGCGTAAGGTTATCGCGGCGACTATTTAACAACTTTAACAAAAGGAGTCGTGCCAGCATCACTCTGAGTGCGGTTGCCCGAGAAAATTTCAGCTGGATGACCCAATCACTCAGCGGCGGCAGGTAATCACTCACGCAAGTCAGGCTGTGCCACGGCGGTGGACGACGCAGACAGCGGCCGCACAATCGGGTGCCGCTGGCCGGCAGTGCACAGCAGGGGCAGATCGCGGGCAGCGCCGGGATTTGTTGCACACAGCGGCTGCATAGCCCGTGTCTGGCAATCTGTAATGGCAGGCGGCATAGCCAACACAGGGCAGGGATTGATAGCATAGCGGCCTCTTTTCACTTTTCGGGAGTGTAACCGATGAGTTCGCTTTACTGGCACACCACAGGCACAGGCGATCGCGATCTTGTGCTGCTGCACGGCTGGGGATTGAATGCCGAAGTGTGGCAGAACATTGTTCCACGACTCAGCCCGCATTTTCGTCTGCACCTGGTGGATCTGCCTGGCTTTGGCCGCAGCCAGGGATTTGGTGCACTGACCTTAGCCGACATGGCTCAACAACTGCTTCCACAACTTCCTGAGCGTGCAGTGTTGCTCGGTTGGTCGCTGGGGGGACTGGTTGCCAGCCAGATTGCACTGACGCAGCCTGAACGTGTCACCGCGCTGATTAGCGTGGCGTCGTCGCCCTGTTTTACCGCGCACGAGGATTGGCCGGGCATCAAGCCTGAGACGCTGGAGAGCTTCCAGCAGCAGCTGAGCAATGATTTCCAGCGCACCGTAGAACGTTTCCTGGCCTTGCAAACCATGGGTACGGAAAATGCGCGCCAGGATGCACGTCAGCTCAAAGATGTGGTGCTATCGCAGCCAATGCCTTCGGTCGCGGTGCTGGAAGGTGGGTTAGAGATTTTGCGACAGGACGATCTGCGTACGGCGCTGGATAATCTTGCGCTGCCGTTTATGCGTATCTATGGATCACTCGACGGCCTGGTGCCGCGTCGTATTGCGGCGGAGCTGGATGCGCGCTGGCCGGCGTCGCCATCGGTTGTGATGGAGAAGGCCGCCCACGCTCCCTTTATCTCTCATCCTGATGCGTTTTGTCAGCAGGTGCAGCAGTTTATCCACGCAGCCACATAAATTGCCACGCAGCCAGTGTCATCGGCTGGCTGCCGTCGATCTTCTCGCCGCTGATCACATCCTGGAAATGTCGTGTCTGTGGCAGATGCGTGGTGACTTCCCGGCTGCTGAGATTAAACACGCACAAGAGCCCGTCATCACTGCCTGGCGCATGTCGTCGCAACATCAGCACGGTATTTTCACTCTCCAGTAGCGTCATCGCATTATCCGGGTGGAACGCACTCTGGCGGGTGCGCAGCTGGATCAATGCGCTGAGTCGTTCATACACCTGCTGACGCAATGGGTCATCGCCACTAATCCACTGTTCCATTTCACGCAAACTGTATTTCTGGCGATTGATGGCGCGGTTGTGTCCTGCCGCGCGCACGCCTTCATTGTCGTTGCGCGATCCCAGAATACTTTGGATATAGATCGCCGGCACGCCCGGAAAGGCGAGCAGAATGGCGTGTGCCAGCAGGAATCGGCGCAGACGCGTGTCATCGTCATCATTCTGCTGGTTGAGAGCATCGAAATAGGTGACGTTAATTTCGTAAGGGCTGGTGGTGCCATCGGGATTGTTTTTATAAGACACCAGCGCCCCTTCCAGCGCCAAATCTCGCACCAGTGCTACGATCTCCACTTCAGACAAAATACCGCGCGCAGGATTGAGGCCAATGCCATCGTGCGAGGCAAGGAAGTTGAAGAACGTGGTGGTACCGTTACCGGTGCCCAGCGTGCTGGCCCATTGACGCAGCGCGCGTGCGGATCCTGAATGAATGGCATGGAGCACCAGCGGCGGCAGTGAAAACTGATACACCATCTGCGCTTCGTCGTGCCCGTTACCAAAATAGCTGATGTTGTCCTTGTGCGGCACATTGGTTTCCGTGACGATCACCGTGCCCGGTGCGACTTCGTTAGCGATGGCGCGAAACAGCTTCACCAGCTGGTGGGTCTTGGGCAGGTGAATACAATTTGTACCCGGCGTCTTCCACATATATCCCACCGCATCAAGGCGAACGTAATCGGCGCCTTTGTTCAGGTAATCCAGCAATACGTCGACCATGCGAATCAGCACTTCAGGATTGGCAAAGTTAAGGTCGATTTGATCAGCGCTGAAGGTGGTCCAGATAAAGCGTGTCTCACCATCAGCCATCTCAAAGGGCGTGAGCAACGGCGAGGTGCGGGGACGCGTCACGGCGCTAAGATCGGTGGCCGGCGGCAGGCTAATAAAGAAGTCATCCCAGCCGGGATCCTGCGCCAGAAAGTGGCGAAACCATTGGCTGTGCGCCGACATGTGGTTGCAGACGAAATCGAACATCAGCCGGGTTTCACTGTGCAGCGCTGCGATATGCTGCCACTCGCCACAGAGAGGATTCACCTGGTGATAATCAATCACGGAGAAGCCATCGTCGGAAGAGTAAGGAAAGAAAGGCAGCAGATGCACCAGGCTGAAAGTGGATTGCAGATGCTGCTGATAGAAGCGCGAGAAGCTGGCGAGCGTGGGCTGATCGGATTCACGGAACTGATCCGCGTAGCTAATCAGCACGACATCCTTTTCATCCCAGTGGGCTTTGCGTGGCAGTTTAGCGGTATCTCGCGCTGCACGAATGTGGGAAAGCAGACGCTCACGTGCGGCGACGGGGAAGCGGCCTGCGTAAATCTCATCAAGTAGGGCGTTGATTATGTCCATCAGATCGTCGGGCCACGCGGAAGGTCATTTTTTCACACGGATTTTTTCAGCGTAGACGGATGAGGGGATTTATCAAATGTGTACGCGCGGAGCCAGGCTGTCTCCGCGCGTTATTCAGGGCTGGGTGTTAGCGTTTTTTGCCAAATGCTGCTGCCAGCGCATCACCCATCGCGCTGTTACCAGCAGGTGCATTGGCAGGTTTACCGCGTCCTTTGCTGTTAGCGGCGGGACGTGCATTCTCTTTGCCGCTACTGCGATTATTGCCGCCGCGCGCATTGCTCTCGCCGGGCTGCTCGTCAAGCCGCATGGTGAGGGCGATGCGTTTACGCTGCATATCCACTTCCATCACCTTCACTTTGACGATATCGCCCGCTTTCACCACCTGATGGGGATCTTCGACGAACTTGTCTGACAGTGAAGAGATGTGCACCAGACCATCCTGATGCACGCCGATATCCACGAAAGCACCAAAGTTGGTGACGTTGGTGACCGCGCCTTCCAGAATCATGCCCGGCAGCAGGTCGTTCAGCGTTTCCACGCCTTCGGCAAACTGTGCGGTTTTGAACTCCGGACGGGGATCGCGCCCCGGTTTTTCCAGCTCTTTCATGATGTCGGTGACGGTTGGCAGACCAAAACGCTCGTCGGTGAAGTCGCGCGCGTTGAGATCACGCAACCCACCCGGATTGCCCATCAGCTCGCTCAGCGCCTGTTCAGTCGCGGCCAGAATACGTTCGACCAGCGGGTAAGCTTCCGGGTGCACGGTGGAGGCATCCAGCGGGTTATCGCCGTGATTGATGCGCAGGAAGCCGGCGCACTGCTCGTAAGCTTTTGGCCCAAGACGGCTGACTTTCAGCAACTGCTGGCGATTCTGGAAGCGGCCGTTCTCATCACGCCAGGTGACAATGTTCTGCGCCATCATGCGGGTTAAGCCTGCCACGCGCGTCAGCAAGGCGACTGAAGCGGTATTCAGATCCACGCCGACGGCGTTTACACAGTCTTCCACTACCGCATCCAGCTTCTTCGCCAGTTGGCTTTGGCTCACATCATGCTGATACTGGCCGACACCGATGGATTTCGGATCGATTTTCACCAGCTCGGCCAGCGGATCCTGCAAGCGACGCGCAATGGAGACGGCGCCGCGAATGGAAACATCCAGATCCGGGAATTCCAGCGCGGCCAGTTCCGATGCGGAGTAGACCGATGCACCAGCCTCACTGACAATCACTTTCTGCGCGTTGATCTGCGAGAACTGCTTCTGCACGTCGAGGAAGAAACGCTCGGTTTCACGTGAAGCGGTACCGTTACCAATCGCCACCAACTCCACCTGGTGTTGGATGCACAGTGCTGCCACAGCCGATGCGGCTTTCGCCACCTGCCCGGTGTGCGGATAGATGGTGTCATGTGCCACCAGTTTGCCGGTGGCATCCACCACGGCGACTTTCACGCCGGTACGCAGGCCCGGATCGAGGCCCATGGTGGCGCGCATGCCTGCCGGAGCCGCCATCAACAAATCGTGCAGGTTGCGGGCGAATACGTTAATCGCTTCATCTTCTGCGCGTTCGCGAATGGTGCCCATCAGTTCGGTTTCGAGATGCAGCAGCACTTTGATGCGCCAGGTCCAGCTCACCACCGCTTTACGCCAGCTGTCTGCCGGAGCATTGTTCAGACGCAGTTGCAGGTGATCGGCGATCAGCGTTTCACCGTGGCTTTCGCGCGGCGCTTCTTCGAATTGTGGATCGGCGTTCAGAGAGAGTTGCAGCACGCCTTCATTGCGACCACGGAACATCGCTAGCGCACGGTGAGAAGGAACGGTACTGAGAGGTTCGTGGTGATCGAAGTAGTCGCGGAATTTCGCGCCTTCTTCCTCTTTACCTTCCACCACACGCGCTACCAGATGCGCGTTTTTCCACAGATAATCACGCACTTTTGCCAGCAGCGTGGCGTCTTCGGCAAAACGTTCCATCAGGATATAACGTGCGCCATCCAGCGCTGCGCGCACATCGGCGACGCCTTTATCCGCATCCACATAGCTTGCAGCCAATGACTCGGGTTCCTGAGAAGGATCGCTCCATAGCGTTTCAGCCAGTGGCTCCAGGCCCGCTTCGATGGCGATCTGCCCACGCGTGCGACGTTTCTGCTTATAAGGCAGATACAGATCTTCCAGTTCAGTTTTGTTCAGCGTGCCATTGATGGCCGTGGCGAGTTCTGGGGTGAGTTTGCCCTGCTCGTCGATGGATTTCAGAATTGACTGGCGGCGATCTTCCAGCTCACGCAGATAGCCAAGGCGGCTCTCCAGCTGACGCAACTGGGTATCATCCAGCCCACCGGTCACTTCCTTACGATAACGTGCGATAAACGGCACGGTGTTCCCTTCATCCAGCAAGCTTACAGCGGCGTCAACCTGGTCGGCGCGAGCCTTCAGCTCACTTGCGATAATCTGGCTCAGTGAATCTTTCATCATCATTAACAATGCTTACACAGGGTTGGAAAACAGGGGACAGTTATACGGATTGGGGCGGCAAATTGCCAGCCGGGGACAGGTGAATCCGTCTTTTTCTGAATGCAGCGCGAACATCGCTGTGCACACCTTGCTGAGAGCAAAGCAGTCGCTTATTGTTGGCCTCTTTGCAGTAACGATACCTTGTTATCACGAGTAGACGTCATGAAAACCCAACTGATTACCCGCGAAGGCTATAACAAATTACGTGCCGAACACGACCATTTGTGGAACGAGAAGCGTCCGGAAATCACAAAAATTGTCTCCTGGGCGGCTAGCCTTGGTGATCGTTCAGAAAACGCCGATTACACCTACAACAAGCGCCTGTTGCGGCAGATAGACCGCCGTGTGCGCTATCTGCGCAAATGCCTCGCCGATCTGAAAATTGTCGATTATGCGCCGCAACAGGAAGGAAGGGTGTTCTTTGGTGCCTGGGTTGAGGTGGAAAATGAACAGGGTGATGCAAAGCGATTCCGCATTGTGGGGCCGGATGAAATCTATGGCGATGCGGTTAAGGATTACATCTCCATTGATTCACCGATGGCCCGTGCGCTGATCAAGAAAGAGGTGGATGACGAAGTCGTGGTGAATACGCCGGAAGGACAGAAAGTCTGGTTTGTTAACTGCATCGAGTATGTGAAGAACCCAGAGTAAAAAAGAGGCGGAGAATAATGGCTTGGGTAAAAAAGCCTTGGGTGCAACTTATTCTCCGGTGGCGAAATGGGCTGGCGTAAAAGGGGAAGCGCCGCAGCATTGCCGCGCCTGAAAGATTTGGATTATTTGCCTGGCGTGGTCGCGGTGGTGGTCGATGTGCTGCTGGTGCCTTTGTCACCGCCGCCCATGGTTGCCAGTGCCACCCCTAACAGTGCACCCACGGCACCCACACCAATCGCGTCTGAATTGCCTTTGGCGGTAGTGGAGGCCTCGGCTCCCGCCGCTTCACCCGCGCTGGTGGCCGCATGAGCCTGAGAAAGGCTGACCAGCACCAGTACACTCAGCAAGACCGCAGATTTTTTCATTTTTCTCTCTCCAAAGATGCGCAATATCAGCAGAAACCCTTGCAGTTTCTGAGATCGTTGTGCGGGAAGAAAGTGCTGATTAGTGTCTGATTAATCAGACTTTATTTAACACTGGCCTTATCTGGCGCGAGATGGGTATTGTTCCGAGAGCAGATGAGCACTGAAAACGAAAAGAGCCAGATATTATGCTGCGAATGATCGCCCATCGAACGATTCTGGCCTGCCGACTTAAGCCAAATGGCCCCAAATGCTGTGATAACGAGCGGTATTCGGCCCGGTGATCCATTTTCGAAAAGAAAACCGCGTAAATTTTCGGATTAGCGCTAAGCGGCTGGAAAGCCCGATAAAAAGCGGGAGACAACGCGCATTTCAGGGCTTAAATTAAATATAAGCTGCTGTTTAATATGCTTTGTAACAATTTCGGCTAGAATATAAACCATTAATAACTGTCACATGCAGGCATCTTTTTTACACAATATTGACTCAGGCAATGGCGCCTTTGGGAGTTGAACAATGCAAGAGAACTACAAAATTCTGGTCGTCGATGATGATATGCGTTTGCGCGCACTGCTCGAACGCTATCTCACCGAGCAGGGCTTTCAGGTGCGCAGTGTCGCCAACGCCGAGCAGATGGATCGTCTGCTAACTCGTGAATCATTCCATTTAATGGTGCTGGATCTGATGTTGCCAGGCGAAGATGGCTTGTCCATTTGCCGCCGTTTGCGCAGCCAGAGCAACCCGATGCCGATCATTATGGTGACGGCAAAAGGCGAAGAAGTGGATCGTATCGTTGGGCTGGAAATCGGCGCTGATGATTACATTCCGAAGCCGTTTAACCCACGTGAACTGCTGGCCCGTATTCGTGCCGTGCTGCGCCGTCAGGCCAATGAATTGCCAGGTGCGCCTTCACAGGAAGAAGCGGTTATCGCCTTCGGTAAGTTCAAACTGAACCTCGGCACGCGTGAAATGTTCCGTGAAGATGAGCCAATGCCGCTGACCAGCGGTGAGTTTGCAGTGCTGAAAGCACTGGTGAGCCATCCGCGCGAACCGTTATCACGCGATAAGCTGATGAACCTGGCGCGTGGCCGTGAATACAGTGCGATGGAACGTTCTATCGACGTGCAGATTTCCCGTCTGCGCCGCATGGTAGAAGAAGATCCGGCGCATCCACGCTACATCCAGACCGTTTGGGGTCTTGGCTACGTCTTCGTTCCGGACGGCAGTAAAGCATGAGGCGATTGCGCTTCTCTCCTCGCAGTTCGTTTGCCCGCACCCTGTTATTGATCGTTACCTTGCTGTTCGTCAGCCTGGTAACGACCTATCTGGTGGTGTTGAATTTCGCCATTCTTCCAAGTTTGCAGCAGTTCAATAAAGTCCTCGCTTACGAAGTGCGTATGTTGATGACCGATCGACTGCAGCTGGAAGATGGCACGCAACTGGAAGTGCCACCTGCCTTCCGGCGTGAAATTTATCGTGAACTGGGTATTTCGTTGTACACCAACGCAGCGGCAGAAGAGAGTGGCCTGCGCTGGGCACAGCATTACGAATTCCTTAGCGAGCAGATGGCGCAACAGCTGGGTGGCCCGACCGATGTCCGTGTCGAGGTTAACAAGAATTCCCCCGTGGTCTGGCTGAAAACCTGGTTGTCGCCAGACATCTGGGTGCGTGTGCCGTTGACTGAAATCCATCAGGGCGATTTCTCGCCACTGTTCCGCTACACCCTGGCGATTATGTTGCTGGCGATCGGCGGTGCCTGGCTATTTATTCGCATTCAGAACCGACCCCTGGTCGACCTGGAGCATGCAGCGCTTCAGGTCGGTAAAGGCATCATTCCTCCTCCGCTGCGTGAGTATGGCGCATCGGAAGTGCGTTCCGTAACGCGAGCCTTTAACCAGATGGCGGCGGGCGTCAAACAGCTTGCCGATGACCGTACGCTGCTGATGGCGGGTGTCAGTCATGATTTGCGCACCCCCTTAACACGCATTCGTCTCGCCACCGAGATGATGAGTGAACAGGATGGCTATCTGGCCGAGTCGATCAATAAAGATATCGAAGAGTGCAACGCCATCATCGAGCAGTTCATCGACTATCTGCGTACAGGGCAGGAGATGCAGACCGAACGCGCCGATCTCAACAGCGTGTTAGGCGAAGTGGTGGCGGCGGAAAGCGGCTATGAGCGTGAGATTGAAAATGCGGTGATGCCGGAAGAGTTGATGCTGGATATCAACCCGCTGTCGATTAAGCGTGCCGTGGCGAATCTGGTGGTGAATGCCGCGCGTTATGGTAACGGCTGGATCAAAGTCAGCAGCGGTCAGGAACTGAATCGCGCCTGGTTCCAGGTGGAAGATGATGGTCCGGGTATTAAGCCCGATCAGCTTCAGCATCTGTTCCAGCCTTTTGTACGTGGCGATAGCGCACGCAGCACCAGCGGCACCGGCTTAGGGTTGGCGATTGTGCAGCGTATTATCGATGCGCATGAAGGCTCGCTGGAGATCGGTGAGAGCGAGCATGGCGGATTGCGCATTCGCGCGTGGTTGCCGATACCGGAGAATAACGGTACGGCGTTAGTCAGCACGCATCACAGTTAACGCTTCGCTCAGATAAATGTGGAGCGATGACTGTTTCGCCTGCAGGCATCCGCGACTGGCTGCGTAGCCCTCAGCACCCCAGTTGTTAGCATGGGCGTAAAAATCACGCCGCTTAAGACTGAGTATCAATGAGCCGCCATCTGGCGGCTCATTCACTTCACAACTGCGGGCCAGCCTGAACCAGCGCTTTGCCGGCATCGTTATCGGTATACTTCTCAAAGTTGGTGACAAAACGCTGCGCCAGACCCTGCGCGGCCTCATGCCACGCGGCTTCATCCGGCCAGCTGCGACGTGGATCCAGAATCGCATCATCGACTTTTTCCAGGGTCACAGGCATCTGCAGGTTAAATACCGGTAGTGTTTCCATCGCTACGTCGTCCAGCTCACCCGCCAGAATCGCATTGATGATGGCGCGGGTATCTTTCAGTGAAATACGTTTACCGCTGCCATTCCAACCGGTATTCACCAGATACGCTTTTGCACCCGCTGCTTCCATACGCTTCACCAGCACATCGGAATATTGGGTTGGATGCAACGTCAGGAAGGCCGCGCCAAAACAGGCTGAGAAAGTTGGCGTTGGCTGGGTGACACCACGCTCGGTGCCGGCCAGTTTGGCGGTAAAACCCGACAGGAAGTGATACTGGGTTTGTTCCGGTGTCAGGCGTGAAACCGGCGGTAGCACACCAAAGGCATCCGCGGTCAGGAAAATAACGCGTTGCGCATGGCCCGCTTTGGAGACCGGCTGCACGATGTTTTCAATATGCTCAATGGGATAGGAAACGCGCGTGTTTTCGGTTTTGCTGGCATCCGCATAATCAACGCTGCCATCTGCCCGCACCACGACGTTCTCCAGCAGGGCATCACGGCGGATAGCGCGATAGATCTCCGGCTCAGCTTTCTCCGACAGATTGATGGTTTTGGCGTAGCAGCCACCTTCGAAGTTGAAGACACCATCATCATCCCAACCGTGTTCGTCATCGCCAATCAGCTGACGATCGGGATCGGTGGACAGCGTGGTTTTGCCAGTGCCAGAAAGACCGAAGAACACCGCGACGTCACCCGCTTTACCCACGTTCGCCGAGCAGTGCATTGACGCGATGCCTTTCAGCGGCAGCAGGTAGTTCATGATGGCGAACAGGCCTTTCTTCATCTCGCCGCCGTACCAGGTGCCGCCAATCAGCTGCATGCGTTCGGTGAGGTTAAAGGCGACAAAGTTCTCAGAGTGTAAACCCTGAGCCTGCCAGTCCGGGTTGGTGCATTGTGCGGCGTTCATCACCACAAAATCCGGCTTAAAGGAGGCCAGCTCGGCTTCATCAGGGCGGATAAACATGTTTTTGACGAAATGCGCCTGCCAGGCGACTTCCATCACAAAACGCACACTCAGGCGGGTGTCGGGATTCGCACCGCAGAAAGCGTCGATGACAAACAGACGTTTGCCAGAGAGTTGTGCGGTGCAGCGATCTTTCAGCGCCTGCCAGGTTTCCTGCGACAGCGGCTGGTTGTCATTTTTACCGTTGCCGACATCATTCCACCACAAGGTGTCACGCGTGGTGTCATCGCGCACGATGTACTTATCTTTTGGCGAACGTCCGGTAAAGATGCCGGTATCCACTGCAATGGCGCCGCTTTGCGTCTGGGTGCCGCGCGCATAACCTTCCAGTTCCGGGCGAGTTTCTTCCTGAAACAGCGTATCAAAGTCAGGGTTGTACACCACTTCTGTGGTGCCGCTAATGCCCAAAGCGGCAAGGTCTTGCGATGTCAGGCCGTGAACGCGCATGTGGCTGCTCCTTAAATCCATGCTTCATAGCATTTTTATGAGGGGGTCTGCGTCCTGTCGTGCATAGCTGGACGGGGCAGATCGCGCGCAGTGTACACGTCTGAGCAGGGTGTAAAAGTGAAGAGAGTTAAAAATGCGAGCTGGAACGTGACAAGCAGTGAATTCTGCCAGTTAAGAAACTAAAGTCAGTGTAAGTTAGTTAAATTTCACAGGAGTTAATGGGTTAATTCCTGACAGAAGTGCGGGCGGCGCTGCCGCCCGTAGGGGGATTAGTGCAATTGATCGCTGTTATTTGTAGGTGCGTTGCGAATCGCGGCGATGTCTACGGCATCGTAAACATAATGCGAACCGCAATAGTCGCAGTGCATATCGATCTTGCCATCCTCTTTGAGGATTTCATCCACTTCTTCAACCGGCAGCGTATTCAGTACTTCGCCACAGCGTTCGCGTGAACAGGTGCATTTGAAACTGACTGGGGTCGGATCAAACACCGTGGCCTCTTCCTGATGATACAGGCGCCACAGCACATCCGTCGCGGGCAGCTCAATCAGCTCTTCGCTCTTCACGGTTTCGGTCAGGGTCGCCAGATGATTAAAATCATCCTGGCTCGGCTCTTGTGCAGGAAGTACCTGCAACAGAATACCGGCGGCGCCTTTATCGCTGGTACGAATAAACAGGCGAGTTGGCAACTGCTCAGAACGCATGAAGTAATCTTCCAGGCAGCCAGCCAGCGTATCGGCTTCCAGACCGACGACACCCTGATAACGCTCGCCTTTTTCCGGAGAAATGGTGATGACCAGATAGCCGTTGCCCACCATCTCTTTTAGGCTGCTACCCGGTGTAATATCGGTATCTTCCTTCACGCGTGCAACGCCACGTAATTCCTGCTTGTTGTTGCCATTGATCACCGCCAATGTCAGTGGACCATCGCCCTGTAACTGAACGGTGATGTCGCCATCGAATTTCAGCGTTGCGGTCAACAAGCTGGTCGCGACCAGCAATTCACCCAGCAGGTTTTTCACCGGTTCGGCGTAGTCGTGGTTTTTGACAATCTCACGCCAGGTTTCGGATACGTTAACCAGCTCGCCGCGCACGGCGACATTTTCGAACAGGTAACGGTGCAGTTGATCTTGAACAGACATAGTGTTTCTCTCGTTGGGGCGACGGTTATTCATCGCCCGACAATTTAAATTTCATCAGATCGCGGCGCTCTTTTTTATCCGGGCGGCGATCGGGGTGCGGCATGGTCAGGGCATTCATTTTGCGCGCCAGTGCCGTTTTTTCACGCTTCTCAATGCTGGCGGCGGTCTCCGCATACATCCCTTGCGCTTCAGTGGCTGGGCGGCGTTGATCGCCAATGGCGGTGATCACCACCGTTCGTTCATCGTTGCCCTGGCGCAGCGTTAGCTCAGCTTGCAATTCCACAATTTTACTCGGTTTGCTGCGCTGGCCGTTGTAATGCACTTTACCGCCATCGATCATTTCGCGAGCCAGCGCGCGCGTTTTATAAAAACGTGCAGCCCACAGCCATTTATCGAGGCGGACACCTTCGCTGGTTTTTTCTTTCATTGCGGCTCCTGCTTTAACGCAGCGTTTCACACAACTGGCGATAGTCTCGCACTGCAGCATGACGCTGGAAAGATTGATCGGGCCGACCGGAATCCGGATTGCTGACGCCTAAACACCAGCGAATGCCCCAGCGTGCCGCCGCATCGAGGATCGCTTCGCTGTCATCAATAAACAGCGTGCGCTCGCTATCGAATGCAGTTTGCTGCTGAACGGCCTGCCAGAGACGTGGATCCTCTTTCGGATACCCAAAGGTATGGGTAGAAAGTAATAAATCAAGGTGGGGAGCCAAACCGGTTTGCTCCAGCTTTACCTCGAGGTTGTACGGATGCGCATTGGTCAGCAAAATGGTGCGTTTACCCGCAGCACGTAGTGCCTGGAGTAGCGGCAACGTATCCTCGCGCATGGCGGCACGGTGACGTTTTTCCCATGTCATGGCGCGGATATCTAAGGCCAGTTCTTGCGACCAGTAATCAAGACAATACCAGTTTAGCGTATGCACCACGGCTTGATACTTTTGCTGAATCAGCTGATGTGCCTCGGCCAGCGTGATATCACGCTCGCGGCTCAGGGTTTCCGGAACGTGTTCCAACCAGAAATGGCGGTCAAAGGCGAGATCGAGCAGCGTGCCATCCATATCCAGCAGCACGGTATCAATCCCGGACCAGTTTAGCGTCATCGTCATACTCTCTCGCCCTAAAAATAGGGCGACAGGGTAGCACAGAAGGGAAGGGCTCAGAACAGTGAGCGCACGCTCTGCATAGTGCTCAGATTGTGATTGAAGCACTTGTCGTAATACTGCTGAATTTCCACCATGCGCAGGCGATTACGATGCACACGTCGCAGGGCCAGTAGCCCATTGGTGACGCCGCAGAGGATCAGCACCAGCATCAATAATGCAGTACCGAGGTATCGCCATTGCGCCATCGCATCCGGTTCATTGTGCAACGCAATGTGGCGTGTGCCGTTAGCGTCAGTGGTGATGCTGGTAATGATGCCGTTGGCAGCAAACGGCGTGTGCAACAGCATGCCGGACATGCGTTGTAATTCGCGCCATTGCGATGGTGCATCAAGATCAAACAGCGACACGGAAGGCTGTGGCTGATTCACCATCTGACGACCCTCATCACTCACTATCAGGAAGCCGCCCGGTGGTGGGCTATTCAGATTTTCTGCTGCACGACGGGTTTCACGCGAGAAGAAGGTCGAGGTCGCGGTATTCACCAGGTTCTCCAGCGCTTCCGCACTGACCGGGCGTAACAGCACGTTCATGCCGTTAAGCTTGCCGGAATCTGCGCGGTGGATCAGTGAATCCCAATCCTTAGCATTGCCCAGATTCACCAGGGCATTTTTCAGCCGGACGCAATCCTGCTGCTGGCTGCACAGATCCTGTGTTTTCAGCACTAAATCAGAGAAATCATCCAGCAGAATCATGCCCGATTTCTGTATCGCGGAGGCGAGCTGTGGATTGAGTTTCGGATCGGTGTTGGTTTCCGGATGCAGCTGACGTGTGGTGGTATCAAGCAGAGCGGCAGCTTTATCGATGATATCCGACTGCGGCTGCGGCAGAGGTGCTGCGTTATTCCAGTAAATGGCTGAGCAATCGAACGGCATATACGCATAGCTGCGATTGCTTTGATAGTTGCCCGGTACGGAACACATGCCGGTTCCGCTCACCTTCAGGTTGTCACCGATGTGCAGCGGCAGGGCGTTGAGTTTATCCACGCTATTCACTTCAATGCTTTCGGTGCCTTTTACCCATGCGAGGCTGAGTTTGATTGGCATACTGAGCGGAATCCAGGTAAACAGCATCACCAGCACCACCAGCGAACCACATGCCAGCACCAGATTTTTGCGCCAGCGCTGAACCGGGAAATTGCGAACCTCATCGTGCAGGGAGAGGAAACGCCCCTGGCGCACCACTTGCCGATTCAGATAGATGTCGACATCCGTCACCTGGCCCAAATCGTGCGCCACATAGGGTTGCCAGTGGGCGGGATAAATTAAATCGATAATGCCCAGCGAGATATTGCTCTGCTCCTGATTAGATTCACCAAACAGGCCCCAACGTTTCGGTGCTCCGCGCAAGCAGTGCACATCGCGCAGCCCTTTTTCACCCGGGAAGCGGTAAAGGAACCACAAGCTAACCGCAATCATTGCGCAGGCTGACAGGGCAATCCACAGCATCAGGCTTCCGGGCAGCACCAGGCTGAGGAAGAACAGCAGGAAGGCAAAGCAGATAACAATGGCCTCGCGCGTGCCATCCGGCCGCGATAGACGGTACTCTTCCGGCGATTCTTTACGCACTTGCAGCAACTCGACATTTTCGCTCTCCTCTTTACGAATAGAGGCGTTGGTCGACATTGAGCGCACCAGCGGCGGCAAGGCGGGTTGTTCTACGGCATAGTTTACTAACGAGTGACCGTTGAGTGAGATCACCAGCGGCAGCGTTTGAGTGCGGATCAGCTCAACATAATTCTCTTCCGCAATGTACTGCTCCCACAGCGGTGGCAGATGCACTTCCACTTCATCGAGGTAGTAGCGCCATTGATGCGCATCATCCGTTGAGAGGCCATAGCGAGTGATGGAACGTGTGACGGGATAAACATTGTTGCTCTGCGTCGTGAGCGTCAGGGATTCGGTCTCACGCGACTTCTTTGAGGAGCGGGCAGTACTCTGCTTTTGCTGTTTCGCCAGGGACGCAATGTACGCTTCAACAGCGTGACGTTCTTCATCAGTGAGTTTGCGGCAGGGGGGACTTATAAACGGCAGCGGTTTCGCCAACGGCGGACGATGCCGCATAGCGTACCAATAACCTATTCCTGCTATCAGAGAGCAGGCCAGCATGACAGCCAGAATGGTGATAAAAGTGCTCATGCTTTGCTCAATCCAGCCAAAAAACTGCCTTCACGTTTACGATGTGCTCCCGGTGGAACCATTATTACCAGTCAATTTTGGCGAGCAGAAGTCATTCTTACAAGAAAAAACTCAGATAAAATAACGCGCAAAATCATTGAATTATAATTTATTAGATTATTCCTTAATGGGATGTTAACCACAGGGCACTCAATTAAATATCGGTATTTTCTGAATTTAACAAAACCCCATTGACTTATTCTGAAAATTTAAGTGTATAGATAACAATAAGTTGTTAGCAGACGTAAGAAAATGTGTGTCACGATGCTTTCCCTGCGCTGCGTGTCGCACATTGCTGCGGGCTTCGGTATGCTGGCGTCATCGCGATTCACAAGGCTGTGCTAAGTTTGAGGCTGATATGAAAACTCCAATGAAAAAACCTGACATCCTCAACGTGGAAGCGGTGGCCCGCTCCCGCTTGTTTACTATTGAAGCGGTTGATCTCGCTTTCAGTAACGGTGCACGCCGTGTCTATGAGCGTATGAAACCTTCCAACCGGGAAGCGGTGATGATTGTGCCGATTCTGGGTGATGATGTGATCCTGATTCAGGAATATGCCGTAGGGTTGGAAAGCTATGAGTTGGGTTTTCCTAAGGGGTTAATTGACCCAGGCGAAAGCGTGTTTGAAGCCGCAGACCGTGAGTTAAAAGAAGAAGCCGGCTTTGGTGCCCGAAAACTCGAAGCGCTGGGTAAACTCACTATGGCTCCGTCTTACTTCTCCAGCAAAATGAACATTGTGGTGGCAGAAGTGCTTTATGAAGAGAAGCTGGAAGGGGATGAACCTGAACCGCTGATTGTACACCGCTGGCCGCTCAATAACCTACTGGCGTTGCTGGAAGAGCCGGATTTCCGTGAAGCCCGGAATGTCAGTGCGCTGTTCCTGGTGCGTGAGTGGCTGGTGAAGCAGGGTCGATTGACCTACTGAATACGACAAATACGCAATAAAAAAGCCGGCGAATACGCCGGCTTTTTTTATCAGAACAGTTCGTGGCTTTGGCCGTTGTCCATGAGTGTGGTGCCCACATCATGCACTGAATACTCCGTTGGCTGAGTGCCATTGATGAAGTACTCCTGACGGGTATTGCCGCCACCGTTGGCCAGCTTGCCCGTACCGCGATCGATCGTCACAGTGACAACGCCATCTGGCGGTGTCAGCGGCTGTACAGGCACGCCATCCAGCGCAGATTTCATGTACTCATCCCAGGCAGGCTGAGCACTCTTCGCGCCGCCTTCATAGCCAGAAATCTGGTCAGGAATCGCGCCTGACATGGTCGAGCGGCCCAGCGCGCGTGAATCATCGAAACCAATCCACACTGAGGTCACGACACCAGGGCCGTAACCAGAGAACCACGCATCTTTCGAGCTGTTGGTGGTACCGGTTTTTCCGCCGATATCGTTACGCTTCAGGTCACGGCCCGCACGCCAGCCTGTCCCCATCCAGCCTGGCTCACCGAACACGTTGGAGTTCAGTGCGCTTTTGATCAGGAACGACAGCGGTGTATTAATCACATGCGGTGCGTATTGCTGGTCACCTGCGGGTTGCGGCTGAGCAGGCACTTGCTCCAACTCCGGCTGTGGCACCGCCTGATTCTGCGATTGATCAGAGGTCGCGACGTTTTCCACGCTCTCTTCGCTCAACGCCAGCGATTTTTTGGTATCACCGTAGATCACCGGCAGATTGCACTGCGGGCAGGCAATCTTCGGTTTCTCTTCAAACACCACGCCGCCTTGTTCATTCTCAATTTTGGTAATGAAGTAAGGATCGACAAGGAAGCCGCCGTTAGCCATCACGGCATAACCGCGCACCACCTGCATTGGGGTAAACGAAGCCGCACCCAGTGCCAGCGATTCGGTATGGATGATGTTCTGTGCCGGGAAGCCGAAGCGCTGCAGATACTCTGCGGCGTAATCCACACCCATCGCACGCATCGCACGTACCATCACCACGTTTTTCGACTCACCCAGGCCCTGACGCAAGCGGATAGGCCCCGCATAGGTCGGCGGTGAGTTTTTGGGGCGCCAGTCGGCTCCGGCACCCGCATCCCAACGTGAAATAGGCACATCGTTCAGAATGGAAGCCAGCGTCAGTCCACGGTCCATCGCGGCGGTATACAAGAACGGTTTGATGTTTGAACCAACCTGACGCAGTGCCTGTGTCGCACGGTTGAACATACTCTGGTTGAAGTCGAAACCACCGACCAGCGCGCGTACCGCACCGTCTTCTGGATTGAGCGAGACGAGGGCCGAGTTGACCAGCGGCACCTGACCTAACCACCAGTCGTTATCGACTTTACGCACCCAAATCTGCTGGCCTGCCTGCAGTACCTGCGTCACGCTGCGGGGCGTCGGGCCTTGTAGCGTGTCGGATTTGTAAGGACGCGCCCAGCGAACGCCCGCCATACTCAGAGAGACGCTGCTGCCGTCTTTCATCATCGCGGTGGCTTCATCGGCCGTGGCAGTGGTCACCACGGCGGCATTCAGTGGACCGTAGGTCGGCAGATCTTTCAGCGCGTTTTGAATGCGGCTCTTATCCCAGCTTGCTTCGCCCACTTTCCACAGCACGTTGGTCGGGCCGCGATAACCATGACGCATGTCATACGCCATCACGTTATTGCGAACAGCTTGTTGTGCGGCCTCCTGCAGATGACGCGTGACGGTGGTATACACTTTGTAGCCATCATCGTAAGCGGCATCACCATAGCGTTTCACCATCTCCTGACGCACCATTTCGCTCAGATAAGGTGCGGAGAAGGCAATTTCGGGACCATGATAGGTTGCGACCAGCGGCGTGTTGCGCGCGGCATCATATTGCTGCTGCGTGATGTAATTCTGGTCAAGCATACGCGCCAGTACCACATTACGACGCGCCAGCGCGCGCGCATGAGAGTAAAGCGGGTTAAAGGTTGACGGTGCTTTCGGCAGACCGGCAATCATCGCCATCTCACTCAACGAAAGCTGTTCAACCGGCTTACCGAAATAGACCTGTGCAGCCGCTCCGACACCATAGGCGCGGTAACCCAGATAAATTTTGTTGAGGTAGAGCTCGAGGATTTCATCCTTGCTCAGCAGTTGTTCAATGCGAATCGCCAGGAACGCTTCCTTGATCTTACGCATCAGCGTGCGTTCAGGGCTAAGGAAGAAGTTACGTGCCAGCTGCTGGGTGATGGTACTGGCACCCTGTGAAGCATGGCCGGACACCAGCGCCACGCTGGCAGCACGGAAAATGCCCACCGGGTCGACACCATGGTGTTCATAGAAACGGCTGTCTTCGGTTGCAATGAACGCTTTGATCAGCTCAGGCGGCATCTGTTGCAAGGTAAGCGGCACGCGGCGCTTCTCACCGTACTGGGCGATCAGTTCGCCATCCGCGCTGTAAACCTGCATTGGGGTTTGCAAACGCACGTCTTTCAGCGTGTTCACATCAGGCAGCTGCGGCTCTATGTATTTGTACAAACCATAAACCGTGCCTGCTCCCAGCAGAATGCAACACACTGTAAGAATCAATAAATACTTTACGAACTTCACCTGAGAATTCCCATCTGTTGTCGTTTGGGCAGTTTATAAACAATCGCGCGGTAGTATAAAGGCAAGCCTGACGCTTTGATATACCCGTCATACTTCGAGCGGCAGCTACGTCGGCTGCGCGAGCTCACCTTAGACGCTGACTTCGGTAAGCGCCTGAGTAATAGCTCGTTTTCCGCCTTGCCGCCACTCGAAAGATTGAGGGTCTCTCTTTTTTTACCTTAAAAGATAAGGAGATCGCGCATATGGCTTTTCAGCGCTGGCAAATTGGATTGGACATCCAAAACGGGCAACTCTGCGCCCTGGGCATTGAACGCCGACGTCATGGCTGGCAGTTACGCCATTGGTGGCAGCAACCGCTGCCGCACGATACGTTACGCAACGGCGTGTTGCAAACTACCCCACTGTTACAGGAGATGTTGACGCGCTGGCAGCGCCATCTGCCGAAACGCTATTCACTGCGAGTTGGCTTGCCCCCGCAACTGGTGTTGCAGCGAACATTGCCGCTGCCAGAAACCTCGCTCAGTGAGCCGGCAATGAGCCGTTATGTGGCATCCTCGGCACCACGCTTGTTTCCGGTTGAACCCGCCACGCTGTCGATTGACTACCGCTCGGCACGCAATGCAACGCAGCTGTGCATTACGGCGGCTCGGCGTGAAGTGATTGCGCAGTGGCTGGCGCCGTTAAAGGAGGCTGGCCTGCGACCCGATGTCTTTGAACTGAGCAGCCTGGCGTTGACCCAAATCGCCATGCGCATGCCGCTGCATCGTGACCAACTTTTAATCCATCCGCTTAGCGATCACTGGCTATGGACGTTAGCCGGTGAGCCGGGCACATCAGGCGCGGCCACAGAGCCTCTAACGCTGGCGAAACTGCGTGAAACCTTCCCTCAGGCATCCTCCATCTTTTGCACCTCGACCTACAGCCTGGCTGAACCCAGCGTGGCGCACTGTCAACCGCTTTCATTACTGCACTATCGACAACCGCCACTGCCCGCGCAGGAAGGTGAGTTTGCCATCGCGCTCGGTCTGGCGCTGCGCCCGGAGGATGCATGATGCTGGCCGTCAATTTATTACCCTGGCGCGTGCGGTTGCAGCAGCGCCGCCGCCAGCAAAGCTTTTCCCTGCTGGGATGCGTCCTGCTGGCGACTGTAATGATGGTGCTGTCGTTATGGTGGCGCGGAAGCCAGACACAGGGCCAGATGCACAGGACGTTGGCGGATATCAGCCAACAGCATGAAGCGTTGCAACGCCAGTTGACGCGACAGCAACTGCTGCTGCAGCAACGCGATGAGCTATTAGAGGCGCAGCGGATACGGCAGCGTAAAAAGGATGAGCATCAGCGCTGGCAACAGTTCTGGCTGCGCTTGCCAATGTTGATGCAGGACACGCTTTGGCTCAAACGGGTGGAGCGGCGCCAGGGCGTCTTGCTGTTCGAGGGGCAGGCGCAGAGCATGATGGCGATCCAGGATTTTCGTCATCAATTGATGCGGCAGCCGCTGTTTGCCGCGGTTAAACAGGCCAGCGTGCAGCGCCAAACCGCTGGGCACTATCGATTTGTCTTGCGCGCGCGGATGCAGGAGAACATCGGTGAATGATGCATTACAGCGCTGGCTCGCTTTAGCCCTGATGTGGCGGATTGCCTGCCTGTTAGGCATTTCTCTGCTGCTGATGCTTATGGCGTGGTGGATTTTGCTTCGCCCGCAGCAACAGGTCCATGCTGCCCAATTACGCCAGCAGGCGGTGATGTCACAACAGATGATGCAGCGTCAGCAGCTATTGGCTGCACGACCTGCCATCAACGTGCTGGAACAGGAAATCGCACGGTTACAGCAACCCATGAGTGGCGTCACTGAGCAAGTCACGCTTGAAGCCTTGATCACCGCGCGCGGCGATCAACTGGAAAGCTGGCTACCGGATAATCAGCCGCAGCAGTTACAGCTGCGTCTCGGCTGGACGCAATTTGTTCCACTGTTTTCAGCGCTGTCGTTGACTCATCTGCCCGTGCCGCAGCGCTTTGAACTCAAAGAAGAGCAGGGGGCGCTCAACACACAGTTGTGGCTGGAGGATGGCGATGCGGAATAGTGCATGGCTGGTATTGCTATGGAGCGGCTTGACGCTGGCACGCGATCCCTTTCAGCCGCTGCCCGAGGTGCAATGTCGGATGCAGGTAGCTGAACCTGATGGCTGGCGGTTGCAGGGCATTATCGGTACTCCCACGCGCTATGTTGCCTGGCTACGCTCACCAGAAGGAAAAAATCATCGGCTTGGCCCTTCGGCTCGGTTACCGCGCTCAAGCTGGCAGGTGGCAGCATTAACCGCGAATAGCATGACCTTGCATGTCGCGCAAAGCTGCCCACCGCAGCAAATCATCTGGTCTATAAAAGGAGGATATTATGAAATGGATAACACTACTGCTGTGCCTGAGTTTGAGCCTGCCCCTGCAGGCAAATGAAGAACGCTTAAGCCTGGTGTTTGATGATGCCCCCGTTGAACGTATTTTGCAGGCGCTGGCAGATTATCAACAAACCAACCTGCTGATTGCACCTGGCGTTGAAGGGCGCTTATCACTGCGCCTGGAAAATGTAGGATGGGAACGCGCACTGGCGCTGGTGACCCGGCTGGCAAAACTCACCGTAGTGCAGGAAGAGGGCGTGCTGCTGGTTTATCCCGAAAGCTGGCAACAGATGCAGACACAACAGGCGAAAACAGAACATGAGGAGCGGCAACAGCAACTTCCTCTCGAGCAGCAGTCCGTTACGCTGCATTACGCCAATGCCAGCGATGTCTATCGTAGTCTGCAAGCGGAGCGTTCACTCCTCACTTCACGCGGTAGTGTCACGGTCGATAGCCGCACCAACAGCCTGTTATTGCGTGACACCGCCGCCGCGTTGCGTGACGCCTCGCGCTGGTTGCGCGCGCTGGATATGCCACTCGAACAGGTCGAGTTGTCTGCCCACATCATCACTATCAATGAAGAACATCTGCGTGAGCTGGGGGTGAACTGGCAAACCGCACCTGCCCAAAGTGTGACGGCAGCCTTGCATCATCCACAGCTGGCGATCCCATTGGCGGTGAATAATCCTGCTTTGCGTGCGGGCGTTACGCTGGGGCAGGTCAGTGGCGGATTGCTAAATCTGGAACTCAGCGCGCTCGAGCAGGAGAACCAAATTGAAATCATCGCCAGCCCGCGACTTTTTACTTCTCATCAGCAAACCGCTTCCATCAAGCAGGGAACCGAGATTCCTTACGAGGTGAAGTCGGGCAGCAGTGGTGCAACGGCGATTGAATTTAAAGAGGCAGTGTTAGGGATGGAAGTGACGCCCATGGTGCTGGGGAATGGGCGAATTCAGCTAAAACTGCGCTTAAGCCAGAACATGCCGGGGCGTAGCCTGAACGTGGGCGAAAGCAACGTGCTGAGTATTGATAAGCAGGAAATTGAAACGCAGGTGACGCTGCGTGATGGCGAAACGTTGGCGCTGGGCGGGATTTTTCAACAACAGCGCATGCAGACCGAACAGCGGGTACCTTGGTTGGGTGAACTGCCCCTATTGGGAACGCTGTTCCGTCAGCAAACCAAAGAACATAAAAAGAAGGAGTTGGTGATCTTCATTACCCCCAGACTGGTCAGGGAAGCAGCGCTTACAGCCGGATAAAGCGGAAAATTCACTCTGATTTGCCATCTGCGTTGACGCAGGGCAGGAATTAGCTTACAAGGTTTAGCGATTTTTAAAACGGTGTAGCGGAACGCGGCAGGATAACCTTCCGATGGGCGTCAGTCACAAGCGATACTGGCGTCAGAATATATTTTTCCCTAAATAAATTGAGTTAAAGCACGGCGGTGAAAGCGTTAATTCCCAAGCTTATATTTGTAAGTTTCAGGAACGCGAAGACACAGCCAGCGCGCTTGTAGCTTGAAGTGTGAAGGAAAACAGGAGGGGCGTTACCGTCTCGCGAACCACAGACCGGTCCTGTTACAAGGTCGCCGGGGGCAATTTATTCGGT
>Ga0157363_1000475_pt1 | contig 30810 bp, 29 predicted proteins | sample AttsexASBM1_FD_111477 | JGI IMG/M metagenome (GOLD analysis project Ga0157363, IMG submission 111477) | Fungus gardens microbial communities from leaf cutter ant in Ribeirão Preto, State of São Paulo, Brazil - Atta sexdens ASBM1 | ecosystem: Host-associated > Fungi > Mycelium > Unclassified ... | reverse complement strand
GGCTTGCGCAGTAATTTTCTGGATAAACTTGGAGGTTTACATGGCTGTCGCTGCCAACAAACGTTCGGTAATGACGCTGTTTTCTGGTCCGACTGACATTTTTAGCCATCAGGTGCGTATTGTACTGGCGGAGAAAGGTGTCAGCGTAGAGATCGAGCAGGTAGAAATGGATAGCCTGCCGCAGGATCTGATTGACCTCAATCCGTACCGTACCGTTCCTACGTTAGTCGATCGTGAACTGACGCTGTATGAATCCCGCATCATCATGGAGTATCTGGATGAGCGTTTCCCGCATCCGCCGCTGATGCCTGTCTACCCGGTCGCACGCGGCGAAAGCCGTCTGATGATGCATCGCGTCGAGCAAGACTGGTACAGCCTGATGCGTAAAGTGGAAAACGGCACGGCGCAGGAAGCAGAGGCCGCACGTAAACAGCTGCGTGAAGAGCTGCTGGCGATCGCGCCGCTTTTCTCCCGCACGCCTTTCTTTATGAGCGAAGAGTTCAGCCTGGTGGATTGCTACCTGGCGCCGCTGTTGTGGCGTCTGCCGCAGCTGGGCATTGAGCTGATTGGTGCCGGTTCGAAAGAGCTGAAGGGCTACATGACGCGCGTATTTGAACGTGATTCCTTCCTGGCTTCCCTGACGGAAGCGGAACGCGAAATGCGCCTGCATACGCGGGGCTGATATGGAAATGTCGCAACTTACCGCACGTCGTCCCTATCTGCTGCGAGCCTTCTACGACTGGCTGCTGGACAATCAGCTGACGCCTCATCTGGTGGTGGATATTAATCTTCCCGGCGTGATGGTGCCGCTTGAGTATGCCCGCGACGGTCAAATCGTGTTGAATATCGCGCCGCGCGCCGTAGGCAATCTCGAGCTGGGCAATGACGAGGTCACTTTCAACGCGCGTTTCGGCGGCGTGCCTCGTCAGGTTTCGGTGCCGCTGGCGGCAGTGATGGCGATCTACGCGCGTGAGAACGGTGCGGGAACAATGTTCGAACCGGAACCGGCCTACGAAGAGGCGGGCGAATACAATCCCGCTGCGGAGCAGGACGAGCAGCTGGAAACGGTGATGTCGGTTATCGACGGCGATCGTCCTGACGATAGCGGTCAGGATGACGACGGCAACGACGATCCGCCGCCGCGCGGTGGACGTCCGGCGCTACGCGTCGTGAAATAACCGCTGCAGAATAATAAGCCGGTTCCCTTGTGGAGCCGGTTTTTTTTCGTCCTGTAAAGATCATATTTTGCTGAAGGTTTGTTATCTCTGTTAATAAATAGAGTAGGGAATTATATTTCTTCGATTTTAAATATGGCGCTAATTAGCCAAAAAATTCCCGATGTGTTTTAGTTACTCTACAAATGCAGCAGTTTATTTTAACTATCTCTATTAATTGTTTTGATGCTTTATTTTCTGCCAGCTGAAAATAGTTGATGTCGATCAATAAAATTAAGCAAGAAGCGAAAAAGCTCATTAATTTAATTGAACGAAAAAATAAAAATAATTAAGGTTTGTCTCTTTATTGTGGCATCAATTCTGACCGCAAGGCGGAAAGATCGCAAGGACAGGCTCATGGATATAGCGATAAGCGTAGTGATCCCGACTTATAATCGCAAAGCGCTGCTCGATAAGACGCTGCAGGCGCTGACGCGGCAGACGCTGGCAAAAGAGCATTTCGAAGTTATCGTGGTGGACGACGGCGGCAGCGATGACTCAGAGGCGCTTTGTCAGCGTTATCAAAACAGGCTGAATATCCGTTACTACTGGCAGCGCGACCAGGGTTTTCGGGCAGGGAAAGCGCGCAATATCGGTATTACGGCGGCGGACGGCGACTATATCGTGCTAATCGATACCGGCGTGTTGCTCCATCAGCAGGCGCTCGAAAGGCATCTCAATACGCATTGTCACAGCAGCTATCCGGTGGTTTGCATCGGTTATGTTTACGGATTTGAAATGCCGGATGCCCTGCTGGATAACCTCTGCAATGCTATTAATGCTGACGATGTTGCTGCGTCGGTAAGTTATTTCCAGAAAAACAGAGCGGGCGATATCCGGCAGAGCCAGTATGATGAATTTGGCTATAATATTTCCGCCTGGCCTGCGCCTTTCGATATTTTCTGGACCTGTCATGTCTCTGCGGAAAAAACGGCGCTGCTGGAAGCCGGCCTGTTTGATGAAACCTTTAACGGATGGGGCGGTGAAGATGTCGACCTGGGCGTGCGGCTATTTCTGCAAAATAACCGCTTTGTGGTCAATACTTCGATCTGTTCCATTCATTTCCCGCATCAGAAACTTATCGCCGATCATAAACAGGAATCGAAAAACGCCGGTAAGAAAATCCATCAAAAATATCGGCTGTGGCAAACCGCTTTTTACGGCTGCGATTCAGGCGAGAGCAAATTCTCGCTGAATAAAGTTATCCGCTGCTGCGCCGATCAAAACAGGAGTGAGAATGATGCCTTTATACGAAAATATCTCTATCGCTCCTGAGCAGGCGGCGTTCAGACACTGCGCCAGGCTCGGCGAGCGCGTCAACTTTTCCGGCGAGCCGGATATTACCCTGACCTGGGCGAAAGATGTCGCTTACCAACATGAATATATCGATCTGACCGATTTCCCCGGCTGTATCACTATTGGCGAAGGTACTTTCCTTGAATCGCTGGACAGGCTGGCTTTTCACTGCGGCCGCGTCAAGCTGACGGTGGTAAAACGCAATGGCTTTGAGGCGGGCAAAATTGTGATAGGCAGGCAGTGCGTACTGCAGGGCACCGCCATCGTGGCCTATGCAAACGTCACCATTGAGGACAGCGTGGTGTTCGGCCCTAACGTGACCATTATGGACAGCGGCGGCCATCCGCTGCTGGACAGGGGCGCGGACGACGAGGCAGCAAGGATTTCCGTCAGGCCAGTATTGATCAAAGAACATAGCTGGATTGGCATGAACGCGATTGTTCTTCCGGGCGTAACGATTGGTAAACATGCCGTTGTCGGCGCGGGAAGCGTAGTGAGATCGGATGTGCCGGACTATGCGATAGCGGCGGGAAATCCCGCCGTGGTTATCCGATATTGTGACGCGCCGTTGGGCACGAAACAGGAAAAGGAGTAATACACTCCGCTGGCTTGCGTCAGCGGAGCCGTCATTAATAGACGTCGCGCAGGTAGCGCTTCTCTTTCTTCAGCTGATCGACATAGTCCGCCGCGCGCTCTGCCGAAAGGCCGCCGAACTGGGCGATGACTTCATACAGCGCCTTATCCACATCTTTAGCCATGCGCGAAGCGTCGCCGCAGACGTAGAAGTAAGCGCCTTCCTGTAGCCAGGCGTAAAGTTCCGCGCCCTGTTCCATCATTCGGCTCTGCACATAGATCTTTTTCGCCTGATCGCGCGAGAAAGCCAGATCCAGGCGGTTCAGCAGGCCGCTTTCCTGCCAGCCCAGCAGCTCGTCGCGGTAGATAAAATCGTGCTCAAGACGCTGATCGCCGAAGAACAGCCAGTTTTTACCTTTCGCGCCGGTTGCTTCACGCTCCTGCAAAAAGGCGCGGAAAGGCGCGATGCCGGTGCCCGGACCAACCATAATCAGCGGCGCGTTGCTGTCGGCCGGTACGCGGAAGGCTTTGTTGGGCGAAATGAAAATCGCCGGTTTCTCGCCGCGGCCGACGCGTTCCGCCAGATAGGTCGAGCAGACGCCGTTGCGCGCGCGTCCTGCGCTGTGATAGCGCACGGAAGCGATAGTCAAATGCACCTGATTCGGATGCGCTTTGGAACTGGAGGAGATGGAATAAGCGCGGTGCTGCAAAGGACGCAGCAGCGCAACAAATTCGGCGACGCTCAGCGTGCGCGCCAGCTCCAGCTGCAGCAGATCCAGCGAATCCTTGCCCCACAGCCAGACGCCCATCGCGTCTTTATCGTCGTGCTGCAGCACGTGGCGCAGCTCCTGGTTGGTGGTGTTCTGGCCTACCCACTCAATCAGCTTGCGCGATGGTTCGGATATTTCGAACTGGTAAGTCAGCAGATCGCCGAGGCTGCGATCGTAGCCGGAAACCGGCGTATCGTAGTCCGCTTTCAACTGCGTCAGCAGCAGCTTAACCAGCGTTGGATCGTTAACGGGGATAACGCCCAGCGCGTCGCCCGCTTCATATTTCAGGCCGCTGTCGGTGAGATCGAACTCGTAGTGACGAATATCTTTCTCTGAATCCGGGCCGGAAAGGCGCCGGTTGGTGACCAGTGCCGCGGCGTAAGGATTCTGCTTGTTGCTGCCGGGAATAACCGGCGCTTCGGGCCGGTTCTCCAGCGCCTTGCCGCTGCTGCCCGCGCTGGCGGCGAACTGCGGCATAGAGGCGTTCAGCCACTGCTGAGAAGGCTCTTCATAGTCGATATCGCAGTCGACACGATCGACCAGACGTTTCGCGCCCAGCTGCTCCAGACGCATATCGATAAATTTACCGGCCTGGCAGAAGCCGTCATAACCGGTGTCGCCGATCGCCAGCACGGCGAAGTTCATCTGCTCCAGACGTGGCGCAGTGCTGGCGGAGATCGCCTGCCAGAACAGCTGCGCGTTGTCCGGCATTTCGCCTTCGCCATAGGTCGAGGTGATCACCAGCACGTGGCGCATGGAGGCGAACACTTCAATATCCACTTCGCCCAGCGCCTGCACTACCGGCACCAGTCCGCTATCGCGGGCAGCTTTCGCCGCGCTCTGCGCCAGCGCTTCGGCATTGCCGGTCTGCGAGCCGAACAGGATATGCAGCTGTGTGGTGGTGGCCGCGCCGGTGCCGTTCTCGGCCTGGGGGCGCTCATCCAGCACCAGCAGGCGCGAGTGCAGTCCGGCGAGAAAACCCGCCAGCCAGTATTTCTGCTCGCCGTTAAACGGCGCGTCTTCAGGAATATAAGGAATTTTCATCAGTTTTCTGTACTCGATCCGTCATCTAAACATGAGCCGGCCATCAGGAAAGTTTTCCGACGGCAGCAGCGATCTCCGGCAGCGCGGCACGGGCGAACAGCTCTTCGAAATCTGGCAGTCCTCCCAGCACTTCGCGGTTGCGCGCGTCCTGATAAATAATCCAGCCATAGGTTGCCAGGCTGTCCATTGAGCGAACGTTGCGCTGCGTCAGCGCCGCTTTATAGTCCGCCATACGTTTCGCCGCGATCAGGCAGGCAAGCTGATCGTCGCTGTAGTTCTCAATCGCCGAGCGCGCGTGACGCTGCAGTTTGCTGACCAGCGAGAAATCTTCCGTCATCAGCAGATTGCGCACCGCTTTTTGCACCGCCTCGCTGTCCACGGAAGTGCCTTTAGGCAGGCGTGAGAGCGCCAGCTGCTGCGCGAAGCTGAGCACCGTATAGTTGTTCAGCAGCACAAACATTTCCGGCGTGTCGGTCGCGCCGTAAGCGGGCACCGCGCCGTTAGCGATGGTGGTCTTGTTGCGCCAGGCCGCTTTAAATTTCGCGACCTGATGAGCCGCCATCGCGGTAGAAAGTTCTTCCAGCAGATCCTTGCGCGTTTTCGCTTTCAGGATCTCTTTGCCGTCCTGATAGAGCAGCAGCGAGCGCGGCATAACGTAGACAAAATGCTGACATTCGCTTTCCCAGTGCTCCAGCAGCCAGGCGGCGCGCGGCGAACCGGTCGCCTCAAGATGCCAGCGCAGCAGGGTCAGCACCGCTTCCTTATGCGTTCTGGCCATCTCATCGTTATCGGCGATGGAACCGAACAGCACCGAGTCGCCTGCGGCATGGCTGGCCAGCTTGCGGTAGGGGTCATACTGATAAGCGAAGCCGCCGCTCATGCCGTTGCCGAAACCGGTGCCGAAGGTGCCCAGGTTCAGCACTGCGCCATTGGTCATATATTCGCAGCAGAAATCGCCTACGCCTTCCACTACCGCCGTCGCGCCCGAGTTACGCACGGCGAAGCGGTCGCCCGCCTGACCCTGCACAAACAGGCGTCCGCCGGTGGCGCCAAACAGCGCGAAGTTGCCGATCAGCACGTTGCCTTCCGCGTCCTGCGAACCGCCGCCTGGCGACGTCACCGCGATTTCGCCGCCGCACTGGCCTTTGCCAACGCCGTCGTTACAGGTGCCGCGATGCTTCAGCTGCATACCGTCATTGCAGAAAACGCCAAAGGACTGGCCCGCCGAGCCGGAAGTGGTGATTTTCACCGTTTCCGGCGCCAGGTAATGGCGGCCGCGATCGTCCACCAGTACGGCAGGCATCGCGTCCAGCTCTGTTTTACTCAGCTTGTGATTGAGCAGGCGTTCGATATCGATAGCCAGCTGTCCGCCGACGCTCTTGTTGCGGTTGTTCAGCGTCACGCCGTCGCCCAGTCCGATAACGCTTTCCGTCGCCAGCACGCGCTCGACCTGCGCGATCCAGCTATCGTCCAGCTCGAAATCTTTTTCCAGATAAACTGGCCTGGCGATTTTAATTTCCGGCACCACGGTCAGCATGGCGCGCAGATCCAGCTTGCCCACCTCCAGCGGATGATCCATCAGGTGCAGTAGATCGGAGCGGCCGCGCGCCTCGCGCAGCGAACGCAGGCCCAGACGTGCGAGGATCTCGCGTACCTCGTGCGCCACGTTAATAAAGTACTGCGCCAGCTGGCGCGGATCGCCGTCAAAGGCTTCGGCATTGGTGGTCAGACCGGCCGGGCACTTCACGTTGCAGTTTTTCGCCATTACGCATTTCAGCATCATCAGCGCGGTGGTGCCGAACTCGAAGCTGTCGCTGCCCAGCAGCGCGGATTTCACTACGTCGCTGCCGGTCTGCTGCGCGCCGGAGCTACGCAGCTGCACTTTTTCGCGCAGGCCGTTGGCGCACAGCGCCTGATGCACTTCCGCGATGCCGATTTCCGCCACGCGGCCGGTATATTTCAGGCTGGTGACCGAAGCCGCGCCGGTGCCGCCGGTGTTGCCGGCCACGTTGATCACGTCCGCGCCCGCTTTCGCCACGCCGACGGCGATGGTGCCGATGCCTTCGGACGAAACCAGCTTAACGATCACGCGTACGCGCGCCGCTTTACAGTCGTGGATCAGCTGGGCCAGATCTTCGATCGAGTAGGTGTCGTGGTGCGGCGGCGGGGAAACCAGTTCTACGCCAGGCGTGCCGCCACGCGCCGCCGCTATCTCTACGGTCACTTTAGCCGCGGGCAGCTGGCCGCCTTCGCCGGGCTTCGCGCCCTGGCCGATTTTTATCTCCAGCTCTTCCAGCATCGGATCGGCCAGATAGGCCGCCCAAACGCCGAAGCGGCCGGAAGCGAGCTGCTTAATGCGCGAGGCGCGGATGGTGCCATGGCGCGAATAGTGCTCGCCGCCTTCGCCGCAGTTGCTCATGCCGCCGACCATGTTGGTGCCGTGCGCTACTGCTTCATGGGCGGGTGCTACCAGCGCGCCGTGGCTCATCGCGCCGGAAGCGAAGGTGCGGGTAATCTCGCTGGCTGGCTGTACCTCGCTCAACGGCAGCGAAGGCGAAGTAGTGAACATGCGCGACAGATAGTCCGCCGCCTTGCCGTTGGCGACGATTTGCAAGCCGTCCGCCGTGACTTCACCGCTGGTAATCTCATCACCAAAGCGGCCTTTCAGCGCGCCAAGCAGGGCAGAAAGGCGTTCGATTTCCGTTTTTAGTCCTGCGATGGTGTCGGACAGGCGCAGCGTAAAGCGGCCTGCGCTACCGTCGGTAGCTTCGCACAGCAGGCCACGCACGGCGAAGCCGTTGTTGATTAGCGAATAGCGGCCCAGCTTGCGGGAAAACTCCGCTTCGCTGTCCACGTGGGTCAGATCCGCCGGGAAAGTCAGAATATCGCGCAGCGCCGCCGGACGGCGCTTACGCTCCGCCTGCATCTGGCTGGAGAACTCGCGGTAGTCCGGCGTGATGGTAAAGCTGTCGATAACCGCATCCGGGATGCGTTCGAAGCTGCTGTCGGCAAAAGAGTCCGCTTTGATATTAAAGGCGTTATCCAGTTTGGCCAGCGTCAGCAGGCGAATAAACTCATCTTCTTCGCGCGGCTTGTCGGCGAAGCGCAACGGCTGCTCCGTCATATCGATAAAAGTACGCACCGCGATGGTGCCGTAGGAGTGGCCTGCGCCTTCGGCACGCTCTTTAAACAGGCCCAGCAACGGCACCTCTGATTCGCCCTGAATTTTCAGCGCGCTCTGGTGCCAGTCCACGGCCATCTGCGCGATGGTGGCGAAGCCCGCGCCGCCTACAGGCGTTTTGATATTCGGGAAATACTTCTTCAGCACGCGATCTTCCGTATCCAGGAAGTTCGGCTCGAAGAATTCGCCGCAGCTATAGCTCTCAACGGTGCAGAGGCCCACTTTACCCATGGTTTTCATCAGCGCTTTTTCTGCCGCTTTAGCGTAACGCTTAAAGGCTTTGTTGCCTTCCTCGCCTTCGCCATACTTCTCTTCGGCGCGCATCTGCACGCCCAGCGGATAGATAGCGGAAGCGCCAAAGCCCAGCGCGGCGGCGATATGATGCGAAGAGATGCTCTGGCCGCTCTCCACCACCAGCGAGACGTCCAGGCGCAAGCCTTCCTGCACCAGACGCTGGTTAATGGCGGAAACCACCAGCAGCATCGGGATAGCGGCGCGTTCGCTTGAAATATGACGGTCGGTGAGCACCGCGATGCCGCCCTGTTCGCGGGCGAAATCCACTACCTGCTGCGCCAGCTCGTCAATGGCCTGCTCCAGCGCAGCGGCGTTGGCGGCGCGGCTCTGCGCGTCGCTGCCCACCACCGGACGATAGAGCATATCGAAGCGTGCGTAGGGCGCTACGTTCTGCTCGCGCAGCTGCAGCATATCCAGATGCGTCAGAATCGGCGTCGGCACGATGATCTGGCGGCCTTTGCTGCGGCCCAGATGCGGCTTGGCGCCCAGCGCGACGCGCAGCGTCATGCCGTTCGCTTCACGGATAGAGTCCAGCGGCGGGTTGGTGACCTGGGCAAAGCGCTGTGAGAAATAGTGCGCCATGCCGCCTTCATGATCGGAAAGCCCGTTGATGGCGTTGCCGTAGCCCATAGCGGAAATCTTCTCCGCGCCGGTCGTCAGCATCGGGTCCATCATGAACTTAAAGCTTTCCTGGTTATAGTAGTAAGCCACGAAGCGCTGGTAAGTTTTCAGGTCGCCGCCGTAGCGCAGAGGCGAGCCCTGTTTCTCGGCGGGCACCACCGGCAGCTCGTTCAGCATCACGCGCGCCTGCGCCAGCAGCGCCGGATAATCTTTTTCCGCCGCCAGTTTTTCCAGTGCCTCAAGCGTGGTATAGCTGCGTTTTTCACTGTGATCGTAATAGAGCATACCGCCCGCTTCGATGCGGCCGCGGCGCAGCACGCTTTCCGGCGGGAAGGCGATCTGGCCAGCTTCCGACATTGCGCCGATATAGTCCGCCGTCTCAACCGAACGCAGCGGACGCAGCCCCAGACGATCCAGACGCGCGCCGATCACTTCGCCGTTGCCGAAAATCAGCGCGGCCGGGCCGTCGTTTTTCTCTTCATACAGCGAGAAGTACTCCAGCATCGCGCGTACCTGCGGCGACAGGGTATCGTCGTTTTCCCACGCTGGCGGCATCATTGACACCACGGCGTTGATTAAATCGAGATTATCTTCCATCAGGCGGCTGTGGATGCTCTGATCCAGACGCGAGCTGTCGGACTGGCCCTTTGGCCGCACGATCTTTTTGCCGCGTGCCAGCGCCAGCGCCGCTTCCGCGATACGGTTTTTACGATCGGTATTCAGCTCGCCGTTGTGCGCCATCAGGCGGAACGGCTGCGCCATGGTGGTATGCGGATCGGTATTGGTGGAGAAACGGGTATGGAAAAACAGTCCGCGAACCTGGTGATCCGGATCGGTCAGATCCTTAAAGTAAGGGATCACCTCGTTTGAGTTCAGGCGGGCTTTGAAAACCTGCGTGCGCGACGAAAGAGAGAGCGGATAAAGCCCGCCAAATTCGCTTTCGGTAAAAGCGCGTGCTTCGATATCCAGCAGAGCGCGGTAGATGCGCTTTTCAAAGGCAAGCTGGTCGGCAACATCGGCCGGAGCGTTGAAAATCCACTGCACGATCGGCAGCTGAAACTGAAGGGCCGCCGGACGCAGTACGCTGGTATCCAGCGGCATATCGCGCTTCAGAATGATTTCCAGCCCGTGAGCGGCCAGCGTCTCTTCTACCAGACCTTCTGCGTTGGCGCGCAGCGCGCCGTCTTTCGGCACGAAGAAGTTGCCGACGCCGAAACGGCCGGCCTGCAGCGGCGCGCCGGTAATTTTACGGAAAAAGTGCAGTGAGATATCGACGTTGACGCCCGCGCCGTCGCCCACGCCTTCGGCCGACATACCGCCACGGTGCGGCACGGTGCAGAGCGCGCTATGCGCCATCTGAAGAATCTCATGGGTCTGCTCGCCGTCCTTACGGGTAATGAAACCGACGCCGCAGCTGTCGTTTTCTTTCGATGGATCATACAGACCATAGGGAAACGCTTGTGGATTGGACATGGCAGACCTCCTGACTTCTTTGACATTACCTGGTTGTTTCAAGCACAGAATGCAATGGAGAGGACTCCCCGGCTCTGTATCATCTTTTTCCTGACTGCTTGTAAATGGGCGACTGTGCGCCGGGCATTATCTCTTCAGGCCTGCCGAAGGGGGCTGCTCGTGAGTTTCCGGGTCTCTGAGAGGAGATAGCCTGGGGAGTCTTCTTGCTGCATAGATATGCCGAGACACTGGCCCGTCAGGAACGCTTCCAGCGAAATTCCAACTTATCGGGAAAGCGAACTCAGGTCAAATGGTGCGCTTAGGGAGGTTTTATCACCTTATATGCCCATTAACTTATTGATTATTATATTTTTGTGACAGTTTTTTCTGCCTGAACTTTCGTCACATAAACCCTGCGAATTGTGAGCTGTCTCACTGTAGTGCAGGCCGCAAATCTCTGCACCATGCTGGTGCCGGGCGGATTGCCAGTAGAAAATGCTGTTAAAACCATGTTGATTATTGAAAGCGACTGTTTTTTGGGGTGATGCTTATTTGCATTAATTCCCCCTGCATCATTAGTAAAATTAATCAGACAAACTTTGATTTTTCTGTCGATCAATATGAATGATTATTCATTGAGTTTTGTTATAAAGCGCGGTGGCAGGCGCTTATCGCTATGAATTGCAAAAGTGGATGATGCACTTCAGGCAAAAACAGAGGGAAAGGTTATGCACGGCTCGAAGAAGAGGATTTCTTCGGCAAGAGTGTGCGGCCGCTGCAGCGTGCCGCCATCCTTTCCGCACTGAATCGGTGCAGCGCAGCCAGGGAGCGGCAAAGTTAATCTTTTACGCTTTTGCGGTATGATTGCCAATACCGCTCTCGAAGGGATCTTTTATGAAACAAATTCGTCTGTTAGCCCAGTATTACGTCGATTTGATGGTGAAACTGGGGCTGGTGCGCTTTTCTCTGCTGTTGGCTTCCGCGCTGGTGGTGCTGGCGATGATCGTGCAGATGGCGGTCACTATGGTGTTGCGCGGGCATGTGGAAAGCATCGATATGGTTCGTTCGGTCTTCTTCGGTCTGCTGATTACGCCCTGGGCCGTTTATTTTCTCTCAGTGGTGGTAGAACAGCTTGAAGAGTCGCGACAGCGGCTGGCGCGGCTGGTGGACAAGCTGGAAGAGATGCGCCATCGCGATCTTGAACTCAATCAGCAGATGAAAGAAAACATCACCCAGCTTAACCAGGAGATTGCCGATCGTATCAAGGCGGAAAAAGCGCGTCTGCAGGTAATGGATAAGCTGACGGAAGAGATGACAAGGCGCGAACAGGCGCAAATTGAGCTGGAACAGCAATCCTCTTTCCTGCGCTCGTTTCTGGATGCTTCGCCCGACCTGGTGTTTTACCGCAATATCGACCAGCAGTTTTCGGGCTGCAACCGTGCGATGGAGCTGTTAACGGGCAAGAGCGAAAAGCAGCTGATCGGCCTTACGCCTTACGACGTTTACGATCGCGATGCCGCGACCAAAGTGCTGGAAACCGACGAAAAAGTGTTTCGCCACAATGTTTCCCTGACCTACGAGCAGTGGCTGCAATATCCGGATGGCCGCAAGGCCTGCTTTGAGATCCGTAAAGTGCCCTATTATGACCGCGTAGGCAAACGCAGCGGCCTGATGGGCTTTGGGCGCGATATAACGGAGCGTAAGCGCTATCAGGACGCTTTAGAGAACGCCAGCAGGGAGAAGACCACTTTTATCTCTACTATCAGCCATGAGCTTCGTACGCCGCTTAACGGCATCGTAGGGCTGAGCCGCATCCTGCTGGATACCGAGCTGAACCAGGAGCAGCTAAAATACCTGAAAACCATTCATGTCTCCGCGATCACGCTGGGCAACATTTTCAACGACGTGATTGAGATGGACAAAATCGAGCGGCGCAAGGTGCAGCTTGATAATCAACCGGTCGACTTTACCGGCTTCCTCGCCGATCTGGAAAACCTCTCCGGGCTGTTGGCTCAGCCGAAAGGGCTGAAGTTCGTGCTGGAAGCCCATCCGCCGCTACCCCATAAAATCATTACCGACGGCACGCGCCTTCGTCAGATCCTGTGGAATCTGATCGGCAATGCGGTGAAGTTTACCCAGCAGGGCAGCATCATCGTACGCGTGGCTTATCAGGGCGAGGATTGTCTGCGCTTTGAAGTAGAAGATTCCGGTATGGGCATTCCGCAGGATGAGCAGGATAAAATTTTCGCCATGTATTATCAGGTGAAAGATCAGCACGGCGGCAAACCGGCCACCGGCACCGGCATCGGACTGGCGGTTTCACGTCGGCTGGCGCAGAGCATGGGCGGCGATATCACCGTCAGCAGCGCGCCGGGTAAAGGCTCCTGCTTTACGCTGACCGTCAATGCGCCACGCGTCGCCATGCAGCACGATGAGGAGCAGCCAGCGGACGATATGCCGCTGCCGGCGCTGCATGTGCTGCTGGTAGAGGATATCGAACTGAACGTGGTGGTCGCGCGCTCGGTGCTGGAGAAGCTGGGCAACAGCGTGGAAGTGGCGATGACGGGCGCGGAAGCGCTGGCGATGTTCGATCCCGAGGAGTTCGATCTGGTGCTGCTGGATATTCAGCTGCCGGATATGACCGGTCTGGACGTGGCGCGGGAAATTCATCAGCGTTACGAAAATCAGCAATTGCCGCCGCTGGTGGCGCTGACCGCCAACGTGCTCAAGGACAAAAAAGAGTACCTGGAGGCGGGCATGGACGACGTGCTGAGCAAACCGCTGGCGGTGCCGGCGCTGACCGCCATCATCCAGAAGTATTGGGACTATCAGCCGCAGGAGTGCGAAGAGACGCAGGCATCGAACCCCGATGCGCCCGTGCTGTTGGATATAACCATGCTGGAGCAGTATATCGATCTGGTCGGGCCGCAGCTGATTGTCCAGAGCCTGGAAATGTTTGAACAAATGATGCCGGGCTATCTGGAAGTGTTGGATCTTAATATGACCGCGCGCGATCAAAAAGGCATCGCGGAAGAGGGGCATAAGATCAAAGGCGCGGCGGGTTCGGTCGGTCTGCTGCATCTACAGCAGCTGGCGAAGCAGATTCAAAGCCCTGAGCTACCGGCATGGTGGGACAACGTACAGGAATGGATAGACGAACTGAAACAGGAGTGGCGCAACGACGTGGCCGTACTGCGGGAATGGGTAAAAAAGGCCCAAAAAAAATGACCCCGACCGAGGCCGGGGTGCGCGAATACTGCGCCAACACCAGGGAAATCAAACACCCACGCTATTCTTAAAGTAAGAGTATAAAAGCGCAGGCGCGGTATTGGGTAAAACGCTCAGCAACTACCTTAGCAAAACTCGCATCACATGTTACAAGATTCATTAAAATATGTGATGCTGAGCAGCGTTTCCAGACAGAAAACATTAATTTGGTGATACAGTCAAGCACGGAATGAATTTATTCGCATTGTTGCTCGAATTTCGTACAATTACACCACTTTTTGTGCGGTTTAGATTGACGCCTCACAGTAACCGGTTCCATCAATCGCTAGCACTTATGCTAAAAGAAATTCACCGCAATTGGCAAATATTTAACTCTCTGTAAAGCCTGTTTTTTTTATGAGATGGTGGTCTCCATAAGAAAACGAGGCGGAACGGCAGCAGAGAAACTCTCTGTGAAAGGAAACGCCGATTGATAACCATTTTAATTAACGTATTTTTTAATAAACGGTCAGGCAGCGTGAGTAAAAAGAAAAAAGCACAGACGGTTCCAGGAGGCATACCAGAGGCGCTGTATGATTAGGTTAGCAGAAGGTAACTCATGGTATTTATAAGCATTGCGAATGGATTTTTCGGCAGCTGCCGCGCCAAACGGCATGGTTAATTGTACCACGCTTCAGGTTCGTTTCGCCAATGGAACCGATTCCTGATGCGCGGAAGTGATTGAAGCAGTTAAGACATTTACAAAATGCTACAGGTTGTAAATTAATGCAAACGGTTACATTCTGGCGCTTTTCTGACGCTTTTAACCGCTTTCTGACGTCTGAATAACGATGTCTGTTACTGGAATTCATAAGATCATCATGGATAAATTTTTATGAGGCAACGCAAAAAAAACGGCTGGCAACGCTTAAAATCCTGGGCGCTACGAGCGACGATCGCGCTTGCGGTTTTCTGGATCGGCGGGATCCTGCTTTTTTCTTTTTTACCGCTGCCTTTTTCAGCGGTGATGGCGGAGCGTCAGCTCGGCGCCTGGCTAAGCGGCGACTTTCACTATGTCGCTCATTCCGACTGGGTAGAGATGAAAGATATCTCGCCCTGGATGCCGCTGGCGGTCATCGCCTCGGAAGACCAGAAATTCCCTGAGCATTGGGGATTCGACGTGCAGGCGATTCAATCCGTACTGGATAGCGAAGGCGGCAGAATGCGTGGCGCCTCCACGCTGTCGCAGCAGACGGCGAAAAACGTTTTTCTGTGGGATGGTCGTAGCTGGATACGTAAAGGGCTGGAAGCCGGGCTGACGGTGGCGATTGAAACCGTCTGGACTAAGCGCCGCATCCTGACGGTCTATCTGAACGTGGCAGAGTTCGGCGAAGGCGTATTTGGCGTGGAGGAGGCGTCGCAGCGCTACTTCCACAAGCCGGCCAGTCAGCTGACCATGGCGGAAGCGGCTTTGCTTGCCGCCGTACTGCCTAATCCGATTCGCTTTCGCGCCGATGCGCCATCGGCCTGGGTACGGCAGCGACAGCAATGGATCCTGAGGCAGATGCGACAGCTGGGCGGAGAAGGCTTCCTGAAAGCGCACGAGCTGCATTAAGAGCGCCACTGAGCCAGGACGGCTATGTGAAAGGTGAGGGCGCGTGAGGAAGACAGAGCGCGCCTGTCGCAAGCGCCGGAAGTATCGGCGGCCCGAGCTGAATAATCCTGCCCGACGCCGCTGAGGATCTGCAGGCGGCAGACCTACTCTTCGTCAAAACCGGCGTTGAACAGCTCGATTACCGCCGCCAGCGCCTGAGTCTCTTCCGGCCCGCTGGCTTCGATCTCAATCTGGCCGCCTTTGGCGGAATCCAGCATCAGCAGCGCGATCACGCTGCTGGCTTCCGCTTCCGTACCGCTCTCGTTACGCAGCAGCACCTCGGCATCGAAACTCTGTACCAGTTCAAACAGCTTCATGGCGGGCCTGGCGTGCATACCCAGCTTGTTTTTGATTTCAACCACTTGTTTAACGGTCATGATTTACGCTTTTCCAGAGTGCGATGGCGGGACTGCACGTTTTTTCCTCGCGAGCGGAAATAGTCGGCCAGCTGTTCCGCTATATAGACCGAACGATGCTTGCCGCCGGTACAGCCGATAGCCACGGTAAGATAGCTGCGGTTGTTGGTTTCCAGCATCGGCAGCCAGAGTTCCAGGTAACTGCGCGTCTGGTAGATAAAATTATGCACTTCGGTATGGCGATCCAGGAAGGCGGCCACCGGTCGATCCAGTCCGGTCATGGGGCGAAGTTTAGGATCCCAGTGCGGATTCGGCAAAAAGCGTACGTCAAACACGTAGTCGGCGTCGATTGGAATGCCGTGCTTGAAGCCGAAGGATTCGAACACCATCGTCAGCTCGCGTTCGCGTTTGCCCAGCAGGCGCGTGCGCAGCATTTCGGCCAGTTCGTGCACCGACATCTCTGAAGTATCGACGATCAGATCCGCCCGTGAGCGAAGCGGCTCCAGCAGATCGCTCTCTTCGTCGATAGCGCTCTCCAGCGAAAGGTTTTTACTGGAAAGCGGATGCAGACGGCGAGTGTCGCTATAGCGCCGGATCAGCGTATTGCGATCGGCATCAAGAAAGAGTAGCTGAGGCGAAAAACTGTCGGGCAGGCCGGTCAGCGCTTTTTCGAAGATTTCCGGCGACTCCGGCATATTGCGCACGTCAATGCTGACGGCTGCCGACATATTGCGGTCCGCCAGCGATCTGGCCAGCTCCGGCAGCAGCACTACGGGCAGATTGTCCACGCAGTAGAAGCCCATATCCTCCAGCGCCCTTAACGCGACGGACTTGCCGGAACCAGAACGCCCGCTGACGATCATCAGCACCATGACTTTTTCTCCTGATTTGAAGCCTTATCAAAAGGACGGGCCGGCAAGTCGGCCCGGTAAGGCTTAAGAGATGGCTTCCGGGTTTTCCGCCATAATCTCAAAAAGCTCTTCATCGCTTTGCGCCGCTCGCAGACGACGGCAAACCGTTTTATCGGCCAGGCGCTTCGCCACCAGCGAAAGCGTATGCAGGTGCGTTTTGCACTGGTCGGCAGGCACCAGCAGGGCGAACAGCAGGTCTACCGGCTGATTATCGATAGCGTCGAAGGCCACGGGCTGATCGAGGCGAATAAACACGGCCACCGCGCGCAGCGTATCTTCCACCAGCTTGCCGTGCGGAATGGCGATGCCGTTACCTATGCCGGTGCTGCCCATGCGTTCACGCGTCAGGATCGCTTCAAAGATCGTCTGATGCGGCAAATTAAGCTGTTTGGCCGCCAGCTCGCTGATAATCTCCAGCGCCCGCTTTTTGCTCTGGCAGTGGACGCCGTTGCGGGTGCAGGAAAGGCTCAGTACCGAGCTCAGTTCCAGTGTCAGGTCATTGTTCATCATAGGTTCACTTAGGTCTTCACTTCCGCCTGGCAAAACGGCGCTGCCGGCAGTTAAGCCTGTCGGCAGGCCATCAGTCGAATGCATTATGCCCGTTGATTAACGGCTCGTCTTCTGCAACCAGAAGACGAGCCGGGATAGTTTACGCCATCAGGTAAGCGTGGCGGAAAAATAATCAATGCCAGCAGGACAATTAATGCTGCTTCAACTTGTCTTTATGTTTATTTAGCTGGCGAGTCAGCTTGTCGATCAGGCCATCAATCGCCGCGTACATATCTTTTTCTTCCGAGGTGGCGTGCAACTCACCACCGCTAACGTGTAGCGTCGCATCGGCTATCTGCGTCACCTTCTCTACCTTGAGAACAATATAGACCTGGCTGATACGGTCAAAGTATTGCTCCAGTTTGGCGAACTTAGCCGTAACGAATTCGCGTAAAGGCTCGGTAATTTCAACATTCTGCCCGGTAATATTGAGTTGCATAGGCTCTTCCTTATCTGTTCGTTCAGACCAGCTGTTTGCGCTGGTTTGAGGGCGGGATGGATAAAGACTCTCGGTACTTCGCGACGGTGCGGCGGGCCACCATGATCCCCTGATCGGAAAGCAGTGTGGTCAGCTTGCTGTCGCTAAGAGGCTTGGCGGGATTCTCCGCCGAGATCAATTTCTTCACCAGCGCGCGTATCGCCGTGGAGGAAGCTTCGCCGCCGCCTTCGGTATTCACATGGCTGGAGAAGAAATATTTCAGTTCAAAAATACCGCGTGGGCTGTGCAGGTATTTCTGCGTGGTGACTCGTGAAATGGTCGACTCGTGCATCTCCACGGCGGCGGCGATATCCGCCAGCACCATAGGACGCATAAACTCTTCACCCTGTTCAAAGAAAGCCTGCTGCTGGTCGACGATGCAGCGCGTCACCTTCAGCAGCGTGTCGTTACGGCTTTCCAGGCTTTTAATCAGCCAGCGTGCTTCCTGCAGATTGCTGCGGATAAACTGGCTGTCGCTGTCGCTGCGCGCCGAACCGCCCAGCGAAGCGTAGTGCTGGTTTATCTTCAGGCGCGGCACGCTGTCGGCGTTAAGCTCGACCGTCCAGCGGGCGCCGACTTTGCGCACCAGCACGTCAGGGATGACATATTCCGGCTCGCCGGTGTTGATCGACTGGCCGGGACGCGGATCCAGCGACTGAATCAGCTGCATAGCGTTTTTCAGTACGTCCTCTTTCAGACGAGTGACGCGCATCAGGCTGCGGAAATCATGGTTAGCCAGCAGATCAAGATGCTCGCTGACGATCAGCCGCGCCTCTTTCAGCCAGGGCGTCTCATCCACGAACTGCGACAGCTGAACCAGCAGGCAGTCGCGCAGATCGCGAGCACAGACGCCGATCGGATCAAATCGCTGCACGCGCTTCAGGACGGCTTCGACTTCCTCGGCGGTAAGCTCCTCGTCGCCGATGCTTTCCTGAATCTCCTGCAGCGGCGCGGTCAGATAACCCGTAGGGTCTACGGCATCGATAATCGCAGTAGCGATAGCGCGATCGGTATCGGTGAAAGGCGTCAGCTCCACCTGCCACATCAGGTAATCCTGCAGCGTCTGGGTGGTTTCGCCCTGATAAACGGGCAGCTCGTCATCGTGATAGTCAGTACCCGTGCCTGAAGGCGTGCCGGCGGTGTAGATCTCGTCCCAGGTGGCGTCGAGCGGCAGCTCTTCCGGCATATCTTTCTGTTCCAGCGCCTCGCGGGTGTCCAGCGCCTCTTTTTCCTGATATTCGCGGCTGTCCACTTCTTCATGAAGATCGGTTTGTTCAAGCAGCGGATTGCTTTCCAGCGCCAGCTGAATTTCCTGCTGGAGTTCGAGCGTAGAGAGTTGCAGCAGACGGATAGCCTGCTGCAGTTGTGGCGTCATGGCAAGCTGTTGGCTAAGCCTGAGCTGCAAACCTTGCTTCATATTCAGGATACTTATTCCTCAAAAATCTCGACCGGTCTGAACACCTTATCAGAGTCTGAACTCTTCACCCAAATAGACGCGTTTAACTTGTTCATCTTCGAGGATTTGCTCAGGGGATCCGTGCGCGATCAAATGTCCCTGGCTGACGATATAGGCACGTTCGCAAACGGCCAGCGTCTCACGGACGTTGTGGTCGGTGATCAGCACGCCCAGCCCGCTGTCGCGCAGGTGTTCGATAATCTTTTTAATATCGATAACGGAGATCGGATCGACGCCGGCGAAAGGCTCATCCAGCAGGATAAATTTAGGATTGGCCGCCAGCGCGCGGGCGATCTCTACGCGACGGCGCTCGCCGCCGGAGAGCGCCTGTCCCATGCTGTCGCGCAGATGGGAGATATGAAACTCCTCCATCAGCTCATTGGCGCGATCGGTACGCTGTTCCGCCGTCAGGTCATCGCGGATCTGCAGCACCGCCATCAGGTTATCGAACACGCTCAGGCGGCGGAAGATAGAGGCTTCCTGCGGCAAATAGCCGATGCCGCGTCGCGCGCGCGCGTGCAGCGGCAGAATACTGATATCTTCATCGTCGATCACGATGCGGCCCGCGTCGCGAGGCACGATGCCGACCACCATATAGAACGTAGTGGTCTTGCCCGCGCCGTTCGGGCCCAACAGGCCGACGATCTCGCCGGATTTCACCTCCAGGCTGACATCTTCCACCACGCGTCGGCCTTTGTAGGCTTTCGCCAGATTTTGCGCAATCAAAGTCGCCATGGCTTAGTTACTCTTCTTGTTGGACTGGGTGCCTTTATCCTGCAGCTGCGAAGGCACCAGTACGGTCGTCACGCGTTTGCCCGTGTTGCCGTAAGCCTGCATCTTCTGCTCTTTGACCAGATAGGTGATGCGGTCGCCCTTGACGTTGCTGTCCAGCTGCTCCAGGTAAGCGTTACCCGTCAGCTCGACAAAATCTTTCGCCAGCTCGTAATGCATTTTCAGCGCGTGGCCTTTTACCGGCTTGCCGTTGTCCTGCATCTGGTAAAAGGTTGCCGGATTGCCCCAGGCGTCCACGATGGTCTTGTTGCTGTCGCCGCCGGGACGCGTAACCACGACCTTATCCGCGGTGATTTTGATCGAACCCTGGGTGACGATGACGTTGCCGGTGAAGGTCGCCACGTTGCCCTGCATGTCCAGCGCCTGATTTTCGGAGTCCACGTTGACCGGCTTATCCGAGTCGCCCGTCAGGGCGAAAGCGGGCAGGCTGGCCGCCAGCAGCAGGCCGAGCGTCAAAAACTTAAGGTTGGTTCGCATTCTGAATTTCATAGGAGGTTTTGACCTTTTCAATCAACTCGGCGGTTTTCTTCCGTAAATTGCCGCGCATCTTCATGCCGGTAGAGGTGAAGCTGGTGCCGTACAAGGTTACCTGATCTTCTGAGGTAACATCCTGCGTGACGAGGTTCACTACGGCGTTATCGGTTTTAATTCGTTGCAGCTGGGCTTCCCGGGTCAGGCTGTTGACCTCGACATGACCATACAGATAGAGCATGCGGTCATTAGTCAGTTTGGCCTTGTCCGCGCGCACTGACCAGGTTGGGATCTTATTTTCGTCGTAGGTAGTCATCACCGGATTATCGAACCAGCTTACCGCGTCGGCGGAAAAATAGGTGACCTTGTCGGAAACCAACTTATAGCTCAGCGCGCCTTCCGGGTTATAGACCACCGTACTGGACGACTGGCTGGTGTAGGTCGGCTCCAGCTCGTTGCCGGTCGTGGGCGCAGGCTTATCGCTATCGGCCAGATTCCAGCCAATCAGCACGATCGCCACCAGCGCCAGCAGCAGCGTGATCCAACGCCTTGTTTTACTCATACAGACTGCCCTTTGGCCTTATCAAACTTATCCTGCGCGATTAAAATCAGATCGCAGATTTCACGGACGGCGCCGCGTCCGCCCGCGATGCGGGTAACGTAGTCGGCGCGGGGAAGCAGCGCCGGATGCGCATCGGCCACGGTTACGCTCAGGCCCACTTCCGCCATCACCGGCCAGTCGATCAGATCGTCGCCGATATAGGCGACCTGGTCCGGCCGAAGCGACAGTTTATCCAGAAGTTCGCGGAAGGCCAAAAGCTTATCGGACTGGCCCTGATAAAGATGCGTGATGCCCAACGTGGCGCAGCGATCTTCCAGCAATTTCGCCTTGCGGCCTGTGATAATAGCGACTTCCACCGCCGAGGTCAGCAGGCAGCGGATGCCGTAGCCGTCGCGCACGTTAAAAGCTTTCAGCTCTTCGCCGCTGTTGCCCTGATAGATATTACCGTCGGACATCACGCCGTCTACGTCGCAAATCAATAACTTAATAGTACGCGCGCGGGCCATAACGGCCTCGCTTACGTCGCCATAACAGGTTTCTACCCAGCTTGCGCCAGCCATTTTTTATTCCTTGTTAAACCACGCCGGCACGCAGCATGTCATGCATATGAACTACGCCCAGCAGCCGATCGCCGTCGGCTACCATTAAAACGGTGATATTGCGGCTCTGCATCAGATTCAAAGCGTCGACCGCCAGCGTATTGGGCCGTACCCGGATACCGCCGGCGGTCATCACGCTATTGATGCTGGCGTGCTGAATATCGATGCCCATATCGAACACCCGACGCAGATCGCCATCGGTAAAAATTCCCTCGATCTTCATCAGATCGTCACAGATTACCGTCATACCTAAATTTTTACGCGTGATCTCCAGCAGGGCGTCGCGCAGCGAGGCGTCGCGACTGACCCAGGGGATTTCATCGCCGCTGTGCATGATATCGTCAACGGTCAGCAGCAGTTTTCTTCCCAGCGCGCCGCCAGGATGGGAGAGCGCGAAATCTTCCGCCGTAAAGCCGCGCGCTTTTAGTAGCGCTACCGCCAGCGCGTCGCCCATTACCAGCGTCGCCGTGGTGCTGCTGGTTGGCGCCAGTCCCAGCGGACAGGCTTCCTGCGGTACTTTAACACAGAGATGAATATCCGCCGCGCGTCCCATCGCGCTGTCGGGTCGGCTGGTCATGCAGATCAGCTGGACGCGCAGGCGTTTCAGGACGGGAATCAGCGCCAGGATTTCAGAGGACTCGCCCGAGTTGGAGATAGCGATAACAATGTCGCCGGCGCTGACCATACCGAGATCGCCGTGGCTCGCTTCCGCCGGATGAACAAAAAAAGCCGGCGTGCCGGTGCTGGCGAAGGTGGCCGCCATTTTCTTGCCGATATGGCCCGATTTGCCCATGCCCATAACCACCACTTTGCCCATGCAGTGATAGATACGCTCGCAGGCCAGAGAGAAATCGTCGTTGATATACTGATCGAGCTGCTCCAGCCCCTGACGCTCAATGGCGAGGACGTCTTTTCCCGCCTGCTGAAAATCGAAGTCGGGCTGTAGGGTGACAGGTGACATAAGTTCCAATCCTTTTACCAGAAAGTGGTTTCAGGGAGCCAGTAAAGTACCGCCAGCCAGGCGATAAAGCCGCTCAGCAGCAGCGCGCCCGCCGTTCGGCCGATACAGCGGCTTCGCCGCAGGCAGATAAGCGTAAACAGCGCGCTGACGCCCAGCATTACCCAATAGTCGCGGGCGAAAGCGTGGGTATCGACCGCTCCCGGATGCAGCAGCGCCGGGATGCCGAGCACGATGGCGATATTGTAGATGTTAGAGCCGATCAGGTTGCCGATGGCGATATCATCTTCGCCTTTCAGCGCGCCGGCAACGAGAGTAGCCAGCTCCGGCAGGCTGGTGCCGACGGAAATAATCGTCAGGCCGATCACCAGCTGGCTGACGCCGAAAAAGTTGGCGATCACCGCGGCGTTGTCGATCACCATACGGGTCGACATCGGCAAAATAATCAGCGCTACGCCCAGCCACAGGAAAGCCACCGTGTTGCCCGTATCCTCGCGCGGCAGCTCGGCGAGCTGTTCCCGCGTTAGCGAATCCACGTTGTCGCGTTCCGCTTTGCGGGCAATATTGATAATAAACAACAGATAGCCTGCCGCAAAGGCAATCAGGATCAGACCGTCGTTGCGGCTAAGCATATTGTCAAACAGCAACAGGCCGCAAATAAGCGTCACCAGCAGCATCAGCGGCAGTTCGCGCGCCAGCAGCCGGGAGTATAACCTTAAGGGATGCAGCAGCGCCGCGCCGCCGAGCAGCAGCAGAATATTGGTAATATTGGAACCGATTGCGGTGCCGACCGCCATATCCATTTGTCCGTGCATCGCGGCAGAGGAAGAGACGATCAGTTCAGGCAGCGAGGTGCCAATACCGACTACGGTCATGCCAATAATCAGCGGGGGAATACCTGCCGCGCGGCACAGAATAGCCGCGCTGAATACCAGACGATCTGCACCATATACCAGCAGGACCAGGCCGATAATCAATAGTGCGGTAGCTACAAGCATGAAATGTCCTTTGATCGGGTATAATCGTCGGCTGCCTCGCACGACGGATAAAACAGGCCTGGAGAATGGCCGCGAACGCGCTGATTTTGACGATCTGCAAGCAAAAAGTAAAACTTATGCCAGCTTTAGCCACGTCTGACGGGTAAGTTTCTGTAAAAGTGTCCAGTCGCGCGGGTTATAAGTTACCATCGGTAGAGGATGAAATGCCTGGAAAAGAGGATAAGAGGTCACAATGAGCCAGACGGAGACGAATTTGGTGGACGTTCGGGGCGTCAGCTTCGCCCGCGGCGATCGCCCGGTTTTCGATAACATCTCGCTTACGGTGCCAAAAGGGAAAGTCACAGCCATTATGGGCCCTTCAGGCATTGGTAAAACCACGCTGCTGCGTTTGATTGGCGGTCAGTTGCGCCCTGACGCCGGCGAAATCTGGTTTAACGGGGAGAATATTCCCGCGCTTTCGCGCTCGCGGCTTTATGAAGCGCGCAAAAAAATGAGCATGCTGTTCCAGTCCGGCGCACTGTTCACCGATTTAACGGTGTTCGACAACGTCGCCTGGCCGCTGCGCGAGCATACCCGGCTGCCGCCGGAACTGCTGCACAGTACGGTGATGATGAAACTGGAAGCGGTCGGCCTGCGCGGCGCGGCGCAGCTTAAACCTTCCGAGCTGTCGGGCGGCATGGCGAGGCGCGCTGCGCTTGCCAGGGCTATCGCGCTGGAGCCGGATCTGATTATGTTCGACGAGCCTTTCGTCGGGCAGGATCCGATTACCATGGGCGTGCTGGTCAAGCTGATCGACGAGCTGAACCATTCGCTGGGTATGACCTGCATCGTGGTGTCGCACGACGTGCCGGAAGTACTCAGCATCGCGGACTACGCCTATATCATCGCCGGACAGAAAGTTATCGCTCACGGAACGGCCAGCGCGCTGCGTGAAAATGAAGACGCCCGGGTTCGCCAGTTTATCGACGGCATCGCCGACGGCCCGGTTCCTTTTCGCTTTCCCGCAGGCGACTATCTGCAGGATTTAACCGGCTCAGGGAGTTAATCTGATGTTACAACGTGCACTGGCGTCCGTCGGGCGTCAGGGAATCAATATCTGCGCCTCTTTCGGTCGCGCCGGACTGATGCTGTTTCATGCGCTGATCGGCGTGCCGCGCTTTCGCAAGCATGCGCCGCTGGTGATCAGACAGCTCTACAGCATTGGCGTGCTGTCGCTGTTGATTATCGTGGTTTCTGGCCTCTTTATCGGCATGGTGCTCGGTCTGCAGGGCTATCTGGTGTTGAATACCTACGGCGCCGACAGCAGTCTTGGCATGCTGGTGGCGCTGTCGCTGCTGCGCGAGCTGGGGCCGGTTGTCACCGCGCTGCTGTTTGCGGGCAGGGCGGGGTCGGCGCTGACCGCTGAAATCGGCCTGATGAAGGCTACTGAACAGCTCTCCAGTATGGAGATGATGGCGGTCGATCCGCTGCGCAGGATTATCTCTCCGCGCTTCTGGGCTGGCTTTATCAGTATGCCGCTGCTGGCGCTGATTTTCGTCGCGGTAGGCATTTTGGGCGGCGCCATTGTCGGCGTTAGCTGGAAAGGCATCGACAGCGGCTTTTTCTGGTCGGCGATGCAGAACGCCGTGGATATCCGTACCGATATCGTCAACTGCGTGATAAAAAGCGCCGTTTTCGCCTTTACCGTTACCTGGATCGCCCTGTTTAACGGTTACGACGCCGTGCCGACTTCGGAAGGGATTAGCCGGGCGACGACGCGCACTGTGGTACATGCTTCTCTGGCTGTGCTCGGTTTGGATTTTGTGCTGACAGCACTGATGTTTGGGAACTGATTCGATGCAAACGAAAAAAAGCGAAATTTGGGTAGGGGTCTTTTTACTGTTGGCGCTCTGCGCGGCGCTGTTCCTCTGCCTGCGGGTGGCGGATCTGAAATCTTTAGGCAGCGAGCCAACCTGGCGGCTTTACGCCACCTTCGACAATATAGGCGGGCTGAAGAGCGGTTCGCCGGTGAAAATCGGCGGCGTGGTAGTAGGACGCGTAACGGAGATCGGCCTGGATGAGAAGACCTATCTGCCGCGCGTCTCGATGGATATCGAGGAAAAATATAACCAGCTGCCGGATACCAGCTCGCTGGCGGTCAGGACTTCCGGCCTGCTGGGCGAGCAGTATCTTGCGCTGAACGTCGGTTTTGACGATCCCGAGATGGGAACGGCTATGCTTAAAGACGGCAGCACTATTCAGGACACCAAATCGGCAATGGTGCTGGAAGACCTGATTGGTCAGTTCCTGTACAAGAGCGGCAGCGGCGACGAGAGCAAAAACGCCGCGCCGGAAAATAGCGGCGCATCGGCGCCAGCTGCAGCGACTAAACCTTAAGAGGAGCAGTAATGTTTAAACGTTTTCTGATGATGGCAATGCTGATCATTGCCCCGGTCGCGGCCAACGCCGCCGCTGACCAGACTAATCCCTACAAGCTGATGAACGAGGCGGCGGAAAAGACCTTTACCCGTCTTAAAAACGAGCAGCCGAAAATCAAGCAGGACCCCAACTACCTGCGTCAAATCGTGCGTGAAGAGCTGCTGCCCTATGTGCAGATTAAATACGCCGGCGCGTTAGTGCTGGGTCGCTACTACAAGGAAGCGACGCCGGCGCAGCGCGAAGCCTATTTTAAAGCTTTCAGCGACTATCTGGCGCAGGCCTATGGTCAGGCGCTGGCGCTCTATCACGGCCAGACTTACCAGATCGCGCCGGAGCAGCCCTATGCTGACGCGAACATTATCGCTATCCGCGTCTCCATTATCGATCCCAACGGCCGTCCGCCGGTTCGCCTGGACTTCCAGTGGCGTAAAAACAGCCGCACCGGCGACTGGCAGGCTTACGATATGATTGCGGAAGGCGTCAGCATGATTTCCACCAAGCAGAACGAATGGGCGGGCATCCTGCGTCAGAAAGGCGTCGACGGTCTGACCGAGGTGCTGAAAAACGCCGCCAGCCAGCCTATCACGCTGGATAAGCAGCAGTAATGGACCAGCTTAACTGGCGCATTGAAGCGAACCGGCTGCATCTGGCCGGTGAACTGGAGCGCGAAACGCTGGCCGCCTTATGGCAGCAGCGGGAGACGGTAATGAAACAGATTGATACCATTGACGTCTCCGCGCTGGAAAGGGTCGATTCCGCTGGCCTGGCGCTGCTGGTGCATCTGCGGCAGATTGCGCTGCAACAGGGAAAAGCGCCGGGATTTACGGGCATTACGGACAAGCTGCGCTCGCTGATCGCGCTCTATAATCTGCAGCAGTTTATTACCGCCGTACGCTGATCGAGCGATAACGATCCCTCCTGAAAAGCCTCTGCAATCGCGGAGGCTTTTTTGCCTGTTTAAGATAGCTCCGCTTTCCACTACTATGTGTGCCTGTTTATCCTCAAGCGAATTTAGAAAATCCCATGGAAACTAGTGAAATTCAATCCGTGCTGATGGCCGCGCTGCCGCTGCAGGAAGCCATCGTGACCGGCGACGGCAGCCACTTTCAGGTTATCGCCGTCGGCGAAATGTTCGGCGAACTGAGCCGAGTTAAAAAACAGCAGGCGATTTACGCGCCGCTGGCGGCCTATCTGGCCGACAACCGTATTCATGCGCTGTCCATCAAAACCTATACTCCGGAAGAATGGGCACGCGACCGTAAACTGAACGGTTTTTAAGTCGCCGTCCTCATCGCGCCTGGCGATGAAGAGGCCGCACTCTATAGCTGATTAATTGAGAGCAGGTTTAATGGATAAATTTCGTGTGCAGGGCCCAACCCGTCTAAGCGGGGAAGTGACCATTTCCGGGGCTAAAAACGCCGCGTTGCCGATTCTTTTTGCTGCTCTGCTGGCGTCCGATCCGGTAGAAATCCAGAATGTCCCTAAACTCAAGGACATCGACACTACGATGAAGCTGCTGAGCCAGCTGGGCGTGAAAGCAGAGCGCAACGGGTCAGTACATCTGGATGCCAGTAACGTCAATATTTACTGCGCGCCTTACGATCTGGTGAAAACCATGCGCGCTTCTATCTGGGCGCTTGGCCCGCTGGTAGCGCGTTTCGGCCAGGGCCAGGTTTCCCTGCCGGGCGGCTGCGCGATCGGCGCTCGTCCGGTCGATCTGCATATTACCGGCCTGGAGCAGCTTGGCGCTGAGATCCGCCTGGAAGAGGGCTATGTCAAAGCGTCCGTGGATGGCCGCCTGAAGGGCGCGCACATCGTGATGGACAAAGTTAGCGTTGGCGCTACCGTCACCATCATGAGCGCCGCTACGCTGGCCACTGGCACCACGGTGATTGAAAACGCCGCTCGCGAGCCGGAAATCGTCGATACGGCGAACTTCCTGAACACGCTGGGCGCTAAAATCACCGGCGCGGGCAGCGATCGCATTACTATCGAAGGCGTAGAGCGTCTGGGCGGCGGCGTGTACCGCGTGCTGCCGGATCGTATTGAAACCGGCACCTTCCTGATCGCTGCGGCGATCTCCGGCGGGAAAGTCGTCTGCCGCGATACGCAGCCGGACACGCTGGACGCCGTATTGGCCAAGCTGCGCGAAGCGGGCGCCGATATCGAAACCGGCGACAACTGGATCAGCCTTGATATGCACGGCAAGCGCCCGAAAGCGGTCAACTTCCGCACGGCGCCGCATCCGGGCTTTCCTACCGATATGCAGGCGCAGTTTAGCCTGCTGAATCTGGTGGCGGAAGGAACGGGCGTGATCACCGAAACCATTTTTGAAAACCGCTTTATGCACGTGCCGGAGCTAATCCGCATGGGCGCTCACGCGGAGATCGAAAGCAACACGGCTATTTGCCACGGCGTGGAAAAGCTGTCGGGCGCTCAGGTAATGGCGACCGATTTGCGTGCTTCGGCAAGCCTGGTGCTGGCGGGCTGCATCGCGGAAGGCACCACAATTGTGGATCGTATCTACCATATCGATCGCGGCTATGAGCACATTGAAGACAAGCTGAAAGCGCTGGGCGCGAATATCGAACGCGTTAGCGGCAGCGAATAATCGCCGCCAGGTGAAGGCGGTAGCGCTCTACCGCCTTTGCTCAGGAACGAACAGGCTTTTTGCGATTGCGCAACGCGTGAGTGACGGGGTCATAATAACGGCTGGGCCAGATTTCTGCCGGATGAATCTGGAGAGCTTCCGCGATAAGCCATTCGCCCTTCGGCCAGGGTCTGAAAAGCGCGTTAGCCAGCGTCGACGAGCTTAATCCCGCCTGTCGGGACACCTCAGCCAGCGTAGTGCCTCTTTTTTTTAGTGCTGCAACGATATCCGCGTTGTGCCAGTCTTTCTTCTCCTTCGGCATCTCTCTTTCCTCCTTGTAAGTATCACCTTTTTTGGAAACATCCGGGTGCAATGGCACTGCTGTGTGACAAAAATTGCGGATGTGACGAAAATAGTTAGCTGATAGCTATCGTTATTTATGGACGCTTTTTATAGCAATAATGGTAACTATATTTCCAATAGTTTTCAGGCGACATGACGTTTTTGAGTAGCGTTACGCAAAGTTATGCAACAGAAAGGTGTGTTACATCGGGAGAGGCGAGGCTGCAGGCGGGAATAAGAGCGCGGCAGGCTGCAGCGGGAGAACAAGGGGAAAGCGGGTTCATAAAACAGGAGAAGCGCCATCCGTGGCGACTTAAAGCGTCAGCGGCCTGTAACGTTTTTGCGCCCGATCTGGCGCCTGAGGTTAGCACGCTGAATGAGCAGTGCGGCAGGCCGCGCGCTCAGCTTAGAATTCGCGCTGTACCGACATATGGGCCAGCGCTTCCAGCGCGCTGCGCCACGGCGACTCCGGCAGGATTTTCAGGGCGTCGATAGCTTTGTCCGCTTCACGCTCAGCCGACTCGCGCGTCCAGGCCAGCGAACCGCACTGCTGCATGGTTTCCAGCACGGGCTCCAGCAGATGGCGACCGTTGCCTTGTTCAATGGCGCTGCGGATCATCGCTGCCTGTTCTGGCGTGCCGTTACGCATCGCGTGCAGCAGCGGCAGGGTAGGTTTGCCTTGGCTCAGGTCGTCGCCCACGTTTTTACCCAGCGTTTTGCCGTCGGCGCTGTAATCAAGAAGATCGTCGATCAGCTGGAAAGCGGTACCGATATAGCGGCCATAATCCTGCAACGCCTTTTCCTGTTCCGGCGAAGCTTCCGCAAGAATGGCTGAGGATTGCGCGGCGGCTTCAAACAGGCGCGCGGTTTTGCTGTAGATCACCCGCATGTAGCTCTCTTCCGTGATATCGGGATCGTTGCAGTTCATCAGCTGCAGCACTTCGCCTTCCGCTATCACGTTGACCGCTTCCGACATCAGCTCCAGCACGCGCAGCGAGCCGATGCTGGTCATCATCTGGAAAGCCCGCGTATAAATAAAATCGCCAACCAGCACGCTGGCGGCGTTGCCAAAGGCGGCGTTGGCAGTCGCTTTGCCGCGGCGCATGTCCGACTCATCGACCACGTCATCATGCAGCAGCGTCGCCGTATGGATGAATTCGATCAGGGCGGCCACGGTAACATGCTGTTTTCCCGTATAGTTCAGGGCGCGCGCGGCCAGAACGGCAATCATCGGGCGGATGCGTTTGCCGCCGCCGCTAATGATGTAATAACCCAGCTGATTGATGAGGGAAACCTCAGAATTCAACTGCTCGAGTATGGTTGCATTGACGTCCGCCATGTCCTGCGCGGTGAGTTCGTTTATCTGTTCTAAGTTCATCAGTCTTTTCAGCTATGGCCCACTATGCGGCTATGATAAGCGTCTTTACCCGTGCCTGCGGCAAGTAATGTATAACAGATTGTACTTGAAAATGACGGCTGTGAAACATTTGCCTGTGCTTTGCGTTTTTTTTCTGCAATACCCGCTACCAGGCACTTGTCATCGCTTGCGAAGTTGCGTAGAATTCGCGCCCTATTGTGAATATTTATAGCGCAGCCTGAAATCAAGACGGCAAGCGCGAGAGCGGAGTTTATATGTACGCGGTTTTCCAAAGTGGTGGTAAACAACACCGAGTGAGCGAAGGTCAGACCGTTCGCCTGGAAAAGCTGGACATCGCAACCGGCGAAACAGTTGAATTCGACCAGGTTCTGATGATTGCCAACGGCGAAGAAGTGACGATTGGCGCGCCTTTAGTTTCAGGCGGCGTGATCAAAGCAGAAATCATTGCTCACGGTCGTGGCGACAAAATTAAGATCGTTAAGTTTCGTCGTCGTAAACACTACCGTAAGCAGCAGGGTCACCGTCAGTGGTTCACTGATGTGAAGATCACTGGCATCAGCGCCTAAGAGGAGATCTGACAAATGGCACATAAAAAGGCTGGCGGTTCCACTCGAAATGGCCGCGATTCCAACGCAAAACGTCTGGG
>Ga0157363_1000474_pt1 | contig 30813 bp, 35 predicted proteins | sample AttsexASBM1_FD_111477 | JGI IMG/M metagenome (GOLD analysis project Ga0157363, IMG submission 111477) | Fungus gardens microbial communities from leaf cutter ant in Ribeirão Preto, State of São Paulo, Brazil - Atta sexdens ASBM1 | ecosystem: Host-associated > Fungi > Mycelium > Unclassified ... | reverse complement strand
ATTCCCAATTGTTATCAAATGAGTATCTACTATCTATGAATATTATTTTAGATGTTTTTATTAGTGTGTCTAAATATCTATATGCTATTATTTCTAGGTTGGTCAGTACTGTTCTACTAGATTGGAATGTATTCTAAAAGTATTTAGTAGAGCTATCATCTATAGGAGACCTTATTTTGTTTTCTACTTTTCTAATCTTTTATAATTTCTTTTTTTTCTTTAGACTTAGCTAAGGAATGTGAGATTATATCATATATGTCACATTCATGTCACAGTCATGTAATTTAGTAGAATATCATGGAAACTACTGAAAGAACTTAGTCATGGCTTTAGAATAGGTTAGAGGTATACAAACTAACTTTTGGAGATATATAAAGTAGATTACTCTGTAGTAGAAACTTGATCAAGTTCTCTTGTGTTACTCAATACACAAGTACACCCTTTGTCTTAACACTTAAGCCTAAGTCATAACAATCCTATCTACTCACTTTTGTACAACACCTATGAACTTCTGCTTGTAAGTGTATACTACTTCTAACAGATATCCCATAGGAAAGTATGAAATGATCTGCTTACAGAGCAGCAAACAAGCAAAAGGTCAGAAATAAGAATGGAGGAAATAAGCTAGGTTCTGAAAGATCATGTTTTGTTAGCTATATAAGTTAGTATAGAATAATATCTTGTAGAATTCTTGTATATATTTGTAGTGTGAAATCATCATGGTATAGACCACTGAAAAACACTTATAAAGAGTAGGACCACATTACACCAAGATATCCCTATCAAACATGATAATGTAGTCAATTATTACCATTTTTGATGCATTGCTTGTTTGAAGCCAGCTCAAGCTGCTGCAACACTACTACAAGCTTCTGAACCTGCTGATATTGTCATTTGTGCTTCCATGTCCTTGATCTAGTAGGGATAAGTGTCCTCTCTTTTTCTTCGCACCAAACATTTGTGTTCCAATATGGACACGGTCGACAACCACTTATAATTGTAGATTTGCCAGAGGTATGATTTCATGTTGGATTGTTCCGTCTGATATGAAGATAGCACTTTTCAACAAGGTTTTCAGCGTAATATTCTGACACGCTCGCATACCGGCTCGGCAACGGGTCTGAAGTCCAAGGGCGCCTCATACAACCTCATGGGTTTCTACGGTGAGCTAGCACCAATGCGCACTAGGTGCAGCACCCACATAAAGTGAACGCAATGCCATCGACGCGCTTCGGCGCAGTGGCTCATCATCCTCTCCCGTACCACTTGATCCTTGGCCAAATCCCAGCCCAACCATCTTGGCGGTCTTTTTAAATTCCTCATCCTCCAACATCCATCGGCCTTCCTTCTCTTCTTCGTCCCTCCATTTGATTGCACGGTCTCGGAGCTCTGGCGTTCGCATAATTGTGGCTCTTGTATATTTATTAAGATGAAGTGTAGGAAGTAGATGTTCAAGGGTGCGAAGTGTTGCTGCGAAGTGTTGCTGCTTTTCTTCTGCCGATAGGGCAACAGGGGGTGATAGAATATTGGACAGGATTGGAATCGGGATCGTAATCGTAGGCAATCGGTAGATGATAAGTGGAAGCACAAGAAAGAGCATGAGACGGTATCTGAGTAATTGATCGTACACCTACAGATGATGAATACCATTGTGTAGCTGGAGCTGGGGATCAAGGGAGCAAAAACATACCATCCATGTTGGCTCATCACCTAACTGCTGAGGAATTTGTATCGATGATGTAACGATCCAGTAAAATTCAGTTAGGGATGAGATGATAAGAGTGCCGATACCCAGCGAGCGCAAGTACCCGCGTGTTGAAGAGCTTGACGTCAGAAGCTGGAGCTATTCAACATGATACCTTCAAGAAATACAACAAATGACCATACCCCAATTATAACTGCCTCGTGAGTGTATGAAAGCAGTGCCGGAGGTAGGGAAAAGAGAGAGAAATCTTCGAAAGAAGAGCACCACTCGCAAGTCGCAACTGCATGGTGTCCAAAGCTAATCATACATCAAAGGCTAGGCTATGACAGAGAGGGACAAAATTCATACCGAACGTAAAGTAATCGCATGTCAAAGGAGCCAAGTCTCTTGAGTAAAAATTCTAGATTTCCAGGTACGTCGCCGAACTCGGATTTCTGGACTAATAAAGCCTTGATTGAATCTGGAGGTGTGTTAATAGGGAGGTCAAGAGCACAAAAGATATTCTCTGGTTTCGCAACAAGAATAAGGTAAAGAATGTATATTGTGTGTGCAAGAAGAAAAATTGAGGTTCTCAGGTCCTTTTTAGTTTCTTGGGGATTCTGTTGACTTTTGAGAGTGAAGTACAACCATGTGGCACCTATTGCAAGGCTGGTCGCCAAGTACGTGTCCCAAGCGGGACTAAGAAGAGTAGACATCTGCAAAGAGTCGTAAGCTCATGCAGAAAGATACCTTGGAGCTTACGTGGTTTCTCTAGTGTGAAATGCGACGCATTTCAGGTCTGATGGCGGCCCGAGCCTGCCGATTACACGTCAACACAAAATTATAATGTCCTCTGTAGTACAGCTTATCCTAATCTCTACGAGCGGCACGATATCATGAATCCTGTGTTTTATTGCTATATTATCGCTATGAATCATTAATTTTCAATCGAGGGTTCGACAGTCATTCTGCCAGCTCGTCTCGTCTCGTCTTTATGTGCTGTTAGTTGACGCTGGTCAGTGTCTCTAGACTCCCAAATTCTTCCTCGCCCGTCGCAAAGGAGTCGACAGACTGTCAGTGGCGGCAATCGAATCCAACTTGTTCGACAAGCTACTTCACAAGTCCACTGCTTATGCTGCTTTCGTCCTGCTTTCGTCCTCGAAGTCATTCATGGTGTCTGTCGAGATTTGCTATGGACTCTGGAGATGGACAAAGTCCGAACGTCTTACTTGAGCGTGTCTGCGGCGACAGGTATAAGTGTGTCCCTTCTCCGACCATGGATACTAGCACGGCCCACTGATAGCACTACCGAAAGTCGGTTTCATCACACAAGCACACAAGCATTCTATGCGTATAGAAACCTATTCTATTGGTTAATCTGTCACTTTGATATGCTCGAGTCGGAACGTGTCGATGGACCCACTACACTCCTTCACCCTGTCCGTCCGCCGAATCCAAGACCATACAAATGAATGACTCTTGATCAGTTGAACATCTTCCCCAGAGGAACATACTTCACTTTCTGTACTCGTGCACAGGTGCGAACCTTGAAAACCTGTCCGTGGAATATTACGGGGCAACAGGTCCTTCAATCTGATCATCAGAACAAAATTAATCTAAATAGTGCATGTGACATGCTTTCCATGTGCCGGTATCTTCTGTAAAAGGAGTGAATTGTATCATTCTTTCCCTTGACTCCCATGGAAGAACGGAAGGAGGTCGTTGTTCTAGGTGCAGGTAAGCTTTGTATCTAGGTTATGCCATTCCAGATCTATGATGTCCAGGTGGTCTGGTCCTATAGGTGTTATTGGGTTGACTACAGCAATTGTTCTCCAAGAGAAAGGCGATTATCATGTGACGATAGTTGCTGATGTCTTTCCCGGAGACGAGCGTAGCTCCAGATACACCAGTTGCTGGGCAGTGAGTCGTATAATGATTTATCCCTTTCAATATCAATATTTGCTGATCGGTATAAGGGAGCACATCATGTAACTCTTTCCACGAGCGATGCTCGCTTGCACAGTAAGTTTCATATTTGTCTTATTACATACCACGTTATCTATGCTGCGTAAAGAGATTGACAAGGGAACGTTCGAGTACATGTGGAAGTTAGCGGAGCCCGAAGAAGGGGCCGCGGAGGGTTGCTTCCTGCGTCTTCAACAACAGGAATTCTACGAAGAGGGTTACGGAGATGGAGCACAGCTGAAGCATTATCCAGGCGTGAGTGTCATTGCACGAGTCGTTATAGGTGCTCAGCATGAGACAGTGGAAAGATATATCGAGTAATGCAGCACTAGTAGGTGGAGCCCGTGGCGTCGAGTTCGAAACCCTCACCATCGACGTCCCAATATATCTTCAATACCTTCAAGCACGTTTTCTTTCCAAAGGAGGCGCGATTTCTCGGGGCACTGTCCAGCATATCGACCAGATATTAGAAGGTGGACCTTATCTCTTTCACAGCGACCATCAGAGGAGGGAACAACTGGCCGGAAAGGTCCCTCTTCATAGTCTTGTCATTTGTGCTGGCCTGGGTGCTCGATCTCTTGGAGGCGTCGAGGATCAGGATGTCTTCCCGGGGAGGGGCCAGACTGTTGTCTTAAGAGCCCCTTGGGTAAGATCTGGCCGGACATTAACTGGAAAGCACTGGGTGTATATAATACCTAGGAAGAATGGAGATGTCGTAGTCGGAGGTATCAGGGAAATGAATGACTGGTACGTGTCATAGACAATGTCTCGACTCTCAGATCATTGCGAATTCATGCATCAGGTACCCGCTACCTAGAGAGGAGACAAGAATGGATATACTCCAGAAAGGGCTTGCCTTGTGTCCTGAACTAGCTCCTCCAGGAATACGACGAGAACGGCAGCCGACCGTTGAAGATTTGTTACCTCTGGTCTCCGAGGATCTCGTTGGTCTTAGGCCAATGAGGAACGGAGGGATCAGACTAGAATCTCGAAGAACCCCGAGAAAAGAAGGCGGTACTGTTCCTGTCGTGTTCAATTACGGGTAAGCATGCTTTGTCGAGTGCAAGTCTTGTCACTGACTCTCGGGTCAAGACATGGTGGTCATGGATACATATCGTCCTGGGGTTCTGCATTCACAGTTGTAGATTTGTTGGAGAAAGAGTTGGAGCATTGAATGTGGCACACGGTCACCCTACTCTTGTAATCCAATCAAGGTAGCTGTGACGTCATATATAGCTGAGGTCTCCAAGAGGATAATTAAGGGATAACAACTTAGGGTACTTACCACGGGAATTCCGGATTCCTCATGTGATGTACCTGTGTTGGATAAAATAATCCTCGCTAGAATCCCTCGGTACATACTTAGCAATTAGGAAAAATGAGTTAGGCGGTACAGGAGATATGGATGGCGTATCACGTTTACGGCCTGCATTGGAAATATAGAGGATGCCGTAGTGAGTGCGTCTTACTAGAATTGGAAGAACTAGAATTGGATTTGTCAGTGATATTCGGAGATGATATTCAGAGGAGTGTCATAGGGAGAGATTTCATGCAGGTAAACTGCGCAATTATCGTGAAGCTAAAACTATCGTCGTATATAAGAATTTACCAGACGCCTCCTAGGGCAAATAGGGGTCTACCAGACCTTTCCGAAGATCTCGCATTAATATTAATATTTCGTAGGCTTTTCCCAAATTTATAGACTTCAGCTTAGCAAAAATTTCCGATACACTTTGATAGTCAAAGTATGTACCGCTTGAGCCACGTCAAGGATGACACATCAATCGCACCATACATTGTATGAGTGAAAGAAACCGACTGTAGGAACGATTCTGTTTAAACCACGAGAGAGAATCTACGGAAACAAGTAAGAATTAGAATTGGTTTAATAGAAATTCCATTGTTTAAACTGTGAGGCTATGACATCCAATTACTCCTCCTCCAGCAACCCGTACCACCATTTTCTAAGTATGAAGGCACCCTTCTCATCTTTATCAAAGTCGACTCGGCCTCGAAATTGTCGATCTTCTTGCAAAAGAGGTATCCAGAACCGATCGGTATCCCACATTTGGTTCCAAGGGATAGGGGGCAAGTCCTCCTGGTTGTCTGTGGCGGACAGAGAAAACCATTCAGGTCTCATTTCGTCTGATCTAAGCCGTGGTTGCGGATGTTAAGTCGTACTGTGGGACGCTGGGGTCATGAACGCGTACTCAGTGATCGTCCCCTCGAATGTCTCAGCGTAGTATATATCGATGTGAAAGGTCTTCTCGGCTCCATTCACGACAAACAAGAGAACGCCAATGTGCTTGAGTGGTGCTTTGATGCCCGCCTCTTCCTAATCTCATTTCAGTGCCGAATCCTGGTACGTCATGTTGGTCCAAGAGAAATGTACCTCTAGCTCTCGCACGGCAGCCTGAAGTGATGTTTCATTGGGCTCGACTTTACCTCCTAGTCAGGGAATTAATGACGGTTTCACATTTCCGTAACTTTTTTCACCAAATCCATTATATCTATGACGTGAAGTCAACGATGGCTCGGCGTGGGAATGAACAGGCAAACATACTTTCCCTGTCCAAAACCTCGTTTTTTATATCCAAGAAGGATCTAGGATGTGTTTTCTCAATCTGTCATTATTCAGTCCATTTTTTTACCTTGTTATTCTGGATGATGTGTGCCACAGTGTAATATTTAATCGGAAGTGGCGGAAGCCATGCCAGATCACTACTGCCACTGGCGTGATGGTGCAGCCTTTCGTGTAGCCCTAGTCCTGGAGGGGATTCCTGCTTGTTGGTCATGAGAGAAAATACTAATATATATTGACTCGGAAGAAGAGTTCAGGCTCTATTTGGCCCTATTGAAAACCAAAGTGTCTGCATAAATATTCTGCTGCGACATTGACGTTTGAAGTCGAACCGAACATAGTTGTATTCAGTTCGCAAGCTCCGTTCTGCCCAGTCAGTACTTCCTGACTCATTTTGATTGATAGCCGTCACGGAGTTACTGAACGGCTAGTTTCGGGAATCATTGCTTAGCCAAACACGGATCTATTTTCGCACTGCGAGGTACATAGACAAAGTAATATGAAACCTACTTATAACACTGCTTATGTCAGCTTCAACTCTTTTGCGCAATCACAAGTGGCGTCTTCTATGACTACTACACCGTCGAAAAGATCTGCTACGGGCTCTCCAGAGGGTGCTAGAGCTTCAAAAAGACCTACACCCTCGACCCCAGAAGAGGGTGAACTCTCACCACATTCATCCTTGTCTTTACCTTCGAAACCTACTGTGGCGAAAACTAAGATTCCTTTTCCATTCAAGAAGAAAGGCGATCCTCCTCTCGGTGCAGCGGTATCGGTTCTTCCTGAACCCAGGGATCCTGCTGTCATTGCCTTATTTGATAGGCCAGCCGACGACGAACGAAGAGCACGAGACAAAGAGCGAGAAGCTGATCCAAGACGATGGCCAAATCGTGGAGGAGACCATTGGGAGCCGTCTTACGCACGTGGATCTGATCGTAGTGACCGATTTCATCACTCTCAATCAAGGTGGCAGCCCCGAGAGCGTCCTCACTCCCCAGTATCAGGGCATGTGTCGCCTCGTTCGCATCCGTCCGGCTCACCACCACCATCTCACCGGCATCATGACAAGTACAGACCACCGGTCACTCGAAGCCCTGATCCAGTTTTCAGCCCGCCTCAGCGGAGAGACCTTGACAGATTCGTGGACCGGCAACGAAATGATTCGTGGAGACCACGGAATGACGATGATGACAGAAGAACTCGAGGTGGGCGTATCGATGGCAATGTTCGACATCACCGTCCCAGAGACGATAGGCCCAGAGATAACAGAGAGTGGACACGACGGGACGAGGACTGGCAGCGAAGAGAGGAGGATAGAGGAGACCGTTGGCGCGATTATAGTCGCGACGCAGAACGACATCGCTACATAGATTCGTATCGTCCCATATCTCCAGGACCTTTGGCGTTATCAAGGTCAAGTTCTCCTACTCCCCGTCTGCCCATTGTTGCACAGCCGCCTTCTCTAGATGAAGCTGTTCCTCCCTCTCCGTCAACGCTTCCACCATCAAACATAACACCCAATAACAAGAACCAGACTCTGCTTAGTGTTGATGCTGCAGTCCCTATTGTGATGAAGCGGCCATTTCAGAAGGAGCGATCCCCTACCCAGAATCCTCTTACTTTGGTGCACCAGGCCGGGCTTCCGCCACCGCCACCACCACCATCGTTACCTCCACAGGAGCAACAGACCACTGATTCTGAATTTAAACCTCCAGAAGTGCCAAAGTTTAGATCGATCAGAAAGGGAAAATTACATCGTCGTACTGTCAAAGAAGAAATGGAGGCTTATGGTCGAGAATTTATTGGTTGTGGGGTACAATCCGATTACGACCTTACGACCAAACTCGGGGAGGGCACCTTTGGGTTCGTACTGTTTGACACTCAGCTAAAAAAATTTCACTAATTAGTGAATTAACAGAGAGGTCCATAAGGCAATTAATAGGAAGACCGGCACTGTCGTTGCTTTGAAGAGGATATTAATGCACAATGAGAAGGAGGGCATGCCAGTGACTGCTTTGCGCGAGATCAAAATTCTCAAGGCTTTACAGCATCCCTGTATCGTCGATATCCTAGACATGTTTGTCGTACGTAGTGAGTGGCCTTTCAGCTCTGTGTCTATTCACGAAAGCCAATCGGCACAGGTACAGAGAAGGATCCTTTATCTGTCTACATGGTCTTTCCTTACATGGACCATGATTTGGCTGGGCTACTGGAGAATGAACGGGTCAAGTTACAGCCAAGTCATATCAAGTTATATATGAAGCAATTGCTTGAAGGCACCGAATATATGCATCGTGTACGTGCACTTCGATCATGGTATACGGGCACTCTTGACATCAACCTAGAATCACATCCTGCACCGGGACATGAAAGCTGCCAATCTTCTTATCTCAAATACGGGTTCATTGAAAATAGCCGATCTCGGTCTTGCGCGATCATTTGACCCTACCGCCACTCGCGGAGGTCTTGACCCCCGTGGAAGGGAACGGAAGTACACTAACTGTGTCGTTACCCGGTGGTACAGACCTCCGGAGCTTCTACTTGGTGCGCGACAGTACGGGGGCGAAGTTGACATATGGGGCATCGGGTAAGCCGTAACAATTGTGAATATCTTGTCATACCCATCTGACACTTGGACATGCCACTCGTTGTTGCTGTACGAAGGTGCGTACTAGGAGAGATGTTCTCACGCCGTCCAATTTTGCCTGGAACCTCGGACTTGGACCAGTTGGAGAAAATATGGCAATTGTGCGGAACGCCTAACCAACATACATGGCCGAACCATGATGCCTTGCCTGGCTGTGAGGGCGTAGTAGTGCGGTTTCCAACGCAATATGCAAGACGGGTTAAACAGACATATGAAAGGTGAGCTCCTTTATCAGTTTGGTAGTTTGAATAGGACACGATCCCACTAGTGTGGGCGCCGAAACGTCTGATCTTCTTGACAAGCTGTTGGTGTGCAATCCCCGAGAGCGTATCACTGCTGCTCAGGCTTTAGAACATGATTATTTCTGGACTGATCCTTTACCTGCAGACCCTAAATCGTAAGCCCTTTTCATTCGTGTCCTTGTTCGTTCACTGGTCATCTCTCCTGCAGTCTTCCTGTCTACGAAGCTTCGCATGAATTTGACAAAAGAGCACATCGTAACCATCATCCCCCGCCAAATCCTCTACCGATGCCCAACATGCTCAGTGCTCCGAACCCTCATTTCAACCCTCAAGGGGGACCACCAGTACAATTTAATCGTGGTGGGCCACCTCAGCCAAACTTTTATCCAGGGCCCCCTCCGCCACCGAACCCACACCACCACCATCACCACCATCCACCCTATCCTCCTCCACCACAGGGACACATGCCCGGACAAGGACAAAAGTTTATGCCCCCACCTCCTCACGGTCATGGTTTCATGCCTGGCCGTGGGTATCCTGGACCGTATCTGCCTCCGGCTGGTATGCACCTTGCTGGTTCTAGTTATCAACGTGGAGGTGGGAGAGGAGGCTATCATAACAGAGGAGGTGGGAACCGTGGTGACCCTAGGCAAAGCAATGAACTAGCCAAATCGACATTACCACGGCCGGCGCACTTACCGCCAAGGCCACAAGGTACGGGAGAATCCGATAGAACTGGGAGTGGACATCGGGGAGGTGATGGAGTCAATGTGCAGCTAGATTATGATTAGTTGAGGAAGAGCGCGGTGTATGGTTGTGACAAGGAGATATGTATGATGGTGACCAGAGGTTTGTTATTTGAGTTGCTTGTAACTCATATTCTACCTGTTAGCAGAAGGATCTGTAACATTTAATTCATTTAATTACTAATCTTGTAAAGTTATTGTTCGATAATAATTGTCTGAAGGTTCTTGTATGAAAGTTCTCGGAAAACATTGACTTCGATTGAGTGCCATCATGGACGGAAAGACCTAGTTTTTAACAGAACTAGTATACTGACAAACATCACACCCTAGACTCGATTGGCCGAGTTGACGTCAGACAACCCATATATACTACACATACTTATCAAATGGAGTGGATAATTTTCCAACGAAATTATCACTACGAGCTAGCTAGTGGTGACATGAAAATAATTTTGCGTAGTCATAAATGCCAAGCAGATACAAATAAACCACACATCAATAATGATGATTCTCCTCCCTTTTCTTTTCCTTCACGACGACAACCTACGACCTACTTGCGTGACCTTTCAGTCCACATAGTGGTCTTATGGCATGATGCCATTATCATCGTCGAAGATCAAAGGGAGCTTCGTTTTCGCTAGCAACTCTATGCTTTGTTGAGCAATGATGGATTTCTAGATAGTAGCGAAAGTCACATTATCTTGTGCTATCAACCTGATGTTGAATTTCAATGGCTCAGAGATAAATATTGGCAAAAAATTTTTCTTGTGCAAAGGATTTATTCATGAGGATATGGAATGTTCAGTAAAACAGTGAGGCCTCATGGTCATGTTGCTTCAATAGAAGTCCCACACTGTGGATGGTGGCTAACTGAAGCAGTGAGGAACAAAACTGTTTTGGGACGCGCGACGCAGCACAAATCCGTGGGGGCGACAGTATGTGTAGCTACGGGTAGCTACGGGGCTGGTAGTCACATTGCTGGTAGAACAGTTCTGGCAGTCTCAAGAAATTGATAACGCGTACATGCGAAACATATGCGAGTATATGTATATTTTCGAGACGGCATATTTGATTCAGACTTATTTCCATTCAAGATACTCCTGTTCTCATGAGGTTTCTTATTTTCACCTGATACATTGCAAATCAGGGCACTTGATCATGCTAACCAGATTTTTCAACCCATGTTTCACTACAATACAGCAATGGCTTAATTTCTTACATGAATTTGACTAGCCTGACAAATAGACGAGTGTAGGGATCCTGCACACTAGGTTAATGACTCCTTTTCTCAATCCCTTTGCTCGCAACTTTTCATGTCCTCATGTTTCACTTGTCACTGTCTCATTGCCCATTGTACTGGTATTAATCGGTGGGCTCGTGACTAGGTCTTGGTGTGGCGGACGTGCAAGTAATCCCAAGGGGTGTCCTTGGGTCTTTTCCCTACGCTTAGCGCTGGATGCATTTGGCAAGAATGGACCTGTTCTATGACCTTATCATGCGCCAGATTCCATCAGATGCTGTCTCGATTGTACAGAAAATTTTGCTGTCCGATGTGATAGAATTTGGGAGTTCATCGTTACTCGACAGGAGTGCCTCACTAGGCGTATTTAGGCTTGGAAATATTCTCGGACTATCCCAGGAGGGAGTTTTATTCATCCTGTGGATTTCTCCAGTCTGTTCTGTTTCTTAAGCCTGATGAAAATCTTGAACATATTCACTACTATCATGCCTCATTTGTGGAATATATGAAGGATCGAAGACGGTCGAAGGATTTCTGCATTTATGGTGATGTTGTGCAGGAGCTTTATCAGGAAATGATTCAACGACTCAACGATGTACATGGATCGAGTAAAGGTATGAGGCAGATCATAGTTGTATGTCTGATTCAACTGGACCAGGTGCATGACAGGATCAACACCAGTGGTCAATATCACATTTCACTGTTCAGAGGTCCCTGAAGATCCCAGTCATTCTGGAGTATATGATGATTTGGTTAAGTCACTCTTGTTCCTTCTCAGCTCTCCCAATTGCTCTGCTGCGCCATCCACTGCTGCTGCCCTTGATACTGTTGACTTCTCATGGATTCCTGTTCTATTGAAGGGGAGTGTATTTCTATCACCTTGGTTTTCGCCGTCGCGTTTCAGGCATTTTGAAGGATGTTTGTCACTTACTGAGCTTGAGTGCTTTTTAGTTGCCACTAGAATATCGGGACAGGATAATCCATCGGTCATCAAACCTGCTCTACTTTTTGGTCAAACCATGAAAAGCAGCCTGGGCCAGGCCATATATTCTAGGCCGGGGGAGAAAAAAAGTTGTCTGCTGGAGAGGTGGTAATGGTCGATATTACATAGGATGGGTATATTGTCTATTATTCTAGCACTTGATCATGATGACTAATTTCTCTATCAGATCAATGTTTAGTGAACTATTTCATTGGGATAGATACTTCAACAGCTTGTACATCTACATCTATCACTGCTTGGTTCTGATGATGAATTGTATTACTATCTTGATTGCTTGGGTGCTTAGACAAATGAGTTGATCACAAGAAATTCTAACGAGAATACACAACTTGAAATATTCAATGCTAATAGATCACACCTGAGTATTTAACGACTATTGCTTGGTGCCAGTAGCATATCAACCACCTGGTCCCTTGTATCTTCCCTTGTCTTCCTACATCTCTCAAATTCTTGCACGACTATCTAGGATGTCACATATATAGTTCCTGTGTATGTGTGGCAATCAATAATGACAAGGTTGTTTAAGGTACAGGCAATGTCAAAGTTACAATGGACAGGTGTGAGTGTTGTTAGTGAAGGAGACTCTACAGAAACCATTGAATTGGGTATGAGACTATGACCAAGACCAGAGATTATCAAGGTATATGAATGATACAGAACAAGTGTACAAAATATCTTACTCGGTACCCTCATCCTTGTCATTATCTAACCAATCAGATGCACCTGGAAGTAACAAGATATCTGAATCGTCACTATCCTCTTCAATACACTGTCTCCGGCGACAATGGTCTTGCAGACAATAAGAGCCACATTCGTCATTTCAGAATGCAAGTCACTGATATCCTTGACGTTCCGAGCCAACACGTCGATCTCGCCCCAATGCTTTGCAGGAAATGATTCCAAATCTTGTGGTGATTCAGCTTTGCCTCCTGAACTGTTCTCGAGCTGACCTGACAAATAAACCAAATCCCAATGGTATTATCAAGCTTCCTCTGAACTAAACACTCGGCAGTAGCATGAACGCCATTGAGACTTGGGGTGAACATTGGGAAGAGCAGGACAAATATTGAGGAAAGAATGGGTTGGTCTTTCTTCTCACCGCGAAAGACAGCGATCAGATAGTACAAGCGCGTATACAGAGTACAGGCCGAGCAAGAACAGGAGCAGATGAAGATGGAGCAAGAACGTAGAGGCGATAGAGCACAGAAGTGGTAGGCGAGGTACATGAACTGAGGGATCGGTATAGTGTGAGCGCATATTGATTGTATGCCACCTATAAGGCGAACAAGTCAGCATCAAGTAATCAGTCAAAAATGTTGGCAAATAACCTCGGCAAAGAGTAGCCATCTCTACTTTTGTCTTCTTGTCAAGAATCCCTCCTGACAAGTTATATGAAACTGAGGCTACTTCCAGTCCTCGTTGAATGGGTAATCCGTTTCTCATCAGGCCAAGATATTGTGGTCGCAACTGGAGAGTTGAATTGTGACACATAAAAAATAGGAATGGTGGAAGGACGCACCTGCAACTCTTCTGAGCAGTATAGTCCCAACTTGAAGATGAAATTGGGCCCTGAGATCGTACAAGTGCGCATAGTGGTCAAAGGTGTAGACTGGATAGGGAGGAAGAGATGTCTTTCGTCTTCACTGGCCAGCCATCACTCACACACCGCTTGAAACTGGCTTTGACGCCGTCTTAGGCGGAGATATCTCGGCCTTGCCTGGCTTGCTTGTTTTTCTTGCACCCTTATCTTGATCGCTTTTATTAGCATCTTCATCACCTTCATTGTTACCCTCACCGCTATCAAGAGCAACTTGATTACTCGGCAGCTTGGGCTTGGATTGAACGTGCATCAACTCTTGCAAAGGTATAGTATTAGCATAAGGTACAAACTGACTGGGTGGAAGGGTTTCACAGGTTTACTGAGCATCCAATGGAGTGAATCCAAATGGTGAATGAGGGGCTGACTGAAGCAGGGCAATGCGAGCGTTGATGTTCTGATCATCTCTATAACAGTGCATTATCTATAGAACTGACTGATGGCACTGTGTTCAGAAAAACACAATTCTGATCACGATCAATGAATACAAGTCGCTCACTGCTCATATCAACAAGCCCAATATTGAAAAGCCACCTTGGACAACTAGTGACCTCAGGGATCCTAGTATGTTTCATCCGAAATACACAGTCTGTCATCTCAACACCCCAGGAGTACGTTATGATTTTCGCCGTCCAGTCACTATACAACGCAAGAGCAGCATCTTCTGTCACTAAGCCAGAAAACCATGTATGGCCAGTCTCATCAGAATCACGACCAAGCGTAACGACACGAGGAGGGTTGCTGGGATCTTGAGATAATCGCATGAGCAGGAACTCATGCTTGCAGAGAATAACCATCCAGTCAAATCCCCGATCACCAAAAGGTCGAGAAATGTTATCCCAATCCATCTCAATACGATGTAGTGGCAAGACTCGGTGCTTGTGTTGGGTTTTGAGGCCTTGGATGGAGTAGAGACTGATAAATGCAAGCCTAATTGCTACCACAATGTCATTTGCTGAGATGAAGAGTTGTTTCTGAAGAAGAGTGACCAAAGTGAGAATTATCCAAGGCATGAGAAAACACTCACTCCAGGTACATTGTCTCTTTTCCTGAGCTGTATAAACGTCTCAGTTTGTCCCAAATTATGGGTGTTGTACTCGATAAGAACCAATCTACATCTCTCTGTATTGCCATAGTATTGCCCTAGCATTTAAAGCTTCAATTAAATATTTTTCTGAAAGAGCTGCACTTGGTCTGCGGCACGGAAAATAGCTCCGGACTGAGTATATGGTCTTCGTGGTACAAGAAATACTCCCCCCATCCTCAAAGACGTTGGTCTTATAGATGAACGTTCGCGTTACATGGCCTCCTGCAGGGCACAAGTTAGCAACAAATTTGCCAATCCAATATGGATCCCTCCAAACAACAAAGCGGAAGCGTAAATCATCCTTGAAATTGTCAATACATACTCTAAAAGATAAGAGTTCATCTAGCGTGCCATCCTCATGGCCATATCGCCCTGGATTAGCAAGTTCTCGTGGTTGAGGGGAGTCCATGTGTAAATCATGCAAAAGGTATTGATCTTTAGTATTGCTGGTCAATAGCCATCGTCCACCAGGTAGCAGTTCACATTCGATCATTTATGCATCTGTAGAGTATTCGAAAGCACGTAATCGAAGGGTAAGTGAAACATCCAAGGACCAGCGTTCGTTTTTCCGATAGGGTCCAGTACAACAGGAGGATCTGCTGCCAGAATTGACGCGATTCTGTGACTTGGTAAAAACAATCTACACGTCTGGCGCTTGTGATAAATCCACGTACACGTGTAGGAGCGCACCAACTTGACAGAGTACAGCCCTTGTGCATTCAAGTGGATAAAAATTTTGCAAACTAATTTCAGCTGGAACCTTTTTGCATGCCCACAATATGAGTATACGCGCATGACATAGTCAGTGATCAACTTCAAGTTGCTGCATCAGCCACATAGTACTACAAGGGCCTTGGCTTTTCTTGCTTGCTATCGCTCATTATGCCCTATCCCGAGCAACACCGTTACGGCCCAGATAAGTCTTTACCCTCAAACCTACAAATCCGTGCTGCTGCCAACATCAGCGGCAACCCTCACAGCTGTGTGTGTATCTTCTTCTTCCCAGCCTCCATAACTCATGTTGACTCAAATCACGCTCAGTAAAATAACCGTAAAGGATTCATAGCAGTACCTATCACACCTGGAAATTCGGATCTCGCGCAAAGATATTTTTACACGTAACAACCACTGCCACGACCATGAACATATCTCTGCCCCTACCAATATAGGTGTAGGCGTACCAGGTCAGCAGCGGCGATGTCTGTTCAATCCTTGTTCGTTTCGGTCACCAGACCTCAGCAATCTCAAATTTCAGCCCAGATTCACTTGTATCTTGGTGAATCTGGTCTACCTCCTTCACAGCTGCCAACAATAAGCTCTATCAACTGTCGGGTTGAACATGTTGGAGTCAATACTCACTTACCACATCTTAGGCCGTCTCGCAAATGGAGTAACACGTCTACTACCAATATCAATTGGTTTGAGTGCAATGAACATGTATTACCTGCGACGGCTACTATATATCCTCTCCTTGTTCAGGTCGATGCTTCCTCATTCAAACCGTAGAGTAAGCAGTAATTTAAGTGTCCATGAACAGATAGATCTGTTGGAGAGTACGAGACTATGGAGAACGAGAAACATTAGAATGTCATAGGTTCTTTTCTCGATTATGCTCCTAATGGTCATGGGAACTAATTTTTATTCATTAACCCACTCAAATGCGATCATTCAACTCAAGCTCCGAATCCGCACTGCCATCACTTTATTTAGAAGTGGCGGTGGTGGCGGTAATCAAGGAGGATGGGCAAAACCGGCACAAATGCAGAGTGATTAGGTTCTGATGGTTCCAGAACAGACACTTATGATATGATTTGCCAAAGTTTCTGCTGATGCGCCTGGCCCACTTTCTCGTGGCTATGCGAGATAGTCAGACGTGAAGCGCCACAGGTCCTGAAAGGGATGCTTCTTCTGCCCCTCATATCATCGATCATTGATATTATTGATCAGTGATTGATATTCCTGTGAAGCTCGTTCACTAGTATACCTTTTCTGATATTAATATGACAGTTGTACTGAAAAGACTCTTGGCGGGCGAATATTGGAGTCTACCACTTTACTGCTGACACTAGATAAAACAATAGAATAGTTAATGGTCGAGACAATGGTTTGATATTCCAACAGTTTATTGGATCTTTGCATCATGTTTCACTGTAGCCTTGTTGACAGGCGTGGCACTACGATCATTACTATTCCTGAGAACGCACTGGGCATTATATACTCTGTGTCTGCTCCCGAGGAGAATAAATAAGTCTAGAGCCTCATACACTCGCCAACAGATAGCCCAACTTCTCCCAGTAAATTATAAGACCCCTTCTTCTCGTCTTGCTTTCAATATCTTGGTTACGAGAACTTGGCATGAACCTGCGTTGGCCCAAACACACACCCAGGGAACTAGACAATGACGACCGAATCTCGCTGCGTGAGCAAGTCCGCACATACTGGCGGCGTCTCTGTCTCTTCCCACTGCTCAAGAAGCTCCTGCGTTCGCAGGCTTCCACCCCACCTCTATCTAATTACTCAAATTCAGTTTCCCCATATGATGCAGAGCTTGTCAAAGTGGCAAGACCACCAGACCCTGCTTGCATCACCCCTTCCGCCGGCATTCAACCAGAGAGCACCTTGGTTAGAAGTAGCACACAAACTTCCGAGCGTGGCTCTCTAACGATAACCACCACGACATATCTGAGGCACTCACGACTGGAGCCCATCAGAAGGTCATTTACGACAACTTATCAGGATCCAGATACCAGTGTCTCTCCTGGAATGGACTTGGCGAGAGACCTTACGCTGTCATCAGCGCCTATATATGAGGAGTTTGAGCAACCTAGGGTTGGCCTCATTGATATGAGGATAACGGACTCTCCAATCTCCCTGCACATCGGAGGGAGCCCTGTAGTTGGAGAATCAGGAGATCAGGCTCCAATAACTTCCCCAGGAAGGATCCGTACTCCAACGTATGGTACTATGTTCAGTCAATATAGTACTCTGCCACTCTATAGAGAACAAGACGACCAGATGAGCATGGTCTCCCAAGCACCCACATACATATCTTGCAGATCGACGAGGGTGCCTTGTATGCCGTTTAGGTCTAGTAGACTACCTCAACCCACTAAATACTAGTTATCATTATCCGGGTCTCTGCATAGACGCTACTTTATGGACATGGTATTCAATATTTCTATGTATCAGTAGACAAACATCCTCTGGACTAATATGAAAACTGAAAATTTCCGGTGAGATCTTCGTAATGTTTCAAGGCCTTCGCCACTTCTCTCCCTGTCAGAAATCGTTGTGCTAACAACAACTGCGTAGGTAACGAACTCAGTACCACTGATAAGATAACTTAATAGATATTTAGCTTACCAAAAGCCAGTAACGCATGGCCCTCCAACCGGCGGCTTGGTGTATCATCCTCCAATAGGCATCAATGAACGCAATAGTACCCTTATAATAGCTGCGCATGAATTCATTCCTAATGTCGAAGCTTAGTTCCCGTACCAATATATCAATGTCAAATAACGGGAGATTCTCACCGATTCAACACAATCCATCTCAACCACAAGGCATGCATGACCTTGTATTCGACCTTGATCTCATCACTTTCATAGATCTCCTCTTCTCTTTCCAAGATATCCCATTCCAACACGCCAAAAGGTTCCATAGGGAGCGTACCCAGAAGGTCAAATACACTTGGTCCGCCAGGGCGACATGAGTAGTAGATATCTGACCCTTCGTACTCAGATATAGCGGGAAGGAAAGGAGCCTGTGCAGCAGGCCCTAATGGATCATATACGGGTGGAGGGCTAGGATAAACGCCACCTGGAGGTCCAGGTGTCTGTTCGATACGAACAGGACTTAATGCACTGCTTTCTTGTGTCACATCTATGCTAGTCGGTCGTGAATGACTAAGTGATGATAGGGCTGGGGACTTCTCGTAGCCTTCTAGAGTGCTAATTTCACGACGTTCAGAATAGGCTGATGTCGCTTGTTTAAGCTTTTGGGTATTATACTCCGGTGCGCTGATGTCGACAGTAGGTGTTGTATCGCGGCTGTGAAACCTCGAGAGCGACCGACTGGGCGCAGTAGTAGACGGAGGAACGCTGACAGGCTGGTCCAGCTCTTCAAGCCTTTGCGGAGCAGTGGGACTCTCAGACTCAATAGAGGGCTCTTGAAACTCAATTTTCGGAATGAATCCATGTGTCCTAGAAATTTCAAAATCGGATATGGTGCCTCACCGAATTGCAAGAGGCTTACCTGGGTTGGATAGTATCATAGAGAATTTCGGGTATCATGAGGTGGATCCTCCATTCTGATTTACCCTTGACCTCATGTGAGCCTGCTAAAGGGGTACAACATGGTCGGACGAACCTGATTGTTTGCCCTCTGTTCCCAACGCTCTAAAATGACGCTAGCGTGATCCCACTGTAAGTGGCATCTCAACATATCCTTGTTTGGGAGATCGCCATGTAGTTCGCAGAGGGGACAGAACCATTTAGGCACTGACGTTTCGTATATATTTCCAGTGCATTCGTAGCGTACGACAACAGGCATTCGAGGTTTCGCCTTGGTGGTTTTAGTACCAATAGCAATGCACCGCAGACGAAATCCTCTTCGAAGATTTCGCAGGAGGAACGGTAGTTGCTTAGTAGCTTGCATGCGTATTGTAGCACCGCATAATTCGTCTAGTGCAGTCACCAATACATCGGGTGGTCCATGTGGTGCAGGTATATGTGAAGCAACTGGGGTAATTTGAGGAAGAGGTATTGTGATTCGAGGTTGTGGAGGTTCAATGATGATGACTTCGTCATCTGAGGGATTCTCTTGATCCGACTTGGCAGCCTCCCCTCTGCCATCTTTTTCCCTTTCGTTATCTGTGAGCTCGATGACAGAATCTGAGATCGATTTGTCACTGTCGCTAGAAGACGACTCTGGGTCAGAATCGCTGGTCGCTGGAGTGTCCTCTGATGGCCATTTGGTCTTGCGTGCAGCCATGTGGGTCGTCGGATCTCTGTCCAAGATCGGTTAGATGTAACAACCAGGCGACAAGTGGACAAATGAATCTCACATTCTCCTAGGGGTTATGTCATTCCTTAAGCGAGAAAATTTGAGTCCCTTAAGCCTTGACTGACGTGGAGGTGGAGGTGCCGGCCCATCCACGTCCATGGGAGCATCACCATTATTCTCTTGAGCTTCGTGTGGAGTTGGTTCTTCGATAACCTGCAATGAAGGACTCAGGTAGGCCCGTTGTGGTTTTGGTGTTGGTGTTTTCCGAGGCCAGACGTAATCGGCTAGCTCGCCGCGCTTAGCCATCTGACGCTCTACTTTTTTCTGAGCTTCGTGTTCTGCGTCTTGGTGTTTCCAGAAAGGTGCAGGATAGTTGGTTGATTTAGTAATTTCTATCGGTTGACGTTGTCGGATTGGTGTTGTACGAGTCAGGCTAAGACTCCGTGGCTCATTCGCCGGATTCCACATCGGTGCTGCGGAGCCTGCTTTGCGTCCTTGCAGAATATTTACGTAGGTCAGCATACTATTCGATGCAATAAGGTGCGCACCTGGACCGCGGAGCGGGATTGAAGGAACTGAAGTATTATTGAAGTTGTGTTGCAGGGTCTGCTGCTAGATACAAAGGTCAGCACAGTGCGATGCGGGATAGACAATAATTACAATTGATCGTTGAGGTTGACTCTGTCTAGGATTCCAGGCTAGGATTGTCGGGTTGGTCTGAACTGGTGGTTCTCTTGGTGTCTGTTGATAAGGTGCAGAGGACATTGAAAGTGGTTCCATCACGCGAGACCCGTCCGGTCTGTGAAGTGAATTTTTACTATGGAATGACGAGGAAGATGGCAAGATTTCACGGGAATTCGGATTGGTTCCAGGTACCACTGGACGTGAAGAGTCAGGCCCAGAAGAGGTGATGGACGACTTTCGTGCAAACTGTCTATTATCATCGCTTGAAGCTTCTGAGCGATTAGAATTTCTCCACGCTGGTCGATTTAAACTACGGTATAAACTCCCAGATCGACCTAGAGCAGTGTTCATTTCGTGAATACTGGAATGACATTAATGGTATTTTAGGTGCACATACCTTCACCAGACCGGTCCATCTTGAATTCGATTAGTATAACACACGTAGATTCGGCTTAGCTACCAGACACAGTTTTTATTATCAGAGAAAGACGGTTCCGAGAAAGGTCATGATAAAGAGGACAACATTCATTTGATCATAAGCAGCAAAAAGAAGCACTGCGTGAGAAATATCAGGACTTCGACTCGCTCAATATTTACACTTTGAATAAGGTTTATTTGATACATGGGCCTGATCAACGTATTGGAGATACAAGTAGGGTATTGTTATTTTCATTTCTAGGTCGGAATTCCTCCTTGAGCTGCAAGGGGAAGGCCCGATGAAGCTACAACAACAGGAGCCTGAGCTGATGTTGGGACTGCTACTGGGCTATTATAGTCAAGCGCTTCGGGACCTGCTGTGGATCCACTAGTGGCTTTGAGGCTTGCAATAATCAGAGATGCATCTTCAGGAGAAATTGTGCGCGTTTGAGGCGGGAACGTAGTGAGTTGAGGGATGAGGGTAATAGTGACAGTAACCTGCTGAGGTGTTGCATTCGTGATAGCAGATGGATTGGTGAGCGAAACAAAAGGAGGAACTGTGGTGGGAGTCATCTTGGAGGGCGTAGTGCTAGTCTTGGTGCAAGAGCGATAGGAGCCTGCAGTCGCACCATCACTGTCGTCTGCATCGTTTGCAGGCGGGTTATCAGGCTTAGAGTCCGACACTCCGGTCGTGGCAGTGATCGGATAGGCCAGAGTGTCCGTATTTATGACTTGGGCTGCAGATGGCTCATTACTATTATCTCCGGTCGTCTTTCCGTTGCAAACTTCAATTGTGTGATTATTGGGGTTTCCGAAGATACCCCCTGTCACGCCAGTTGCAGAGATGAGGCTCTCGGCACTCTTTTCACTCGTGCAACCAAGTCGCTATTTGAGGAGTTAGTCAATTCGTACAGAACAAAGGTAGGTTATATTCTGACCGTCCCTGAGCTCGATACAGATGGTAGAGCGAAACATCTCTGTGACATGGAACACGAGCCAAGAGTCGTTTCCCATAAAGTGCCCTTGCATTTGGAGATAGTTGTTCCAGAAAGACATGCTACCTGTCCATCTGTATGATTCTGAACACGAGGAGCGATGACAACAGAATTGAAGAAGTGCACCTGTGCAAGGATCTGACGCCTTCAAGCCTTGGAAGAATCGATTCAGGGCTTGTGCTTCTTCACCATTCTTCATAAGGGCAGCAGCATCAAGTATGGTGGGAGCACAACAGGCAACAAAAGCAAATGACGAAAAAATGAACAGCTTCGAGATCTGGTAAATCATGGCCGATGTCGAGAATGATTTGAAGATTAAGGAAGGTATGTAGGAGCACCAGGCTCTACAGAGATATTCAAAGAGCGTAGCGAGTATAGACAGAGAAGCTGGGAGGCACCAGGCAGGCAAGAATATCCACTTTTCATTGCGTTTTTATTCTCCTGGAGAACAAAGACAAGGCAATTGTTCTTCTAGTCCCAAAAATAGCACTAGTTCGTGTGAACGGAGAATTCCGAGATTAGTGTGTCGTTTGACTCTTGTCGTTGCCCAATACATCGACCTCTTAAGACAAGATGGTGTGTTTATGCTGCTCATCGTATTCAGATGTCTGTTCTGTGCCCGTTCATGCCTAAATTCTGTTGTTGCGCGATAGATATGGGCCGGATGCCTGAACCGGATTCTGGATGTCGATTCATTGTATGAGTCAATCGCTTACTCTTTTCTAGACCAAGAAAAGAAGAAATGGTGGTCGCAACAAGAAAGGACGTGGCCACGTTAAATTTGTTCGCTGCTCCAACTGTTCCCGTTGTGTTGGGAAGGACAAGGCTATTAAGCGCTTCACTGTGAGGAACATGGTCGAGAGTGCTGCTGTTAAGGATATCAGCGAGGCTAGTGTCTATCCTGGTCAGTACCTCTTCTTGCAATCTGATTCATCCTGAGCCTGTAAAATGCAGAATATGTTATTCCCAAGCTTTACATCAAAATCGCGTACTGCGTTTCATGCGCTATCCACTCTCATGGTGAGCAATGTTTAATTTTCATCTCCTGGCATTTAATATTGGTAACAGTTGTCCGTGTGCGTTCTCGTGAGGGACGTCGTAATCGTGCACCCCCTCCCCGTGTCCGATGGAAAGATGGCAAGAAGGTCAACCCTGCAGTTGCCGCTGCGGAGGATGCGAAAGCTGCTGCTGGTGGAGCAAAGGCATAAATTGTAATTTGCACCTGTAACATCCTTTTGCACTGCATCAATATCTCTTTTCACATGACAAACTTTATCGGCAACTTTCAAGTCACCTCAGATACAATGATGGAAAGTCTTCCAGTGGTGGAATGTGCAGAATGGCAGGGTATTATTTATATTAATATGCACGAAGCAACTAGGATTCAACAAAGGATGTGAATATAGGACAACGACAAATAAAAAATTGCAAGCAATAATTGAATAGAATAGTCGAGTTCTGTAATTCGTTCTGTAATCCATGGTAGTCACCTTGGAAGAGATGTTGTGTACGTTGTATTTTACTCGGCCTCTTCTTCGATGACCTCATCGGCGGGCTCTTTAGTCTTCTTCGCTTTGGTGGCTGTTTTGACTTTCTTGGAAGCAGGCTTGGTAGTTGATTTAGAGGTGAGAGCACGCTATTACGATAGGTTAATCGACAGTCTGATACTGTAACAATTTAGGTCAATTACCTTGCGCTTCTTGCCAGTGGTTTCTTCGGCGTTTTCCTTCGTCATGTCTTCCCTTGTTTCGTCTTGCATATCGACATCCTCATCCTGTATAAGAATCGATCAAAAGGGCTGACTTGGATGATAACGATACTCACAGCCTTGAGTGCTCTCTTGGACACAGGCATCTTTTTAGCAGCGGCGTTCTTAACAGGTGCTTTCTTCTTTGGTTTTTCCTCTTCGGCCTCTGAGTCATCTGCCTCGTCTGAGACTTCAGCAAGCCCCTTGGAAAAGTCCTCTCCAGACTCTTCGTCTTTCTCAGTCTGTAGTGAATATCATAGGCGGATAGTTGTGGTAAATCTAGACACGGAAAAATATGTACCTTCTTCTTGGGAGCACGCTTCTTAGGTGCGGCTTTCTTGGCAGTCGTATTGGTTTTCTCTTCGGTATTTTCCTCTGCAGCTTTCTGATGGTGCGGTTCAACCGATATCCGATGAGATAAGATTGTAACGGGATGGCTAGTTACCTTGGAACGAGGCCTGGCAACTTTCTTTGGCTTTTCGTTTCCCTCGCCGGCCTCTGCCTCAGGTTTCTGTTTGGATTTGAACAACCTATCAGACTTGGTCTATATAGATCAGAAGAATATCACATGCCTTCTTCGTATTCCTGGCTTTCTTTGGTTTCTCTTTGACAACCTCGTCTTCGCCATCTAGGTTGTCTTCATCTTTCTTTTTTGAAGCCTTCTTCTTCGGTTTCTCTTCAGCCTGTTCTCCATCGCCTTCTGCAGCATCTTCATCCTTCTTAGAGGCTTTTTTCTTGCCAGCCGCCTTCTGCTTGGGCTGTTCCTCTCCTTCAAGCTTCCTTGCAGAATCTGGAATGTCCTCATCTGCGACATAGCCCTCCTCATAGGCTTTGACAATTTTCGACTTATCTGTCTCGGTGAGTTCATCAAAGCCGTCTAGCTCGGTGGCGTCACTGAATTGGCCCCGAATCTTCTCGAGGACCTTGGGAGTGACGCAACCCCAATGTTTCCATTGACTATATAGAGGTATCAGAAATGTTCAGATAGTGGCGTTCTGAACACGTACAAACTCTGAATACCATGAATTTCGACCAGAGTGCCAAAACGCAGAGTACCTTTCGTGATCACAGTTCCTAGAGTGAAGTGTAAGCCAAATTTGGGCGAAAGGGGGAAGAGAGCAGCAAACCTGAGCATGGTTTGGGTCCTGCATTCGAACACGAACCAACATTAATTTGGATAAACAAACATTCACAAATGAGCATTGGGTTACATTATCTGAAGCAGAGAAAAACAAATAGACCTTTGCATTTAGAACGGTTGGAAGAGGCATATTCAACGCGATATCCAGTCAACTTGTCGGACATTATGGAAAGATGGAGAGGGGATGAGGGAAAAAAGAAGGAAGAACAGTTGAATTCGACGCGACTAACTAAAGTTCAGGTCCGGCTTGCATAAACCATTGAAAGTCCGCTGACACCTACGCATTGACCATTTGCTCTCTTCCCTTTCCCTTCCTGCAGTGCTCCCTTCGTGTTCTCGTTCTTTTTGCCTGTTTTTCCCGATTAAATAAAGCCGTGACGTTTCCCATTATTTTGGACTTTTTTTTGCGATTTTCAAGGTGAGGTTGTGGCCGTTAATAATTCGACAAACCTGGATCTCGTGTTTCTTCTGATCATCATTTCTCTACCATTAATTAGGCCCATATTAATCTATCGGAAAAGATGTCTGGGTGTTTTGTCTTCTCAGATGGTGTTTATTGCCCCAGAGATGGTTGCTATAGCCGCGTTCCCACTAATTGATTGCGTCTGTCAGGTGGTCAATGTTAATCGGGAACATGAGAGATTTTTTGACAAGCCTGCGGCCGGACATTATTGCCCAAACATTGGCGCCATGGAAGAGTGGAATTGGACTATCTCAACGGTGATGGATGCCGATGTGAGTTGAATCTTCTCAATTACTCGGCGGCATCCAATGAGATCATACTTGGCTGTGTGTGCTGTTCTCATCATACTCATAAGCAGAAATATTTACGCGTTTTCAGAAATCCTTTAAAAGATCCATAACCAGAAATCTTGTGTTGTTTGGTTTCCCCTTAGTTGGATGGCGGTTTCCCTCACTGCTCCAAAGACCAGTGACTATGCCAAAGGTCAACGAAGTAGATGGAGAGGTGGGCCCAGGCTACCTGCCACTGCTCTGCGGCATGCAAGAACGAAGGATGACCTTGAAGTTGAAGGTCCTTCGAATGTCCCCTCTGACGATTCTTTTACTATTGCCATGCTAGCCGAACACTTTAATGCAAGGGAGTCTGGTACCCGAGCTCATCCTGTCAACAGAGCTAGTCGTCGCTGGGCGCTGGATCCAAAGACTGAGGAACGGTGGCTGCAACTGCTGCAAGCAGGTCCTCCTTCTAAACCCTATCCCCCAAACCCTACCTCTGCCTCATCTCCAGCTGACACTCGTTGGCAATTCTATGGGCCTCGGCAGCCCCGTCAAACCCATAAAATTAATCTGTCAGCAACCCACTGTCCTTACACTCGCCTTACGACTATCTATTCTCCAGATACCCCTGAACTGGAAACTCCAGATGATAAAGTTCCTGAATCATACGTTACTAAGGAGAAATCTGTAGAGAGTGATGCCGACGACGCGTCACTCGGCGGACCCGAATTCTTGATCACGCCATTCCCATTATGGGAACATCCACTCACTTATTCTGTCTATACCCAAGGTCACACCGCAACTGAGATGAATGATACTAGTGCAATATCTGAACTTCAGCATTGGCCTGTGGCTATTCCACCGTTGCAGGTTGACACTAGCAGAGAAACTCAGGATAGCGTGTGGATCCTGAACCATGGTGTATCAATTCCTGGTACACCAATAAGCTTTCAATCTGAGTCCAGTCATTTGAGGAGATCATCTCGTCCACGGTTGTCCATCATAATATCATCTTGGCCCAGATCGAGTACCTCCTTCCGTGGTAAGTTCTGACTGACACTGACTAGAGTGAGCTAATGTCTGAGCCCAGAAATTCAACTTCTGAGCGAGCCCATCTCTTTAGCCCCCCTTGCCCCTAGTAAAATTTCGTGAGTCTAAAAATTCTTTCATATTAGCTCCTTCTTCATTAACTCCATTCAGGCCTGTGGTGCCACAGTTGACCAAATTGCTCGTGGAGGACATTTTCCAAGATAGATTGAAATACAAAGCTTTTCTTGCGTACAGAGGAGATGAAGCTCAGAGTGCGTTAGATTGCCTTCAAGTTGTCAGTCTCATTTTGCCGGCCCTTCTGCGTCTTTTTGAACTGTGCTGTCAATCAGGTTCTAGATTCACCTTCTCTCTGCAATCCTGACAGAGCAATCATACTGCAAGCTCTTACACGTCTTTCTACAAACTCAGCGCTCTATCCTCACTGTTTCAAAATTCAAGGCATAGAGATGTTAGAAAATGAGCCTGTTGATCAAGGGCGGTATGGCGATATCTGGAAGGGTGTCTCTCATGATCAAGTTGTCTGCGTTAAGATCTTGCGGCCATATCAACGGATGCCGACCCAACCTTTGTTTAAGGTAATAGCCCTCTTATCTACATGTGAAGTGTTAGCTCAAGTCCTTGGATCAGAATCTCTCTCAGGAAGCGCTACTATGGGGACAATTATCGCATCCAAATATCCTCCCGTTCTATGGGATCCACATCAATGAACTGAGGAGAGGTCGATGGTTCGGGCTGGTTTCGCCGTGGATGAAGCATGGAAACATTCTTAATTACTTGAAGCAAAATCCTCACGTACCTCGAACTCCTCTGGTAAGAAATCGATATCTCTACATGGGGTATCTCGGTATATGTCAATTCACGGACTTGATCAGATCCACGATATTGGGAGTGGATTATTGTACCTACACAACTTGAACCTCGTTCATGGCGACATCAAAGGCACGAACATTCTCGTGACATCGACAGGCCGTGCCTGCCTCGCCGATTTTGGTCTCTCTACCCTCCTAGGCGACAACATACTTGTTTGGCCCTCCTTAGGTTCTGAACTAGGGTGTAGTGGAGGTACCACACGGTGGAGGGCACCGGAGCTCTTTTTACAAGATTCTATTGGGGAGGATTCAACTCCTACCCCAGCCTCCGATGTTTACTCCTTTGCCTGCGCTGCGTATGAGGTTCTCACAGGACGGATCCCATTCTATGAGATCAAACCGGAAGGTGCTGTAGTGATCGCAAAAATGTCCGATTCTCGTTCTAATCCCAGTCGACCCTGGCCAGAGGAGGCGAGCCAGGAGCTGACGGACGAGTTGTGGCAGTTCTTGGAAGACTGTTGGAATTATGAGCCAGAAGAACGACCAAGCCTAGATGAGGTGCTCCGACGGTTAAAGAGATTGATGGCGCCGTGGCAATCACAGGTCATCAGAAATGGGAATGCTTCTATGAGCGCTTCTGGTCAACTGGGAGGTGATGCGGTTCTATCGTCCTCTCAGTTTCGAAAGTCATTTAATTATGGTGACAAACCTTGCGAAGATGACCTGTTAGAGGTCATGTCCATGGTAAGTACCTGATCACGGTGATTTTTATTTCACTTTATTGATGGTTCATCTAGGTTCGTTCTCTGTGAGGTGTTGGCTCGAGGTTGCATTGGTTTGAGTTTACGGATTTAATGAGATATCTGCATCATGATCGCTTTCTGGGCGCTTTCTGGGCAACTCTTCATCCCTGAACCCCTTATTTCCGGACAGTTCTTATCTTAAAGTCAGAACTAACTATGTGCAGTGTGATCACAATAATTGTTCCTTCCATCTTCTATTATTTTTCTTTACGATAATTGACATTCGGTCTGCGACCTGTAATTTTGATACTTTTCCAGCATCTGTTGTTCATTTTTATATACCTGGTGTAATTTACATATGATAGCACTCATAGCATCTTAGCGATTCTAATATGACATTGTTCTTTGGTTCTATGACTTGCGGGTTAGATTTCGGATTTCCGGACAAGAGATATAGCCACAAGGTTTTCGATCTCCGATGTACGTTTAGGAGAATATCTGTTGTTTCACAAGAAACTGATTGTCGTTGCATGATCCATGAAGTATTATCAATCCCATCGGTTTCACCTTCTGATTACCTCCCATCTGCTGCAGTATAGTTCTCAAGGCTCAGAGTATAACAAACCTTGGTCTGTACTAGTGGAAAGCTCGCCAAAATACACGTATTGGGGACCAATCCGTTGCGCTTTCGAGAACACGGAAACATTTCTATCATTGGTGCTTATGAATCAAAGGGGTATAGATTATGCCATGCGTCACGTACTGTTCAACTTCTACAAAACGTGGGCTAGCACGTAAAAGCTCTTGTTGTGCATCTGTACCACTATCTTCGACGTCTCAACTTGGATGTTCAAAGGCACTGACAATATGCTCTCTTCTGACTGGGTCCACTTGGATGCACATGGCTGTACTCTGTGGCTGTACTCTGTCAAGTTGATATGCTCTGAGCATACCAAACATTCATTGTATGTGGACTTATCACGAGTGCTCAACGTGCAGATTGTTTACGAAGCCACAAAATCACGTCAATTCTGGTGGCAGGTCCTTTGTTCTACTGGACCCTGTCGGAACTTGGCTGTTACGAGGTCCCAACCCAGTATTTGGAAGAAAGGACCTATGAGCGAACCGGACTAAGCTTATAGAAACTACTCACCGAGTGTTACGAAACCCCGCGGACCAGTGTTTGGGAGAACGGGTTTTATCAGTGACCAAACTGAGACTAAGGAATATGTAATTGTTACAAGACTAACTACCACCTGCATTTGGGTCATAAGGCAAACCGTAGCATTACCCCCCCCCCTGAGGTCGCGTCTTTGCAACTTCGCTGTAAACTTCGCTGTAAGGCTTTCTGGGAATTCGAACTGTGGGAACCCTGTGTGCGTCGGGATGGCTGTTGTGGAAGTCTTGACATTGTTGTAGTGCTGTTGTAGTGCCCCCTTAATAACTTCGCTTCCTATGTAAACTCTTCAACTTCTTGTGTGATGCTCTCCTGACTTGGTGCGATAACAGTTAGGGGTTCTTCCACTTTCTTTCTTGCCTCCCTTATTCTTTGAACAAATTCATCCACCTCTGGTATCTTTTCCATTGATGCTTTCCCTTGTCTATGGATGTTTTGGTGATTTCACAGTACTTGAATGTTGTCTGTTGTTGTGTACAAACTTGGCCATCAGTAAACACTTGGTCCAGTCGTCTTGTCGGTAGCTGACATACAACTAGAGGTATTGTTCCATTTCCTGGTTGGCTCTCTCTGTTGGCCATTAGTTTGGGGACAATAGGCTGACAATGGATTTTGTTCAATTTCTAGTTGGTTCCAGAGTTCTTTCATGAAATTTGAGATGACCTGAGGTCCTCGATTGCTTATAACCTTTTGGGAAATGTCTGTATCCTTGAATACTTGTTCCCATAGAGTTTTGGCTATTCCTTTGGATGTTATGTTCATTGTTATTGGAATATATCATGCCATTTTTGAGAACCTGTCTACCACCACTGTTATAAGATGAAAGTGTGGACAGACTTTGGCTAGGGTTAGGGTTAGCCGGACATAGATAAGATAATATTATTAGTCTACAATGGATGGAGAGCACGTGACCTGGAAGTCATGTGATATAGGCTAGAGTAGTCTAGAGCAGTCTAGAAGGATTGGGAAGAGTCTAGAGATGGAGTGATGTCAAGGAACATGTTAATAGCATGGGTTCCTCATGGTGCACACATGGTGCATGCATGTATGACAGAGATTAAGAGTATGACATCAGGACACATGTATACAGCATGCTGGCCTTGAGGTAGACATATGGTGGATGAGTAATGGACATGAGGACAGGGCATGGACATTAGGGTAGGTGTAGAGAAGTTGTAGCACAGACCAAGGACACTTATTGTCAGGCGCGGTTCACACCGGAATGGAAGTCTGCAGAATGGACTCAGAGATGAGTGAACTTGCGGAATGACCTTGGCTTCAGCTTATGTGCTGCACCGTCTATCTGCTGCGTGGTCGCAACTTCAGATGAAGGAGAGAAAGTCCGAGTGGGAGTGAGTGCTGATTTGGTGTGTTGCCGTTGAACACCAGAGATCGAGTTCAATAAGAGGTTATCTTCATCGATTATCAGACTAGCGAATTACAGTGTAACTACTAGTCTTATATACAAACTGATATTATAGGAGATACTCAGGGTTTCAGTGGTAAAACCCCTATT
>Ga0157363_1000473_pt1 | contig 30815 bp, 24 predicted proteins | sample AttsexASBM1_FD_111477 | JGI IMG/M metagenome (GOLD analysis project Ga0157363, IMG submission 111477) | Fungus gardens microbial communities from leaf cutter ant in Ribeirão Preto, State of São Paulo, Brazil - Atta sexdens ASBM1 | ecosystem: Host-associated > Fungi > Mycelium > Unclassified ... | reverse complement strand
CCTGACCGCTGCCCGCAGCCGTATTCAGGATGCGGACTACGCGACGGAAGTGTCAAACATGTCCCGCGCGCAGATCCTGCAGCAGGCCGGTTCTTCTGTACTGGCACAGGCCAACCAGGTGCCGCAGACCATGCTGTCTCTGCTTCGTTAACAGACGCCGGTGAGCTGCATTCCGTAATGCAGCTCATCAGCATTCGGCGCCGTGAGCGTAAGCGCTCTTCCTGCCTGCACACCCTGTGATACAGTCCATAAAACAAGCAAAATCCAATCCATATTTTGTCTCATCGCGCTTTAACGCATATTCACTGATGACCAGGCCCGGTTTTGGACCCGTAGCAGGGGCAGTAAAGGGTATGATGCGCAATTCAGTCCGAGCCCGGCAAAATGGGATGTTGTGTTGAGTAGTGGGCACACTCCCCGGAAGCCAACCAGAAAGTGTGCGATGAAACTGAAGGGTGCAGTGGTGATTTTAAAGGCGCGAAGAGGCATCCAGCCGGATCTGCAGACGGCTTATGTTTTCGGTTATCTCCGCGGTTCTGTCGGCCAGTTCGCGGATTTCGCTGGCAATAACAGAAAACCCTCGTCCCTGCACGCCGGCTCTGGCGGCCTCAATGCTGGCATTCAGTGAGATGAGTTTGATCTGAGCGGCAATATTGGCATTTTCAGAGACCAAATCAGCGATCTCACTGACAGAGGCTGATGCCTCATCTCTTCGCTGGCGTTCATGCTCAGCCTGAACCTCCTGGTCTTTCAGCGTCTGTATATCGATCAGCGCCCCGACCGCCCGCAAAGGTATACCCTCTTTGTCCCGTCGGGTCTGCCCACGTGCACGGAACCACCGGTAATTGCCGTTTTTGAGTTTAACGCGGTATTCAACGTCATAACCTGTTGCGCCCGAATGGTCGTTAAGGTGTTTGATAAAGGCATCCAGCGTGTGCTGACTGTCGTCGGGATGGAGACGGGAAGCCCAACTGTCAATCACATCAGGAAACTCTTCAACGGTTTCGAATCCAAGCAGTTTTCTGAACTGTGGGGACCACCAGAAAACGTTATTCGGATGTAAAGGGTCACCATTGATGATCTGCAGGTCCCAGAGCCCGTCATTCAGCATTTCACGCGACAGGTTGAAGCGGGTCATGACAATGTCATATTCGCTTTCGTGCGCCACGTCCTCACTGATGTTCAGCAACGTACCTGTCAGCCTCTGGTTATGGCCGTCAGCGCCGCGCTCACGTTTAACGGCTACCTGAAACCATTCGTAGCTGCCGCCTGCCGTCATAAAACGGCATTTATGGGTCACACCGGAAGCGGCAGAGGGCTGAACGGTTCGTAAAAGCTGTCTGAAATGACTTTTGTCTTCATCATGAACAAGCGAGCAAAGCGCCGAGAGAGTCAGGATATTGTTGCCCCCTTGCGGCAAATTAAACGGCGCGGCAGATGAAATCCAGAGCGGAGTGCTGTCGGTGATGTCTTTCCCCTCACAGACCCACAAGAACTCTGGCAGCAGAGTCAAAAAACTGTCCAGACGATCTGATAACGTCCCGCATGGCGGCACTTCTTCGACGGGCACCTCCTGGCGTGGCGGTAAAATGACTTCTGGCGCGGGCGGGGATTTCCTGAATAATTTGCCTAACATAACTGCTCCCTGAGATTAAAATTAATTACAGACAGGTTATCGGCCATGTTGCAGGATGCATAAGTCAGCTAAATGATGAAATTTTCTACTGTTTAGCCGGGCAGCGTTGTCTGCAGATCATGTATGCTAACGCCCGAATGAGGCTTTTTTTCGCGGGCCGGTCTCTTACAACGCAGAGAAGGGAAACGGGGCAGGCCTTATAATCACAGACCGCCGCCAAAAAATATTCGCGCCTGGCAGACGCAATACAGCTGATAAATCTGACCACATCAACCGCGATATTTTCGCCAGTCTTTTGCTTTTGCCGTCTTACCCATCATTTACCCCTGGTTATTACAGGGCCACGTGAAGTAGGTTATCCACTCCGCCATCATCGCCAACAGGAGACCCGGATGAAAAACGTTTTCGCGCTGTTGTTTGGTCTTGCAACACTTATCCCGTTGAAGGCTTCGGCTGACAGTACATTTGTGTTTTTCCGTCATGGCGAAAAGCCCGACAACGCCAGCGGGCAACTGACCTGCAAAGGGCTGAATCGCGCCCTGAAACTGCCGAGGGTATTGCTCAGCCGCTACGGCAATCCCGATGCGCTTTATGCCTCGGCACCAAAAGAGGATAAAACCGGCAGTTCACTGCGCCCGCTTTCAACCCTTATTCCTCTGGCGGTACAGGTTTCTCAACCCGTCATACTGCGTTTTCACGCCGACAAGCCCAATAAGCTGGTCGCGGATCTGCTGGCAGAAAAAGCGGTGCCTCTGACGTTTATCTCATGGGAACACAAAAATCTGGTGACCGCTGCGCGCAGGCTGGTTGAAAAAACGGGTGGGGATGCCGGGCAGGTGCCGGACTGGTCAGCAACCGATTTCGATTCTGTCTATGTGGTGAAAATTGACGACAATCAGCATTTTAAATCCTTTAAACAGGATGCCGAGGGACTGAATGGCGTTTCATCTGACTGTCCTGACCGGTAGAAATGAATGCGCAGGTGGTTTGACATGAAAGCCTGTAACGAAGCCGCTAAAAGACAGCGATGCCTGATGGCTGAGAAACGGGAAAGGGGAGAGCTGAGAGCGGCGCGTTGAGCATGAAAGAGGCCAGCATCTGCATCTGGCCTCTGTCGGGGTCAGACCCTGAACGTTTCCACAATCGCCTGGAGCGCATGCGCCTGATCAGACAGACCGTGAGACGCGGTGGAAGATTCCTCAACCAGGGCCGCGTTATTTTGCGTGACGCCATCCATCTGACTGACGGCGATGCTGACCTGCGAAATACCCTGCATCTGCTCAGTCGATGCCAGTGAAATCTCATCCATGGCGGACGCCAGTGAGCCGACCATACCGACAATCTTCAGAATACTTTCCCCCGTTCCCTGTGCGACGCCCACGCCGCTTTCCACCTGCGTAACCGCCTGCTCAATGAGCTGCTTGATGTCACGGGCTGCCGTCGCACTGCGCTGCGCCAGTGTTCTGACCTCCCCCGCAACGACCGCAAAACCCCGGCCATCTTCACCGGCGCGCGCGGCTTCTACGGCGGCATTGAGCGCCAGAATATTAGTCTGGAAGGCGATGCTTTCAATCACGGCGATGATGTCGCGAACTTTAAGCGCACTGGCCGAAATCGTGTGCATAGTATCCGACATTTTCTGCACGTCAGTTTCCCCCTTACGTGCCAGCAATGCGGTCTCACGGGCAGACTCGGCGGTCTTCTGCGCACTGGCGGCATTGTTTTTCACCGTTGTCGTCAGCTCCTCCATACTGGCGGCCGTTTCCTGTAATGCGGCGGCCTGCTGTTCGGTTCGGGAAGACAGCTCGGTATTGCCTCGTGAGATTTCATCGGCCGCCAGCGAGACGGAAGCGGATGAGGCTTTAATCTGCGATACCAGGTCACGCAGGTTGTCCTGCATGCCTGCCAGTGAGGCCATCAGGCTGAAAGCATCATCGCGGCGAAGTTTAACCGGCGTACTCAGATCGCCGGCGGCAATGGCGGCGGCCAGCGCCTGTGCCTGGGCGGGTTCTGCGCCCAACTGTTTCTTGATACGGCGCGTAATCAGCCAGCTCATGACAAAGCCCAGAGCGATAAACACCACGGTGAGCACGCTCAGCGACAGGAACACGCCTGCCAGCCCCGTTTCGGTCTTCACTGCCGTACCGCCGGTCACACGATCCTGATAAGCCACCATATCGCTGACGGCTGAGCGGTAGTTCGCCAGGTCCGCCAGTAGCGCGTTGTCGATATGTTCACGGACGGCATTGCCGTCCTGTTGCAGGGCTCGCGTCGCACTGGCCTTGAAAGACGGCGATGACGTTTCGATTTTTTTCAAAAAGTCAGAGGCTTCATCCACTTCGCTGAGATTAATACCCGGAATGGTACGCGCTCCGTTAATCAGCGTGCGGAAGTGGGCGGTGGTGTCATCACTGTTTTGTTGTAATGCCGCAAATTTTGCAGCGATATCCTGTATGGATGCGTGCCTGTCACCCGAGGATGCCGCCAGAAGCAGCGTAGTTTGCTGTGCAACATTGTCCTTAATGGTCTGTAAGGTGCGTAAATCATTCAGTCGGGCCACCGTCAGCTTCTGCTGATCTCTGACCGTACTGAGCTTGATACCGGCAAAAAGGGTAATACACACGCCGAGCATGATGACGGTCAGGAAAGCCGCGTTGAGCATCATGTTGAGTGACATTTTTCCTGGTCTGAACATAAGGTTCTCCATAAGAATTGTTTCCGCTAATGCTGCAAAAAGGTTATCGGCAGGCCCGGCCAGACAAGGAATAATTTACATAGTCAGTCTCTGTCTTTACATAACCTCCCACGTGGCGGCTTGTTCAGGATGAAGCAAGGCAGCGGTAGCACCGCGTTTTTGCTGCGGGGACAAGCCAGTCTGCCGTGACGGTGTCCCTCGTCTTCCCGGGGCGTTTGTCAGTGACGCGCCACGCAGGACGAAAAAATTTCGCCCCAGCCCGATCATCACGGTCAATGCGCCGCCTGGCTGCGGCTCTTCAGCAGCCTGTCAGCAAGGCAGGGCAGGGGCTTAGCGGGGATCATACGAGGTGATTCGCAACTGAAAAGCATAAATCACTACGGTTCGCTTGTTTAATGCCGATAACACGATCACAGCGCAAGTGCTGGCAGAAGAATGAAAGGCAAAACGCCCGGCGTTTCCCGACGTGCAGCAATATGATGCGGCCATCTCACGGCGGCTCAACCTTTCATGACTGACTGAAAGAGAGGGTGACGGCAGACATTCCGCCAGCGCGCCTTTTTCAGATATGAAACCTCGTCATTTTATGAGGACTTAACGACTAACCGATCACCCATAACGGCCGGATGAAAACACGCGGCAGGTTGCAGGCACCTGAATGAACACGAAAAGAAAAAATGCGACATTGCATACCTGCTTTAAGAAACGGCTTCAGGCCGGTGAATTTACGCCTTATTTTCAGCCGATTGTGTCGCTCGAGGATGAGCGGGTAGTCGGCTTTGAAATGCTGGCCCGCCGCGTTTTACCGGACGGGCTTATTATCCCGCCCGATCAATTCATTCCCGAAATGGAACGTCAGGGCCTGCTGAATGAACTGACCGCCGTCCTGTTAACTCAGGGCATCCTGACCGCAGGCACCTGGCCCGAACAGCAGTTTTTATCGGTTAATGTTTCGCCTTCCCAACTGAAGGGCCGTCATCTGCCTGACATCATCAAGCACGTGGCAAATCAGTACGCCTTCAGTTTGCCCAGGCTCAAGATAGAAATCACCGAAACGGCTCTGATAGATGATGTGGATTCAGCGCGTGCGCAGATTGATTACCTTTCAGATATGGGCTGCATGATAGCAATGGATGACTTTGGCACCGGCTTCTCAAGCCTGGCCTGGCTCATTCAGCTTCCTGCCACCACAATCAAAATCGACAGCAGTTTCATTCGCTCAATGCTGCACCAAAAGGACAGTCGCAAGATTGTTTCCAGCGTTGTCGGCCTGGGACGCAGTCTGGATATGGACGTGATCGCCGAAGGGGTTGAAACAGAGGAAGAGGCGGAAATGCTGCGGAAAATAGGCTGCACCTATGCGCAGGGCTATTTATTCGGCAAGCCGCTGACCGCAGATGAGACGCACGCGTTGCTACTCACCCGACCGGGTAAAAAATTTCATCGCAGGGTACAACGCATGTCTCTCGATCAGCGCGCGCATCAGATCTCGTCCATGTACGCTGCGCCCGGGACCTCCATCTGTTTCCTCAACACGGATCTCCGGATCGTGGATGCCAGTGAGACCTTCGCCGAACGCGTCTGCTGGGAACTGGACGATCTCATCGACCGTTATATCTATGAAGTCATCCCTTCGGAGGCGGATAAACTGTTATGGCTTCAGGATTTCCGCGAAAAAGGGCTGCCTTATCCGCCTTATGAAGTGACGCTGCCGGGCGGCCGTATTGATCTGGTTATCATTACCCGGGTGGAAGATGAAGCCAAAGACTTGCTGGGCTTCTGTGTGTTCGGTATCGACATCAGTAGCCGGATGGGCACAGAACACCCTGTGGAACAGGATTTTTCCGCTAAACAGCAGGGCGCGGAAAGTAAGATATTGCCGGGACGTTCAAAACCCAGCTGAATGGGCACGCTGCCGCATCGTAAAAACCTGCGCCCTCGCAGGCACCTCATCGGACGGGGCAGGCCGGAGATCACTTACCTGCTGCCATCTCCCTGCCTGATAGCGTTGTGCACGTTTATGTCTCCACACCGGTCTGACCCGCCAGACCGGCTCAGCACCGAAGGAAAGAACCGTTAGCACACAGGCAGGATCAGCGTATTGCCTGAATCTGTATTGACAGAGTAAGCATCCGGCAGTCTGTAATTAAAGCCCGGCGGGAACGGGCCACAAGCGCGAATACTGCCATGATAAATTAACACGCAGAAAGGTAATATAAGCCAGGCCGTGATAATCCCCTGCCGGGCATAATGCGCAACCTGTGAAAAATAAACACGATTTTCTGTCAGACAGAAGGAATTCATGTTTTCGGATACCGTCTGTAATTAATCTGTTCAGGTTTACGGCCTTGCTGTGCATTAAATCAGCAGGCGGCTTCGCTTTTCTCCTTTGTAACTTCCGTTCACATAATCACCTTCTCAGATAAGTCATTGTAAAAAAAGTCTAAGTTATTTTTATTTGAATTAATTTTCACGATGAGCAGCAATTTTATTTATCTCAGTTACGCTTTTAAGACTGATTTAAAAAGAACATGAAGGCAAATCTTAACCACGAAGGAGAAATGTATCGCAGGTCATTCCAGAGGGAATCTGTCATTATTCCACCGTAGTTAAATTTGTCGGAAATATCCGAAAATATTGCGCAACCCTAATTATTTTAAAAACAGGGCAGGCAATCACGCTTTTTAGTCACGCGTATTTTAAGCGAACGGCCTCTTTCCACAGCGAACGCACGATTAGCGTCAGGCTGATTAACCAGCCCAGAAAATCCGATGCCGCTCGCCGTCCCGGTCAGGGCCGGTGGGCGCCAAATCATCCATGACCCGAGGGGAAAAATATGAAAGCAGTCGTTTATAACGGACCATACGATGTGTCAGTAAAAGACGTGCCCGATGCCAAAATTGAGCGTCCCACGGATGTTCTGGTTCGTATCACCACCACCAATATTTGCGGATCTGATCTTCATATGTACGAAGGGCGTACCAGCTTCGAACAGGGCCGTATCCTGGGCCATGAAAATCTGGGGCAGGTGGTAGAGATCGGCAGCGGTGTGGAGCGCGTGAAAGTCGGAGATTATGTCTGCCTGCCTTTCAACGTCGGCTGCGGATTCTGCGAAAACTGTGAAAAAGGGCTGACAGGCTTCTGCCTGACGACCAATCCAGGCACGGCAGGGGCGGCGTACGGCTTTGCCGAAATGGGGCCCTGGTCTGGTGGTCAGGCAGAATTATTGCGCGTACCCTTTGCCGATTTTAACTGCCTGGTGCTGCCACCCGATGCGGTTGAAAAGGAAGACGATTACGTCATGCTGTCTGATATTTTTCCCACCGGCTGGCATGCCACTGAACTGGCGGGGCTCAAACCCGGCGAAAGTGTGGCTATCTATGGTGCAGGGCCGGTAGGACTGATGGCGGCGCATTCGGCGATTATCAAGGGTGCCTCCGAAGTGTACGTTGTGGACACGCATGCCGACAGGCTGGCGCTGGCTGAAAAACTCGGTGCCATTGCCATTAATGCCACCGGTGCCGATGCGGTAAATAAAATCCTCGACCTGACGGATGGCCGGGGCACCGATTGTGGCTGCGAATGTGTGGGATATCAGTGCTGTAACAAACATGGGGTTGAAGATAACGCCGACACCATGAACAGCCTGGTGGCCTCCACCAAAGCGACGGGCGGCATTGGTGTGGTGGGCGTGTTTGTGCCACAGGATCCCGGTGCTGCCACCGATCTGGCGAAAGAAGGTAAAATGCCTTTCGACTTCGGCAGCTTCTGGTTTAAAGGCCAGTCTGTCCGCACTGGCCAGGCAAACGTCAAAGCCTATAACCGCCAGCTGGCGCGTCTGATCGCGCAGGACAAAGCGAAGCCGGGACAAATCATTTCCCACCGGCTGCAACTGACAGAAGCCGCAGAGGGCTATAAACATTTTGACAACCGCGACAGCGGGTGGACAAAAGTGATTTTAAAACCCTGAATAAGTTGCAGTTAACCGGGCCGCCGCAGTCTGGGATCTCGTCTGAGTACCGGGGAACGGACTGTTGGCGGTTAAAGACGGCCCCTGTGGTTAGCTGACTGACCGATGACGTTTTATCTCAACAGCATGGCTGGCAAAGGACGAGGCCGCCTCGCCTTCACCGTGCCAGCGTAAGTCACAGCCCATACCTGCTGTGGAAAGGTCTGGTACAGGGCGGCGTTTATAACGCGAGAGAAACGTGAATATAATTGTTTGGCATCCGAAAGTGTGCACCGAAAAAACGCGGGTCTGTTATATGAGAACGCTACGTCATTTTACTGGCTTTATTTTAGCGAAAAAAAACCGCCGGCGCGGCGGTTAAGTGAAACAGTGAAATTCGGTTTGGGGGAAACCTGTCGCTAAGTTAATTTCACAAAATATTTTTTCGCAAGCGTAAGCGGCAACCAAAAACTATCAGGAAGGGAGCAAAAAAAAGAATTTAAGAGTTTTCCTGGTGGCTGGCTGCCTGTTTCATATTCCGTTGATATAAGAATCCTGTTTCCGATATTGCGCTTACACTTTGTTACCCCTTTTCCCTCAAATTCTCCTGCCGTCTCGCCTGATTTATCGACTGTGCACAACTAGTTTTAACAGGAAATAAAAATTACCTGGCCTTTATACAGGCAGAAAGCCGATGACCGCGTATCCCATCCGCGAAAAGAAAAAAGGTAAAATCATGGAAACATGCACCATTGTCTACAACGGGGAACGGCTGTCAGGTCAGGCAGGTTTGCCCCTGATTGATTTTCTCGAACTGCACGGCAAAAAACTGCCGCATGTCTGTTATCACCCCGCTCTGAAGCCACTGGAAACCTGTGATGTCTGTTGGGTAGAGCATGCGGGCAAACTGGTGCGGGGATGTACGTTAGAAACCGCACACGACATGGTGGTGAGCAGCGTAGATCCGCAGGCGCAGGCGGCGCAGGAAGAGGGCATGGACCGCGTTTTGGCGCGCCATGAACTTTACTGTACGGTATGCGAGCACAATACCGGCGACTGCACCTTACACAACGCGGTCAGCGATATGGCGATACCGATTCAGTATTATCCCTATGAGCGTAAACCTGCGGAAAAAGACCATACCAACCCCTTTTATACTTACGATCCTGACCAGTGTATCCTCTGTGGTCGCTGTGTAGAGGCGTGCCAGAACGTCGAGGTAAACGAAACGCTGTCTATCGATTACACCGCCGATCATCCCCGCGTATTGTGGGACGGTGGCGAGCGCATAGCCGGATCAAGCTGTGTGAGCTGCGGCCATTGCGTTACCGTTTGCCCCTGCAATGCGCTGCTGGAAAAAACGATGCAGCCCAATGCCGGTCCCTTCACCAATATGCCGGAAACCGTGAAACGTCCGCTGATTGACGTGGTTAAAAAACTGGAAAACAGCATCGGCGCGGGACCCGTTACCGGTGTTTCACTGATCGATATGGCGATGCGCCAGTCTGAAATTAAAAAAACGAAAACGGTCTGCACTTATTGTGGCGTAGGCTGCAGTTTTGAAATGTGGACGCGTGATCGCCACATCTTAAAAGTGCAGCCGGTTGCAGATGCACCCGCAAACGGCATTTCAACCTGTGTAAAAGGCAAGTTTGGCTGGGATTTTGTGAATGATCCGCACCGTCTGACCACCCCGCTTATCCGTGAGCAGGGGCGCTTTCGTCCCGCCAGCTGGGATGAAGCGCTGGCGGTTATCGTCCAGCGCCTGACGCAGATTCATCGACAGTCGGGCGGCAACAGCATCGGCTTTATCGGTTCCAGTAAAGCCAGTAATGAAGAAGCCTATCTGACACAAAAAATCGCCCGTTTAATCTTTGGCACCAACAATGTCGATAACTCCTCCCGTTATTGTCAAAACCCTGCCACCCAGGGGTTGTTCCGGACCGTCGGGCATGGGGGCGACGCGGGAACCATCAAGGATATGCAGCAGGCGTCGCTGATCATTATCGTCGGCAGCAACATTGCAGAAAATCACCCGGTCATTGCCTCCCATATCAAACAGTCCCATAAACATCACGGGCAGCAGCTTCTCGTTGTGGATCCCCGTCGCCATGAAATGGCTGAGCGCGCGGATCTGTACCTGCGGATTAAGCCGGGTTATGACATGGTGTGGGCATCGGCGATGGCGCGTTACATGTTCGATCACGGCTATGCCGATGAGGCCTTTCTTGCCGAAAAGGTCAATAACGTCGCCGAGTTTCGGGCGTCGCTGGCGCCTTTCACGCTCGACTATGCCAGTCAGTTAACCGGTCTGAGCGTGCAGGAACTGACGAACGCGGCAGAAATGATAGGCCAGGCCAAAAGCGCCTGTCTGTTGTGGGCGATGGGCATTACGCAGCACAGTCACGGTTCGGATACCAGCACCGCACTCTCGAATCTGCTGCTGGTGACCGGCAACTATGGTAAGCCAGGCACCGGCGGGTATCCCATGCGCGGCCACAATAATGTGCAGGGGGCCAGTGATTTTGGCTGCCTGAGTAATGTCTATCCCGGCTATGAAAGCGTCACCGATCCGGCCGTGCGGCAAAAATGGGCGGCGGCCTGGGGCGTCGATCCGGAAGCGCTTTCGGCGGAAGAGGGCGCAGATAATTACCGGATGATCGAGCAGGCGCATCAGGGCACGCTGAAAGCGATGTACATCATTGGTGAGGAAACGGCATTTGCGGATGCGCATTCCACAAAAGTCCATGAGGCGTTCAGTCGGCTCGATTTTATGGTGGTGCAGGATATCTTTATGAGCCGGACGGCAGAATTTGCGGATGTCGTGTTGCCTGCCTGCCCGAGCGTCGAAAAAGAGGGGACGTTTGTGAACACCGAACGGCGTATTCAGCGCTTTTACGAGGTGCTACCGCCCTTAGGCGACAGTCGTCCCGACTGGCGGATACTGACCGAACTCGCCAGCCGTCTGGGCCATCCCTGGTATTATCAGCATCCCGCCGACATCATGGCGGAAGCGGCGCGCATCGCCGGTATCTTTGCCGGCGTCAGCTATGACCGGCTGGCGGGCTGGCAGTCACAGCTCTGGCCTGTCAGCGCCGACGGCAGTAGCACGCCGTTGCTCTATACCGACGGTTTTCACTTCCCCGATGGCAAAGCGCGGCTTTATCCGTTGCAGTGGGAAGCGCCTGCCGAGGAGAGCGATGCCCATTATGATCTGCTGCTTAACAACGGCCGCATGCTGGAGCATTTTCAGGCCACCAACCAGACGGGGGCGGGGGGACGAATCACCTCGCTGTCGCCTCACTGGTACGTTGAAATCAGCCCCGCACTGGCGCAGGAGCGTCACTTGCAGGAAGGCGACTGGGTCAGACTGACGTCACGGCGCGGTGCGCTTGAGGTGCCGGTGATCATTACTGAACGCGTGGCAGGTAATATCCTTTTTATCCCGATACACCATGGTAAGCCGGGCGTAAACGGACTCACGGGGGATCATCACGATCCTGACGTGCAGACGCCAGCCTATAAAGAAATTGCCATTCGCCTGGAGAAGCTGGCGCGTCCTCCTCACGCTTCACCGCTGCCGTCGCACAATTTTCGCCATGGGCACCGCACGCCGCGCGATCATCTGCCCGTTGAGGATAAATGGCGTCAGCCAGGCTATACGCTGCCGCCTGAACACACCGCCCATCCGGAGAAGTTTTAATGGCTGAACCGCTAAAGTATGACGTGCCGCCCACGCGCACCGAACCCACAGCAAACGAAGCCCTTGCCACGCTGCTGGAAAGCCTTCATCAACATGGCTTCCTGCGTCTGGCTACAGATATCGTCAATGCCAATACCCAGATTGCCGGTGTGCTGGTTGACGGCCTGAACCAGCCTGGAGCGCTCAATGCCATGCAGAATCTGTCCCTGGTCTTTAAGGCGCTGGCAACGATTCCCCCCGAAGAGTTCAATCCTGTGCTGTTGGGGATCGTTAATGCCGCAAAAGCGATGCGGGGGGCCGGACTGGCCGGGGAAGACAAAAGCGCACCCGGCATCCGCGGCATCATCCGATTACTGAAAGATGAAGAGTTATGGCGCGGGATTAAACCGGCTCTGGCAGGCGTCCGCGCGTTTGGACGTGAGATGAAACAGCCGTCTGAAAAACCGATCAGCCGGTATAGTGGGAAGCCTACCCAAAGTTGAGTATCGGGTAACGGTGGCTTTCCCGGGAGCCTGTTGTGCCGGTAATCCAGCCCGGACGGGCTGGATTACCGGATCCGTTCAGGACGCTGGCAACAGGCGCAAAATGTGCCCGTTTAATAAAGATGATTCACTGACATCCGCTGTTTAAATAAGGGCACCGCACTGCGTCATTTTCTCACTTATTCTCCCTTCATGTTGCGGACAGGGTATTAACACACCATCAGCGGGCCAGATAAAAAAGTTCCGTGCCGCCTGACCAATCTGTTTTTATTCCCGGCAGGCCAGAACACATCTTTACGTGTCGGCCTGGTGCAAAAAACGCCGTCTGTGACTGCCCGCTCTTATTGATCATATTAATGAGGATGAGGAAAGCCTGTTTTTGCGTCTGACGTTCCCGGATCGGATGGCCCGGCAAAATGCGAACGGCGGGCGTACAAAGCCTGACTAAGGCAGGGCAGAAGGTAGGCGCGTCAGTTTCTCAGGGGGCTGTTTCAGCGGCTTTCAGGCTCAGAGGCGTCCAAAACTGTGTCATGACTTTTTTACCGGTGACGGAATGTTTCAATTACCTTCACAATATATTTTTCGGATCATTGCAGTGCGCCTTGCACCGTGATCTCCTGCTTAATTTTGCCCTGATTGTCGACAGATCTGTTTATTTCCGTAGAAAGCATCGCCTGAAACCCTTTATCGCCTGCTTATGTGAACCAGAATGTTTCTTACATAAACCATCACGACAGTAAAATAGTGCTGGCACACAATATGCTTTATTCCCACGCACAACATCTAATAATCAAAATCATACAGGGGCATATTATGGCGTCCACGGGACTTAAAAAGAAATTAGGATTGGTCGATCTGTCGTTACTGGGCATCGGCTCCATGATCGGGTCGGGCTGGCTGTATGCCGCCCTTAACAGCTCCGGTTATGCAGGCAGCCATACCGGCTGGGCCTGGGTGCTGGGTGCGGTGATTGTGCTGATGATTGGCCTGGTTTACGCCGAGCTCTCCTCGGCGTTGCCGCGCGCAGGGGGTTTTGTGCGCTATCCCAACTATTCGCACGGCAATATTGTCGGCTTTGTTATTGGTGTCAGTTCTCTGCTGGCGTATACCAGCACCGCCGGAGTGGAAGTGGAGGCTGTTCGTCAGTACGCGATTTACTGGTGGCCTGCCCTGGGGCATACGGACGGCAGCCCAACGGGATTAGGGTTTGTGGTGCAGATTGGGCTGCTGGTGGTATTTTTCCTGCTTAACTACTGGAGCGTGAGTTTTTTTGGTCGTGTGAATACCATTGTTACCACCTTCAAATTTATCGTGCCGGTACTGACCATCATTACGCTCCTGCTTTACTTTCATGCGCCGAATCTTGACGTTCCGCCAGCACCGCCGGGCGGGGCGCATGGTGTTTTTAGCTCATTGACGGGGGCAGGGATTGTCTTTGCCTATCTTGGTTTTCGCCAGGCCGTGGATTTTGCGAGTGAAGCCAAAAACCCACAGCGCAACGTACCGCTGGCGATTGGTATTGCCATTGCCGTCAGCTTCGTGATTTACCTGGCCCTGCAGTATGCCTTTATGGGCGCGGTGCCGGCCGATTTACTGTCACAACATGGCTGGGCCGGGCTGAAGCAGGTGTTCCAGTCGCCCTATGCCGATTTAGCGCGCAGCCTGGGACTGACCTGGCTGATTAACCTGATTCTTATCGACGCCGTGATTTCTCCGGCCGGAACCGGCAACATCTATCTGGCGGGGGCTGCGCGCGTGCTGTTTGCCTGGGCGCGTAACGGTCATCTGTTTAAAGTGTTTGGTGAAGTGGATGCAAAATCGGGCGTACCACGCGGCGCATTGTGGTTATCGCTGCTGCTGGCCATCGCCTGGACGCTGCCTTCTGAGTTTCAGGTCTGGGGCGGATTAATCGGTGCGGTCACCTCGGCCACCGTCTTTACCTATATGCCGGGCCCGATCACGCTGGGCGCATTTCGTCGTCACCTGCCGGACATGCAGCGCCCGTTTCGCCTGCCGATAGCCGGGCTGCTCAGTCCGCTGGCGTTTGTAGCCAGTACGCTCCTGATTTACTGGAGCGGCTGGTCGGTCAATGAGATTCTTATCCCGATCCTGATTATTGCCTGGGTCGCTTACGCCGTCTTTGGTAAGAAGAACAGCGAATTCAGTCAGGATCTGCGTTGCGCCTGGTGGCTGCTGGCTTACTACATTGTGGTGATGGTGATTTCCATGCTCGGTACCTACGGCGGGAGCGGCGTGATTAGCACGCCATTCGACATGATTCTTATCATTGTCGCATCCCTGGTCTGCTACTTTTGGGGCGTGAGCGCCAGCCTGGCGAAACCTAATATTACCAATGAGGAGGAGGAGTCGGTATCCTTCGGCAAACACGCGTCCTAGCGTTTATCGTCTGCGCCTGTGCCCGGCACAGGTGCAGTTTTTCATGACGGCGCTCCGTTGTGACATTCACATTCTTGACCGCCCACATCAGGCATTGTGCCGTTCCTCTTGCTCCTGCTGAGTGTGAAAAATCCTTTTTTTGAGTCCATATATTAAAAGAAACAGAAAGCGGACAGGCAGCCCATAAAACTGATGCACGGACGTGCATCAGTTATCGACATTAGTCCTCATTGCCCCATTGATTCAGAAAGGTGGCGATCTCGTCAATACGCGCCGCATCAATGCCTGCCTCGGCGGCCATCTCCTGCTGCGCGTCTTCGCTGATCGCTTCGTTATTCATCAGCCGGGTAATCAGTAACTGGAAGTAGTGCGCCAGCGCATCATGTTCTGACTCGCTGACCGGCGTTGCTGTTTCTGCCGCGTATTCTTCAGCAATGTCATAATACTTGAGTGGAACATCAGGGGTAATATCAGGTCCTCAGGGAAAGTGCTTACTGCTTACAGGCGGCGATCATAGCAGGGTTACGTGGGTTTTTCTGCCCTGCGGACTGTCGTTACCGCGGGGCAGGTTCTGTTTCACCGGTGAGTGAACACAGCGGCAAGCGCGCCAATATCCCTGACGATCACATCGGGTTCAGGCGCCAACGGGAAAGGCGTTTGTCCCGGCCGCGCGATAAAGGCGGTTTTCATCCCCGCGCGCTTCGCACCGCCGACATCCCAGCCGTGCGCGGCTACCATCATGCATGATGTGGCTGGCTGTTTCATTTCATCCATTGCCCAGTGATAAACGCGCAAATCCGGCTTATAGACCTGTAATGACTCGACGCTGAGCACCCGGCTGAAAAAAGAGCTTAGCCCCGCCTGACTGAGTTGTTTTTCAGCCAGCGCCTGTGACGAGTTCGTCAACGCCACCAGCGTCAGGCCGTGCGATTTTAATGCGGATAAACCCTCAGCAACGTCAGGAAAAGCCGGCATGGCCGATAAGGCGTCAGCCAGCGAAGTAGCGTCAGGTAAAGGCGTGATCCCATAGCGTTCGGCGGTCATCTGCAGCACGGCTTCTGCGATATCACCAAAGCTGTGCCAGCTGCCTGTGACGGATTCCACCAGCGAGTAATGCAGCAGCGAAGTGAACCAGGCTTCTGCGCGTTCGGGTTTATTGCCCAGGCGGCGCACCACACAGGCTTTTAACGGCGCGGTATCCAGGAGGGTTTCATTGACATCAAAAAAAAGCGTGTGGGTATCTTTACGGGTGACAGTCGTGTCTGTCATTTGACCTCCGTTAACCGTTGAATATAAACAGACGGTACAGTAACGCCCATCTGGTCAGGCTTAAGCGTAGAAGGCCCATCCGAAACACTCAACTGCGGGAAAGCGTGGCGCGTCTGGCCACGCCTCCAGTGGCTGGGACAAACAGCCCCAGCCCTGTTTCTCAGTGACCGTTCATCAGTCTTTCAATCTCGTCAGGTTTGTCATGCACGCCGAAGCGGTCAACCAAAGTTTGCGTTGCCGCATTCATTCCCCGCAGCCCGACCTCCGTGCCTTCCCGCCGGAACTTGATCACGATGCGGTCCAGCGCGCTCACTGACGTGATGTCCCAGAAATGTGCATGGGTGACATCAATAATGACGCGTTCCACCTCCTCGCTGACGTCAAAATGGCGGGTGAAGCGATCGGACGAGGCAAAAAAGACCTGGCCCGTCACGGTATAAATTCGTGTGTTGCCTTGCCGTTCAGAGGACACCGCCATAAAGCGCGCCACTTTAGTGGCAAAGTTCAGCGAGGCAATCAGTACGCCAATCAGCACACCCAGCGCCAGGTTGTGAGTGGCGACCACAACGACGACGGTGGCCAGCATCACCACGCTGGTGGACATGGGATGGGTGCGCAGGTTGGCAATCGACTGCCAGGAGAAGGTTCCTACAGATACCATAATCATCACGGCGACCAGGGCTGCCATCGGGATCTGAGACACCCACTGGCGCAGAAAGACCACCATCAGCAGTAACACCACGCCCGCCGTCAGGGTGGACAACCGTCCCCGGCCGCCTGACTTCACGTTAATCACCGACTGACCAATCATGGCGCAGCCCGCCATACCGCCAATAAAGGCGGTACAGATGTTGGCGATCCCTTGCGCTTTGCACTCGCGGTTTTTATCGCTGCCTGTATCGGTCATGTCATCCACGATGGTGGCGGTCATCATCGACTCCAGCAATCCCACCACAGCCAGGCCTGCGGCGTAAGGCAAGATGATCAGCAGGGTGTGCAGATTCAGCGGAATGTCCGGGATCAGAAACACGGGCAGGCTGTCGGGCAGCCTGCCCATATCGCCGACGGTGCGCACATCCAGATGGAGCCATACAGAGATTGCAGTCAGAACAATAATGCAGACCAAGGGGGAAGGGATGGCTTTGGTGATCCGCGGGAAAAGATAAATGATGCCGAGCCCGGCAGCGGTCAGGGCATAAACCTGCCAGCTCACATGAGTCAGTTCCGGCAACTGGGCCATAAATATCAGGATGGCCAGCGCGTTGACGAAGCCGGTCACCACCGAGCGTGAGACGTAGCGCATCAGACTGCCTAACCTGAGATAGCCTGCCAGCAACTGCAGAAGGCCGGTCAGCACGGAGGTCGCCAGCAGATACTGCAAGCCGTGCTCTTTAACCAGCGTGACCATCAGCAGCGCCATCGCGCCGGTGGCCGACGAAATCATCGCCGGTCGGCCACCGAGAAAGGCCATAACGAAGGGAATACAGAACGCGGAGTAGAGTCCGACCTGGGGATCTACGCCAGCAATAATCGAAAAGGCGATCGCTTCTGGAATAAGGGCGAGCGCGACCACAATACCGGCAAGGACGTCACCCCGGACGTTACCCAGCCAGTCCTTACGCGTCGAGGACAGCAACATATTGATTTCTCAGTTTTTTAGATGAAAGTAAGCCCATGCGGGCAAAATTTAGTGATGCAAAAGCACATCCGCAGTCGGGATGTTATTGCGTGCGCGATCTGTTAAGCCGGTGCGCCAGGGAAGGGGGAAAACTCAGGGTGGCGTAAGACGCATGATGGTAATTCTCCTTTACGGCCATAAGGGGCTTTCAGGAAGGACATTCCTGCCTGGACGCGATATCCGGGGCAGACGACGATGCCTGTCAGGTGACGAAATGGTGCTTTCCTGAGCAGAACAGCGACTCACTATAAACAAAACGACACGCAGGTCAACGTTAAATCGTCCTGCGTATTTCTGACAGGCTGCAAAGTCAACCCGAAAGTGAGTGTCAGGGGAACACAGTGAGGAAAGGGGGCGGCCGTACTCGAAAAGAAAGCGCCGCGCGTCGTCAGCCGGCTGTATCCGCGTGTTTGACGCGATCGTTTCGTTTACAGAACGTGTTTTGACCGCACGAGGAGCAAAAGACAACACCGTGGTTATGTGCAACATACCGTGAAGTGTCGTCCCTGACAGTATCTCCGGCCGGTACACGCTCGCGCGAGACCGATGAGGTTATCTCGTATCGTCGTCTTCCGGCCGGGGCCGGACTACGTCCATTGGCGTTATTTCTTTTCTTCGTTCAGGCCTGCAAGTGTCTGCAGGTAGGGCACTGGCTGCTTTACGAGACCGGGCGTTAAAAATGCTCTTAGCCATGTTCTGGCTTCCAGGATTTTACTCAGGCGATCGTCGCTGCAATTGTCTGTTGCCATGCGTCTCAGTTCATTCATCAGAGAAGTAATGTTTATTTCCCTGTCAGCCAGCGCCAGGTGCAATGCTGCTTCGCCAATAATGACGTGGCCTTTCTCGTCGTCTTGAAGTAACACGGTCAATCCTCCATAAGTACGATTTATGACAACCTCACCACTGACTGTAGTCGTCCCCGCAGATAATGCCTGCTTAAAATATTCAGCACTTACCCTGTTCTGTCGTGATGCGCTCAGAAACAGGTACGCGTAACCCAGACCAGGTCTGTTATTCGTGCGTTAAAGGGAACATAATGGCACTGCGACCGGAAGGGAGAAAATCTTTTTCATTTAAAGTTATTACCGTTAGCGTAATCTCTTCGGGTGTTCAGTTTCATTTGCACTGTCTTAACCTGAAAGCGCAAGAAAGAGCCAGGGTTGGGTGGTGGGATGAAAAGTGATAAACTGTATGTTTATACACCTGCCGGGAGGACGATTGAAAAACAATGAGCACGATATTTCACAAGAGGTGCTTGCTCTGGTAGGCAGAACCGTCAGCCAGCTCCTGAGACGGGAGGGCACTGTCATGCCTGAAGACCTGACGAAGGCCTTGCAGACGATGAGTGAACATAGCGTAGAGGCAAAAACGCGCGCGGACTGCGGTGAACTCATTATCCGGCTTATGAAAAAGATGCATTAATATCCGCTTCACGTCAGGCATCTTCTTATCTGCGTCGCAGTCGGGCCAGTCGCCGTAAGCTACGTGCGCAGAATATCGGGCCTTACTCTCTCTGGTGTCGTTCCGGTCACGGTAATACGAAACGTTTTGTCTTCCAGAAAGCCTTGCCTGGCAGGGATAGCGCTTCGACGCTGTTTTCACCCCCAAACAGACAGCCTGCTTGTGTCGTTAATCGTAAATGACTTGCTTTGACAGACGTGTATAACGCTGAGACACGGTCAGTTCCGTGAGGTTTCATCAGCATCTTGTGACAGATGGGCGGCATGGTCATCGTCCCTGTCATCAGGAGAGCGACGAGCGGCCATATCGGCTTTAATTTCACTGATGGCCATGCTGACTGCGCGGCTTTTCTCTTCGCTGTCAGAAGAACGCATGATGGCATCAAGATTTTCCAGCACGCTCTTGAATGTGACGCTGCCCTGCTCCTCAAGGGATGCCAGGGCAGCCTCTCCAATGAGTGTGTCACGGAGTTTTTCATCTTTACTGTATGTCATTATTACTCTCTGAATAAGTTTTGCCTGCCCGGCTGTCGTGTATGTCAGCCACTGTGCCGCAAAGTCCCTTTCAGAAGGTTCCAGCCGGTATCAGAACAGAAGGCGCAACAGCTCCTGCAGGTGTTCTTCTTCCTGAGGAGAAGAAACATGGCTCATACGTTCAATGAGCGACTTGCAAAGCGCTTTGCGGTTCAGCGTACGACCTGCTCTGAGTATTTCAACCACAACAACGCCCAACGTTTCCTGCTGAGAGGGCAGTGATGCGCGGCTGAAGAAGGATGAAACATCTTTACTTACGCCAGTTACGGGCAGTCTGTGTTGCATAGGTTTCTCCATTGTACAGTTATTATGCTGAGTGTATAGATCTAAGTTATACAACAAATCAGTCATTGTACAGGTTTATTTTGGATTCTGATTTTTAGAGGTCAAATCATCAGGTTTCAAAGTAACTGATCGCCCAATGACGTTGGGAGAAACGGACAGGATGAGCCAGACAGCCGCTCTGACGGGACAGTCAACAAACGCCTGTAAACACGGGGGCCGGGCCTTTTTCATCTTAACGCGACATCGTTCCGCTTTACACCGCTGGTTTAATGACAGGCGTATTTCTCTGTTATGCTTTGGCCATGTCTTTTTAAATACCCTGGCCAGTGTTATCCCTGGCTAAGCGCGAAGAGGGTGTGCCATAGAATGGGTGGGTCGGGTCACATCCTGTTGCCAGCGCCTTTGCCGCCGATCAAAAGTCGGCTTGCCGGGCCCCTGTGTTGTGATGTACGGCGCGCCAGTCCTGGCGATAAAAGTTTTTCTCTGAGGATTACACTATGACGGCCTTTTATCAATTCAGTGCCACCCGTTTACATGGCGAGCGCATTACGATGGCCGACTATGCAGGCAAGGTGGTGTTGGTGGTGAATACCGCCAGTCATTGTGGTTTTACGCCCCAATATGCAGGCCTGGAAGCGCTTTACAAAAAGTATGCTGATCAGGGGCTGGTGGTACTGGGCTTTCCCTGCAACCAGTTCGGCAGGCAGGAACCCGGTAATGCCGACGATATCGCACAGACCTGCCATATCAACTATGGCGTGAGCTTCCCGATGTTCGAGAAAGTCGAGGTCAACGGCGCCGCAGCGCACCCGGTGTTTCGTTTCCTGAAACAGGCATTGCCTGGTGTGCTGGGTGGGCGGATTAAGTGGAATTTCACTAAGTTTCTGATCGCGCGTGATGGTAAACCGCTCAGACGATTTGCCCCCATCACTTCTCCTGAAAAAATGGAAGCCGCGATTGTTGCCGCGCTGGAAAGCACAGCGGCTGTGATGTGAAGCGTTGATCTGAGTGCCAGCAAAGGACAGCGACCCGGTCAGGTTGTCTGCCGTGCCGCAACCGGTGCCAGGAGGCTGACTGGCGCAGCGTTTGCCTGTCACCTCAGTAGCGCACCCGGCTGCTGCTCAGACGCAATGCGGGCGCGGCTGCCATAACCGGGCCCGGAATGACCGGCATGCCACCCAGCACAGACAGAAATGCCTCTGCCCAGTGATGGCTGTCATGCAGATGTAGCCCCTTCATCAGGCGCGCGTGCAGGTGTCGCCGTTCACGCAGCGGCATCAGCAGGGCACTGTGAATGGCATCGGCCATGGCATCCGGATCGTAGGGATTGACGATAAGCGCGCCGTCCATCTGCTCCGCCGCGCCCGCAAACTGTGACAGGATCAACACACCCGGGTTTTCCGGATCCTGCAGGGCCACATACATCTTCGCCATCAGACTCATGCCTGACATCAGGGGCGTGACCAGCGCGACGCGTGAGGCACGATAAATACCCGCCTGCTCCTCACGGCTGTAGGCATGCGTCAGGCAATTCACGGGATACCAGTTCATCATGCCATGCATGCCATTAAATTCTCCGCACAGAGTTTCTAACGTGTGCGTGACAGCCGCTGCCCGGTCCGCGTAGCCCGCAGCAGGCGGGGCCAGTTGCAGCAGGGTAATATTTTTTTGATAGACGGCATGTTTGCGCAGTAACACTTCTACCGCGCTGATGCGGTAAGGCAGTCCGGCGCTTTCATCAAGATGACCGCCGCTCAGAACGGTGTTTTCCGGTAAGCTTTCACGACACTGCATTTCCATAAACGCACAGCTGTTGCTGTCACGCAGGCAGCGCACATCATCCAGATCGATCCCGACAGGAAAGACGCCGAGCTTTACAATCCGCCCCTGCACGCGAACGCTGTCTACGCTCAGGCGCTCGGTGCGGAATTCGCTTTCTAGCCAGACGATAAAGTTGTTCAGGTCCTGAACGGTCTGAAAGCCGAGCAAATCACAGCACAGCAGCGACTGTGTGAGCCAGCGCCAGTCGGGTATCGCCTCAAACATCGTGCCTGAGGGAAAGGGCTGGTGCAGGAAAAAGCCCACAGGATTAGTCAGTCCGGCCTCACGAAGGTAATGGGCGCAGCCCAGCAGATGGTAATCCTGTATCCAGATGGTGTCATCGGGCATAGCGTTATCACAGATGACCCGCGCATAGGCTTCGTTAATCTTTTTGTATTCCTGATAGCCGTCAGCAGAAAAGCGGGCCAAATCCGGACGCTGGTGGAAAACCGGCCACAATCCCTGATGAACATAATGGTGATAACCCTCTTTCACTTCGGCGGAAGACAGAGGAAAGGTCAGCGTTTCATAAGGGCCTTTCTGCTGAATGCTCAGCGGTCTTGGTGCATCAGAAGGCAGCACCGTCGTCTCACCATCCCAGCTTATCCAGAGTCCGCCGTGGCGGGAAAGCAGACCTTCATAAATTGCAGACAGCGTGGAACGTTGTGAATGATTATGTGATACCAGGATAAAACCTGACATGGTGTTTTCCTTATGGGCGGGCAGGGCATCAGTTGCCGTGCCCGGCGTCCAGCCGTTATCGGGTTGAGGTCGGATGAAAAACTGCAGCAGGCCACACATGGCAAAGCGTCCTGTCCGCTTAATGGTGGTGGGCGCGGTCAGCGCTCAACGAGTCGCTCAGGCCGTAAGGCGCAACCGCCCTGAGATAAAGACCCGGCAGAGAGGCATGGCAAATGAATCCGTTGCGTTCAAGAAAGTCCTGGGCGCTGTCGCTCAGCGCAATAATGCGATGACAGCCACTGGCGCCAGGGTGGGTCAGACAGCAGTGGAGCAGCCAGGATCCCAGCCCGATATAGCGATACTCTGGCGAGATAAACAGGTCCTGTATAACCCAGGTTTCGGCCATATCGGTAACGACCCGCGCAAAACCGATCTGCCGGGTATGACGATAGAGGCCAAAGCAAAGACTGCTGTTCAACGCCAGCGTCAGCAGACGTGCATCGGGAATAGCCGAACCCAGCCACTGGGCAATCAGCCGCGGATTGAGCATGGCCGGATCGGTGTTGACCTCCATCGTCTCTCTGAACCATTTACGGGGAGAAAGCAGGCGCAGCCGCTGCTGCTCGGCAAGATCCGCAATCACGGCATCACCACAAACCGGCAGGAAAGAGGCCGCATTCACACATTTCATCAACGGTTTCCTTTTACATGGACGCCTCAGCGCCCGGTGCCGTTGATTTAAGCGCCCGGCGTGTAAAAGTGGCGTAAAAAAGATCGGGTGCGGTGTAAAAAGGGTGCAAAGGAAAGGGTGAAGACATGGGGGCATGAGCCAGTGAAGAAGCCCCCGTGGCGCAAAGATTACGTGCCGTCGTATCCCCAGCCTGATATATCCCTGTCTTCTCTCCTGAAAAGGGCGGCATGCATACGCTGAGGACGGGACAGACAAGCAATGTTATGTGAAGGCGACTCGCCTTCGTCTCTGCCCGAGCTGTAGCGCAGGTCGCGTTTCAGGTGACCGGTTCTGACGATTTAACAGGGTATAAAGCGGCTATCTTCTGCTTTATGCGCCGATCTGCCATTGTTTTGCTGCGTTCATCATCCAGGCTGCTGCACGCGTTCATACTGCGCTGATAAAGGGCAGTGAGGGATTTTCCTACCGGCGGAGTGATGCTGATTTTTGCCGCAAAAAAGCCGAAACAGCCACCATCAGCCCGGTCGTTCCGCCGTGAGGATAACGGTAACGCTTAGGTGAAGGGCGCGGTGAAGGCAATCTGGCAGAGTCATCATGACAACGGGAGATAACCGCACACATTACATATTTACAAATTTAAATGTGTAAATATAATGCCGACCCTGTTTCTTTTTAAGGATGTTAATTATGTCGTCTCTTTTCACGCCCCTGACGCTGGGTGATCTCACGTTGCGTAACCGCATTGCGCTTCCACCCCTGACCCGTTGCCGCAGCGAGCAGCCGGACAACATTCCCGGCACGATGATGGTGGAGTACTATCGCCAGCGTGCCAGCGCGGGCTTCATGATTACCGAAGGTACGCAAATTGAACCGCGCGGGCAGGGCTATGCCTGGACGCCTGGCATTCACAGCGACGCACAAATTGCGGGATGGCGAAACGTCACCGACGCTGTGCATGCAGAGGGCGGAACGCTCTTTTGCCAGCTCTGGCACGTGGGCCGCGTATCGCACAATGCGTTGCAGCCCGGTAAACAGCCGCCTGTTGCTCCTTCCGCCGTTGCCGCCAGCGGCGTACGGGTCTTTATTGAAACCGGACCTGGTGCCGGTATGCTGACGGAACCCAGCATGCCGCGCGAACTGACCACATCGGAAGTCAAAGCGATTGTGGCGATGTACCGCACGGCAGCAGAGAACGCGAAAAAAGCCGGTTTTGACGGTGTCGAGCTGCATGCCGCCAACGGTTATCTGATCAATCAGTTTATTTCTGAACACACCAATTTCCGTACCGATGAATATGGCGGCTCCCTTGATAACCGCCTGCGCTTCCTGCGTGAAGTCACCGAAGCGGTGAGTGCGGTATTTGGCAGTCACCGTGTCGGCGTACGTTTCGCGCCATTGTTCTCAAGCACAGAGGAAGAACGCGTTTATCTGGGGCTGGTTGAACGCGATCCGCATGCTACTTACATTCGTGCTGCGCAGATGCTAAACGAGCTTGAAACTGGCTATCTGTCTATCGCCGAAGCGGACTGGGACAACAGTCCGGAGATGCCCGAAAGCTTCCGTATTGCGCTGCGTGAAACCTTCCGTTCCCCCATCATGTATTCCGGACGTTATACCAGGGAAAAGGCCGAACGTATGCTGGAAAAGGGATGGGGCGATCTGTTTGGCTTCGGGCGCACGTTTATCGCTAACCCGGATTTACCGGCGCGTTTCAAAATGGGCTACCCGCTGAACAACGCGGATCCTGCCTCACTGTATGGTGGAAGTGAGAAAGGCTATACTGACTACCCTTTCTATTCTGCTTGAGGTTCTGAGACGGCATGACACCTGAAAATGCCATTAAATTACTGGCTAACCCGACACGGGTTGCGGTGCTCAAATGGCTTAAACGCCCTGACGAAGCCTTTGCTGACTATTCTCAGCTGTATCCCTTCGATCAGTACGGTGTCTGTGCCAGTCTTATTCAGGACAAAGCGGGCCTCTCACAGCCCGCCACCTCGTTATGTCTGAAAGCGCTGCATGATGCCGGCCTGCTTGAGGCAAGCAAGGTCGGTAAATGGACATACTATCGCCGGCGTGAAGAGGCGGTTCATGAGATGAATACGTCAATTATCCAGGCCCTGCAGGATCTGTAGGCGGCTTGTCAACGACAGTCATACGGACGTCCGGTAACGCTGCGTTGTGGCACATCAGGACATGCATGAAAATCAGCGCCAGGCTCACGCATTTCGCTGGCGAGGAAGAGAGGGCGCATGAGCGCCACTCTCTTTTACCGTTGTGACGTTTAGGGCAGCCTGAATAAGTCACGATACAAAGCGCCATCCCTTCGTAACACGCGCCGGAATCTGTCGCAGATACCACAGCCTGTGAACCTGCGCCAGGCGGATGTGATTGCTCCTGTACCTTCCTGATGAAGCCTGGAACGCCGGCGTTACCTGAATGTTCAGACGCTAAACGACCCAACAATCTGTCGTAATGTTTGGGCCTGTTCAGACAGCGAACGGGAGGCCATTGACGATTCCTGGACCAGCGCCGCGTTATTCTGTGTGACGCCGTCCATCTGATTCACTGCCACGCTGACTTCTGAAATTCCCTGCAGCTGTTCAGAAGAGGCCCGGGCAATCGAGTCCATCCCTTCAGCCAGGTCGCTGACCATACTCATGACCTTCAGGACGCTCTGCCCGGTTAGCGCGGCAATTTCTACGCCGCTGTCAACGTGTGCGACGGCCTGTTCAATCAGACGCTTGATGTCTTTCGCGGCCGTGGCACTACGCTGGGCAAGTGTCCGCACCTCACCAGCCACGACGGCGAATCCGCGACCATCTTCACCTGCACGCGCGGCTTCCACGGCGGCATTCAACGCCAGGATGTTGGTCTGAAAAGCGATGCTTTCAATCACGGACGTAATATCACGGACCTTGACTGCGCTCTCATGGATGTTGTGCATGGTATCGGTCATGTGGCTGACCTTGGACTTGTCGGCGTTAACGGTCTGTGCTGTTGCCCGGGCAGATTCAGCGGTCTGCTGCGCACCGGCTGTGTTGCTCTTCACCGTGCTGGTGAGCTGCTCCATGCTGGCGGCGGTCTGCTGCAGCGCGGCAGCCTGCTGCTCGGTTCGTGATGAGAGTTCTGTATTTCCCCGGTCGATTTCATCGGCCGCCAGCGCAACGGACGCGGAGGCGTCTTTAATCTGCAACACGATCCCGCGCAGTCTGGCTTGCATCGCGTCGAGAGACGCCATGAGGCTGCGGTCATCATTTTTTCGCAGTTGAACCGTTGAGGTCAGATTTCCTTGTGAAATAGCGTAAGCGAGCCGTTGCGCTGTAACCGGCTCACCGCCGAGTTCACGCATAATCTTGCGGATCAGGTAACTTCCCGTCAGCAAGCCCAAAATGACAGCAATGCCCAGCAGAACCAGCAAAATAATATAGGCCTGCTCCGTTGTCTTACTGTTCTGACTGACGGCATTATCAGAGCGCTGAGTGAGCACTTCGCCCATTGAGGTGAGTCCGTCAATCAGGGGGTTCTGGGCTGGTCTGACGGTATCAAGAAGAAATTTCACTGTTGCTGCGTTATTTTTCCCCAATGCCAGAGGAACAGTATTACTGAAGGAGTCCAGGGCATTTTTTTGACTCTTTTCTATTGCCTCAAACGCTTTTTTTCCTCGTTACTGCCCGACTGGTCAATCATCTGGCCCAGTTGAGAATTGCTGTCAACAAACCGGGCTTTTAATTTTTCAAGACGAGCGGATTGCTCTTCAAGACCTTTTTCATCTGTAAATAAGGACAGATTCCTTACCGTGATTGCCATATCACGCTGAATAAGTGTCAGGTCTGTGATTAATTTTGTTTTCTTCATATCACCCTGAACAATGGCTTCAAGGGTGTTTTTAGACTGGTATAAAGAATGAATGGCTACCACTATGCACAAGGAGAAAAAAATGATTAACGTGCCAAAACCCAAACCGAGCCGTGTTGCGATCTTCATAAATCTATCCTGATAAAGGGAGAGGGGGACGGTGATCTTTCGGCACAGACAGACCAACCTTTATCGAAACCAGGACAATTAAATGTAAGAAAACACGTCATGGTAATTTCTGTAAAAATTAAATTTTGTCAATGAGTTAAGACGCATTATTCATAGGTTTTTCTTATATCCCTCCCGTCATCAAAGCATCGGTAAATCGCAGTAAAAAAGTCATGTCTTCCCCTCTGTCTTACGGCGTGACGGGTTTTAGCATGACTAAACAGAAGGGCAGATCACTGCGCTGGCCAGGAAGGCGTCCGGGCGGAAAGGGCGCGGCGGTTCTGTGCGCATCTTAACTGCGGGCAGGCATCCCAATGAAAATGCAGAGAACCAGCCTGTCGCAACCGTCGCCCTGTCCAGCACTGACCCATCAATAACAATAATCGCAGTAATCGTTGAAGCAATTGCCTCCTGTGTCGATAACGCATGCTCAGCTCAATGTTGGGGCTGAGCCTGAAGCGTCAAAGCTGATTATTACTCAGTCATTTGTGTGCTTTTTTACGACACCAGTACGTGCATTCCTTTTAATTACAGTGGAAACAACAATATGTCTGTCATCAAGACAATGACCAGAAGCTTAACCGGTTCACGTTTTGCGGGGGGATCTCAGCCCGCCAACGGGATCTTTAACTGTGAAAGCTTACCCACTTCGCTCTCTGCAGCAGGCCTCAGCAGTCGTGCTGCGGGTATTTTGCTGACGTTTGTGCCGCCAGAGGCCGATTTTCATAAGGTCAGTCAGGCATGGCAACGCTTTACATCAACAGATTTGACCGTCATTACGCTTTCCTCTAACGGAGCGCTCAGCGCCAGCGGCAAGCAAACAACGTACTGCAAAGGCGACGGGCAGGAAGGCAGCTGGCTCTGGTTACCCCGTAACCTGATTGCAGAGCATGAAACACATGTGGTCGATCTGCACCTTCACGATACCCACACGGCGACGGATCGCATTCGTGCCATCCAGGATGAGCTGGCTGCGTTGAGGCTGAGCATGCCGCTCTCTGCTGACCGTACCTTTGCCATGATTTACTGTGACGGGCTGTCTGCATCGGAAGGGTTTTTAATGCAGGCCTGGTATAATACGGGCCGCTTTCCCTGCCTGGCAATCGGCGGATCCGCCGGTGGACGCGTCACCTTTGACGGGACATGGATTGGCGCTGGCGGGCGTGTACTGCAGGGGAAAGCCGTTATTGTTTTCTGCAAAATGGCGGCGGGTAAGTCCTTTTCACCCTTTAAGAGTCAGAACTTCGAGCCACTGAACAAGAGCTGGCTGATTGCCGAGGCGGATCCGGTTAAGCGTACCCTGACTTCCGTGTTCAACCCACAGGGGCAGCAACAGCCCTTCACCCAGGCACTGGCTGAACATCTGGGCTGCAATGAACAGCAGCTGACGGAGCGTCTGAAAGGTTTAACGTTTGCGGTGAAGGTAGGTGACGCGTATTTCATTCGTTCTGTAGCGAAGATGGACAGCCACAGTGTACAGTTTTTTTGCGATCTGGAGTTTGGCGATCGGCTTTACTTAATGCGTGAAACCGATTTTAAGCAGGCTACGCTGCGGGACTGGCAGGCCTTTACGCAACGTCACGGCAAACCGGCGGCGGTCCTGATGAATGACTGCATACTGCGCCGACAGGGCAATCCCGATAAGCTGCACGATGCGCATTTCTTTAAAGGCATTCCGGCTGCCGGGTTCTCCAGCTTTGGTGAAATTCTGGGCGTACCGATCAATCAGACCTTGTCTGCACTGGTATTCTTCAATCATAACGTAAACGCCATGGCGCAATTTCCGGTGGAATATGCCAGCTATGCCGCGCACTATGCGCAGCGCGCGTTACGTCGCTGGGAAGCGCTAAACCGCGTCCAGTCGGGCGTGCTGGCTCGCGTGGTGAATTATCAGCAGGAGTTGGCACCTATCGTTCAGGCGCTGCCGGTGCTTGAGGCGGCAACCCAGAGCCAGAGCGAAGCGTTGTCGATGGCCGAAAGCAGCATTCGCGCTATCAGCACTCTTGCCAAAGAAAGCCAGCAGGCACAAGGGCGCCTGGGGGACGGGCTGGACGATCTGGAAGCGATATCTAACGGCATCAACGTTATTACGCACGGCATCAGCAATATCGCTTTCCAGACCAATATTCTGGCGCTCAATGCCGCTGTCGAGGCTGCACGCGCGGGGGAAGCTGGCAGAGGATTTGCCGTTGTGGCAGGGGAAGTTCGCCGTCTGGCGCAATCCTCGAAAGAGCAGGCTGAAGCGACCGCAAGCAACATTAATGATGCGGTCGACACGATCTCGCGTATCCGCGATGTCGCGACAAACACGGTACAAACCGCGACGGACATGGCAGACCGCAGTATCCAGGCTGCCGATGCGATTGCCGCCATGAGCGATCGAAGCCGCCATGAACGGGCAGGGATGGCGAAACAGCTGGATAATCTGCGCACCTTAACGGCAGGTATGGATGCCATGCAGGAAGCGGTCGCCGAGCTGAAAGTGCTGCAGACACTTTCCTCGTCACGGTAAATCACTGCTGGCGTCGCGACCAGGAAGGCCCTGCGCCAGTCTCTGTTAAGCAGGGATAACAACTAAGGTAATAGCAAAGTGAACCCGGGCTTTCTTGTTGTTATTTATCAAACCTCGTCAGGTTGCTTATTTGCCGCCTTATTTTCAAGACGGAAAATTCAGCATACGTTGCGTTTGATCCTCAATGTCTTAGTGGCTTTTTCAAACCTGTTCTGTGAAGCTTTAAAACAAAAAAGCCACGCATTCGCGTGGCTTTCACAACCCTGTTCACTCACGTGCAGTTCACTTCACCGTGAGGATTAGACGTTGAATTATAAATTCACTTTTATTATATTGATTATAAAGCGTTTATTTAATTTTTATCTAATTTGTACTCATGTTTGAGTTTGCTCACCTTCGTAATGCGAGGGTCATAGGTTTGACTCCTATTACCGGCACCAGCCAATCCTATATTATTGATTTAGTGATCATTAAATCCATTCAGAGTGAAATGGCGTAGCCTCTCCTATATAGAGGTCATACAGCCGATGGCTCAACGTGATAATCTGTATCGCCGTAGCAGCGGTATTCATGTTGTCCGTATTGCAGTTCTCGCCCGATACCGTCTCTACACGGGACAGCGTGAGATTCACGCTTCAACAGAAACAAACGACATCAGAAAAGCGAGAGCGATTGCCGCAGTTCTATTGGCTGTCTGGCAGCGATGTCTGGGTGAGTATCAAAAATTGTTAAGCAGTGCGCCTGCTTTGGCTGGAGAAGGAATGATCAGCCTCGCTGAATTTTGCGGTTTAACGAGCGTTCCCCTGCAACAAGTGGCGCAGCGACTACTTGATACGAATATCCCACTTTTTGGCTTGCTGATAGACGTCCTGCCTACTATGTAGAAGATCTTTCGCTCGTTGATAAGGATGCTCCTGAGGCTTCTGGATTTATCATCGATAGTGCCATTAACATCGGGATCAGAGGTTCTCTGAACAGTTATATCCAGCCTTTGGT
>Ga0157363_1000472_pt1 | contig 30878 bp, 25 predicted proteins | sample AttsexASBM1_FD_111477 | JGI IMG/M metagenome (GOLD analysis project Ga0157363, IMG submission 111477) | Fungus gardens microbial communities from leaf cutter ant in Ribeirão Preto, State of São Paulo, Brazil - Atta sexdens ASBM1 | ecosystem: Host-associated > Fungi > Mycelium > Unclassified ... | reverse complement strand
ATATTGAGCATTAAAATATACTTGTAATTACTGGAAAAATAATTGGTCAATATACAGCTTTGCCTAAAAAATATTGGGCACTTATGTTTTTTTCATTTATTCTTTTACTCTATCTTTTACTCTATTTAATTTTCTTTACTTGTTACCTATTAAATTCTGGCATTATACATAAATTTAAAGGATTCTTGAAACAAAGAATAATTTACAGCAAATGTTATGAATCAATTTTTGAGCTAAAATTTTAAATAATGGTTAATAAGGATAATAATATTTTAATATTTTTTATCAAAACATTGTATATTAAGAATATAGATATCAACAGATTCTTTATCTATAAATAATTTTTTAGCAAAAGCAATAAAAAAATTATTTTTTAATGACATGATAATGCTAGAAGGTAAAGAGTCCTTGATAATTATCGAAATTTACAAGTTTACAACGTCGAAGACTTTCATATATGTACTGATACGATATTTTAACACGCAATTAAATTTATTACACATATTTCAAACGAGTTTTTCTATACCTATCGCAACGAGAATTGAGCAACGAAAATATTTTTGTAACTTCGATTTCATATCACGGGAATGCGCCAATGGCAAAGATGTGCGAAGCACAATTTACGTTTCTTTCGCAAAACAGTGTCTGATGGGCGGATGGTGGGACCACTATAGTTTCCGCTGCCAGCCGGTGGATTATTCCAACAGCCCCACCGCGATAAGGGTAAGTGTGCCTAATCGATCTAACCCTAGCCGGACTGTTCAACGAGACTGCCTCCCAATTACTTCAACGAGACGACTATTGCAACAGAAATCACCGAACCACATCGGGTCCGCCTGATATCACGGATATTCATCTATAAAACATATATTTTTGTAGATTGGCCGTTCCTTACTTGGAGCGGAGGCTTGCGACGGGGGCAAATATTCCTGGAGCCGTGCGATTTAGGTGTCCTAGAAGAGCTTATGCTTCCTTTTTGTCTAGTAGAGAGCCTGGCATGTTCCTCCAGTGCTACTCTTTTTCCGCTTCGATATCCGCTATCTCAACTCTCGATGAAAAAAATCAAACACTGAGTGTTGAACATGTGTCGCATTCCCTTCGGGGAAGAATCGCAATTGTAAAATCGCGCGTCCTTCAGTCTTTATCGATTTATTCTTTGAAGAAATACATTTTGTTCCTTTGCATTTCTTTCACGAATAATTTCTTTTATCCAGTTGCGACTTCTTTTCCCGTTGAAAGTACGAGGCGCGGCATCGCTCAACATTCTCGTACGAGAGTTCGACGCAAATATTTTATATAATATGCACAGAGAGTAGTTGTTAAGCTTGTACGCAATATACATCTGCCATCATATGCCTATTTTTTTTATCTTTTTATTGACCGATGGCGAATGGCCTTTGGGCGAATGTGGTTGCAGATAGGGATATCCGGATGGCTGACTGGAGACTATTCTCTAAGATGTCAACCTGTAGACTACAGCGACAGACCCGAAGTGCTGAGGGTGGGTGAATTTTCGTGATTAACAGAATTATCCTTGCCATGATCTCTTTCGTATTTATAATGTTTATATCTAAAGCTAACCATATACGATGCATAATTTCTTGCATGATGGGGTTATATGCTGCTGTGCTTGTTCTAATGTTGATTCTATGACAAGAATCGATAGTCCTAAGTCTTATTGGTGAAATTGACTAATAGCTAACTTTTATAGAGTCTATAAGGTTGCAACACTTTTTTTTAATAGATTTCCATTGAGCGATTGGTTCTTATTTATGGATCGACAAATAAGAATTAATCATTCGATAAGGCTGCATTCCGAAACATTGAAAAAAGTGTTGCAACCTTTTAGGCCTTTATTATACAACTAACGCTGATTAACTAACTTCATCGATTAAAACTTCCTACATTGTAGAATCAATATAATGCATACTAAACATCTTCATTCATTGAGCGAAACATATTAGCATCGTATATGATATGATGCAGTATGATGTGATGCATTATTTCTGGTTTCCTTGCACGCACTAATCAAAACATTAAGAAATAGTCACGTGATTGATTAATGTCAAGCATAGATCAGAGGGATACGTTCTGAAGATACGTTCTACACGTAATGTATTTTAATATTTTATCTTTCTTTATTATTTAGTGAACAAGGACATGCTTTTCATGCGTAATTCGGAACGCACCCTAAGTTAAAAGTTATTATCTTTTTCTCCGTTGTTCTCTTCTTTGTGACTCGTATATACAATAGATTAATTCGACCAATTGATTAAATTAATTGATTGATTGATTCGGCCAATTTCTATACGTCGCTAGGCAACTGAGCCATCATGAGTACCACCTTCATGTAAATTTTTATATATTTATACTTTTACTTTTGCATATTTATGCAGCTCTTTAAGCAGCGAATCATGAATTGGTCAAAATGCAAAGAAATAAACATGAAAATCATGCATCGTGTATGGTTAGCTTTAGGAAATACTTTATAAAACTGATCAATAAATTCATAATTTGATCGAACGAGAAAGATGTAATTTTTATGATCTCATTGAATGATTCACGTTGAATTGATGTTATATGATACTTCACATAATTCTTAGAATATTTTTCCATTTTAATTAATTAATTATTGGTTAATTAAAAGTATATTAATGATTGTTATTATTGAAACAAAATATTCTAAGAATTTGTGATCTTTTCTCGTGACTGGCTCTGTACGCAATAATACGTGTATATATCCATATGCTAAGAAAAGGACCAAAGTAGTATAGTAGTTAGTAGAATTGCAAACATAGAGTTCAAGCGATAGAACAACTCTAACTGTAGTTAGTAGCCTATGTGATTAACATTGTTTAACATATGCTATACGTCATTACATCAAGCGATAACGACCATAAATTACATAGACTTTCATTTACGCACAATTGCATCGCATTAATTTCTGTCATTGCACCTATACATACTGTGACACACTCTATCAGCGACGATTTTCACAGATTCCTCGTGTTCTCGAATACATTACCGGTGTGTATTGTTGCGAAATGTTTTTAATATGCATTTCTGTAAAAACTGATTTTTTAAAATCACTTTATAAATGTGTTTATTTTTTCATCTGTTATCCTGTTTATGTTAACGAGATAATTATTTACTTGGGTCGTTTACTTTTTATAAATTGCTATACATATATTCTTTCTTTCTTCCTTCGTCTTTCTTTTTTTTTGTCTTTATGTTTTAATGAAACTAATTTTTAATTTATTTGCAATCATAATATGTAAAGAAGTATTTAAAACCGTCGAAGTGTGTAATAAAAATCAAAGGCAAGAATCCTGATCTTCAACAGGAATGTAAAAAAAAATATAGAAGCCTCTCATGTTTGAGGATAAAAAAACGTTGCGAATAAAACCAAAGAAAATTTCATGCATAAAATTGATCCATTAATTAAGAGGTGATAAAAAAGCTTTTCCTAATCGATGTTTCGAAATCGCAGATGGTCCACGCAAGCTGGTGGTATTACTTCTCGAAATTTACAGAATTCATGGACACGGTACGTAAAGTGATCTAAATGTAATTCCCTCTTACCGGCATGTGTGAGTTATACTCCACGAGGCTAATCGTGTGCATTTTCTTCCAGATCTTTTTCGTGTTAAGAAAGAAGAATAACCACGTATCCACGCTGCATGTGATCCATCACGGTTGCATGCCCATGTCGGTCTGGTTCGGTGTCAAGTTCACACCAGGTAAGTAGAAAATTGTTTATGCAATTCCTTTATTCATTTGTTGCAAAAACTCAGTTGATTTTGCAAAACTAATTTGTGTCAATGTCGCAAAAACGATCCTTCCTCGGCATCTAAGAGCTTTCCTTATACATATATATGGGTCGGAAACGAATATATTGTCACGAAAACGGATAACGACTAGTTTTTTTTAGAAACTGCAAAAATTTGTTTATCTTTTACATACATATTATCATTTTAGAGCTCACATTTGGAATTTAAATTTATGTGCTTTTTAATAAGAAACTAGTTTTCGGGAAATCGATAATATAATTGTTTTTACTAAATCGCAGACTTGTGTTATTCGTTTTCATAAAAAAACAATATGCTAATTTTTTTTTTCATAAGAGAACTATATGCTAATTAATTTGCAATTAATTTACTAAAAGCACTTGGATTATCGAATAAACTACTTGGACGTAATTTAATCTCAACTCTCGTTTTAGAGTCTTAATTTATATATAGGGTCCAAGTCATTTACGGCATTTTTGGCTTTCTATAAATTATTACAAATATTATTACAAATGAAGATTTCATTCAATGGAAATTTTTCTTTTTAATGAAATACCAGAATATGTAGAATCGAAATATCAAAATATAAAAAGGTTTTGATAATAATTAAAAAGTTATGCAAAAAAAAATACTAAAGAACAATTTATTATTAAAAGAGTGCAATAATCAACTTTTTTTTTTAAAGTCATATCTTTATAAAAAGAATACAAGTAAAAATAAGTAGTGTTTTGAAAAGAGGAAAACATGAATTTAAAAAAAAATAAATACGTTATATTGATTCATTTCAAAACATATAATTATTTGCGCAATTGAGTAGAGGCATTTTTATAGGCATTTTATTCGGAAAAATAATATCGGAAAAATAATATCGGAGGTATGTCGGATATTTTCTTCTTTAAAAAAGAAAAAATTTTATATTAAATTTATAATGATTTCGACATTATTTATTCACGATTTTATAACTCCGAAAAAATAGAGCGATCGTTTCACCAAGATGCCTCTCTTGTGCTTTTTTTGACAATGAATATATGTTTAATTATAAGAAGAGAGAGACAATGAATACAGCACTAATAAAGAGACGCTCCCTAAAAACGAATTTTCACTTTGGCAAAAATCTGACGAATTTACATTTGACGGGTCAAAATTCCAAGCCAAACTTTTATTGCATCACAATTAGCGTCAAGACAATAATGAAACAATTGCATTACGATCGCCAGAGAAAGATTTTTTCAAATTTTTTTACTCACTTTAACTCTGCAATATAAATACAAAAATAGCGGCCGATTTTCATCCATCCGAGTCCAAAAGACCCACTCATGTAGTTGAAGCAATACTATATACTTTTGATGATTCACATCTTTTTGAATTATTCACAAATAATTTTGAGAGTGCAATATTTGTTGCTATTTTTAAGTAAAGACAACTTTGATGTTTAAAAACGAATAAATTACGAATTACAATTTCGTATTAATTTCTGTTGATGGTCATTCTTTCAGGCGGCCACTCGACTTTCTTCGGTTTATTGAACACCTTCGTCCACATCGTGATGTACATGTATTATCTTCTGGCAGCGATGGGTCCAAAGGTGCAGCCATTCCTCTGGTGGAAGAAGTACTTGACCGCTTTCCAGATGCTGCAATTCATCGCCATCATGGTTCACGCCTTCCAGTTGCTCTTCATCGAGTGCAATTATCCAAAAGCGTTCGTCTGGTGGATCGGCCTGCACGCCGTGATGTTCTTTTTCTTGTTCAGGGAGTTCTACCAGCAAAGTTACCAAGAAAATAAACCCAGGAAACTAAATGGGGCGACGATGTCGAACGGCGTCGCTAAGGATAATCATCAATCAAAGGGCAAGCATGCGAATGGCATCACAAATGGTGTCGCGAACGGCGCCGTCAACGGTTTCGCAAATGGCTCCTCGCCCAGGAGAAGGGATGCTGCCGATTATTACGTGAAAGGCGAAAGCCTAGCGACAGAGCTCAACCTCCGAAAACCGTTCGCAATGAAAGTCGAGTGACTCTCGAGCGAGCACACAGCCTAGTCGATCTTCTCTCGCTACGACGTTGTTTTTCTTTTTCTTCCGCGGAATCGCCGAAAGATTAGTGGGTCTTCTTCCTCTTGTCTTTTTCTTTATCTTTAATTTGTTGTATTATCTAAATACAAAGGGTTGAAGACCCTGCCGAGATCGATGCATCTATCGAAAAAGAAAGAGTACAAAATTACGTTGCACGTATTCGGCTCGCGGTATACAGCATACGTATACAGCATACGTTGACGTACTTCATCAACGATATGATATTTCACTAGCGCGATGGTTTTCCAGCTAGATCCGGATAGTCGCGTGCGACTATAATCCGGCGACTGACACAGAAGGATGCTTAGGCGGATCGTATCCTGATGCTCCCGCATGGACGGGCTGTGGAAAAATGAATAGTTTTTAAATCGGGTTTTACGAGACATTTAGATATAAATAATTGTGCGTTTTTAGCGATCTTAACGATAATTTATGCTACTTGCCAAGTAAATGATTCTCATTAGGTGACTAGTTTGCGAATTAATTTTGCATGGTTCAGATCACAATTGTAGAAAAAAAAGTTTTGAAAAGTTTTGAAAAGTTTTGATGTAGATCAAATTGCACAATATAATCTCCGTACATTTTTCGAAAAGATGACTTTTACACAACTGTGTAGATTATCCTTCTCTGGCTTGCTTTTAATGATAGTCACGTTTATCGTGAATTATCAGCAGTCTATTGCTTCGGCAAAATCATGAATAATTAAATGGAAGATAGAGGAAGAACCGGTTCAAATTATAAATAAAAAGAATTATTTATTCCTGAGTATTCGGTGATTCTGTGGCGAGGAAATCACCGCGTCGATTCCTTATGGATCAATTTGCAGAAATTATCATTCTTTATTCTGTTTTCATGACGCGATACAAAAAATTCCATCAGGTCTGATAAAAATAAACTCAGTCAAGGTTTCACGATCACACGTTCCTAATCTCTCGAAAATTCGCTAGCTGACAACATGAGTATTACATAAAGAAATTATGCGGATGTATATAACGATAAATTACAATAGCAATTTGGCGCGATATTGTTACGCAATTAACCAAGAAATCTTTTGCATTTCGATGACTCGCTATTTAGAAACATACATGGAACCGATGACCTTAGCTGATCGAGTCGCGGTCGAGATTTCTTAATTATGTAAAAATGCGAAAGGACATTCAAAAGCGAAGAATAGATGAAAATCATAAACTTTAATGATTCATAAAATCACGCATGTTATTGTCAATATTTATTATGATTCTTAAGAAAAGATGAGTTTTATAATTGTAATTAATGATTTTATATTATTTTATTATTATATAGAAAATCTGCATTCTATGATTACATAGAAAATCGAAAATTTTGAAATTGGCTCGCTTCAATGAAGCAGTGATTCATAGTAGGTTCTCATTTCGAGTAATCTTTTAAGATGCCAATACCGCTCTGTGACCGATATTTATAGTCGATTATATTTGAGACTATCTTAAATGAGACAATCTTAAGACGTCATAATTAGAGAGCTCTATTAGCATTAAGACATTACTTAAGATGGTCTTAAAATAAGAACGAACTATGAATAGCGATCTAGTTTATTCTAATTGATTTGCAGAAGTACTATCGACTTGACTGTTCAAGTCTTAGGGCGATATTTATATTCCATCCTTATTTTAAATAATGTCTTAAGATGCTAATATGGCTTTTTGATAGTTTATGATTGTACTTAAGATGATCTTAAATATAAGATCAAACTATGAATATTGCTCTCAAACATTCATTCATTAGCGGGAGTAGAAAGGATACGATTGCGCCAATGTGCCTTTTGAAGATAGGCGTGCCTTTTGCTCAATACTTAAAGCTCAAAAGCATCGGTTAGAAATGCCAGTAACCGACTTCTGCGTCGTGCATACGTCGACTCGCGAGAGGGACTCTCGACATCCCCTTTTCTTCGCGCGCTCAGCAGCCGCCACGCCGATGTCCTGTCCCGGCGTCGCAACGCTTTCCACATTGTGGATGTGCCAATGCTCGTCGCGGATGCTCGTTGTCTCGGTTGTACTATTTAACGTGCGCGGGAAGCGTGTGAGGATTTCGCGTTCGTGATCGTTAGCTCCTTCAGTTGAAAAGGGTTGAATATTGCGAATCTCCTTCCGCTCGATAGCCGAGCTGTTTCCGAAAAAAATTCGGATTAATGGATTTAAATGAACATTGTCATTATTCGGATAAGATTGCGATTGTCAAAATTTAAAATGAAATAAAAAAAAAAATGAACGAATTAAAAAGGATTAGATACTTGCAAAATTAGATTATCTCGAGTATATATTAAGAAGATTCAGAAATTGTAGTTTCGCGAAATTTTTTTGATTCGCCTATTTCTCAAACGTAAAATTACAGACGAAGAAAAATACGTAGATAAGGCCTATTGTTTAACTCTGCTTTTAATTACTCTGTTTACTAGTTATTGTATTGTGTCAGGTTTTTGCGTTCTTCCCGAAGCTGAAATCGATTAAAACCGCGACAATCATTAAGCTACCTATCTCGCTCGCTTCGCGCGCGTCTTGTATGTAATACATAGCGTCTTGTACATAGATAGGCTAGTTTTATATACTAAAAAAGAAGAGTCCGAAGAGTGCGACGGTCGTGTCACACTTCGAGACAATTAAAAATTAAAAAAAAAATGATTCAAGTTCAGGGGCTAATTTATATAAATCACATGTGCGCGCGCGCACGCACACACACACACACACACACACACATACACAAATATATATATATATATATATGAGGCGAAAGTTGTAAAATTGCACATTAAGGTGCATGATCCTTGTAGCGGCTTACGTACATAAGGAAAAAGAAAAGTCAAGAGAGCATCTTGAATTTTCGACTTCTTGGAACCCCGTTCCCAATTACTGCCCTTTTCATTTGAACGTTCTTGAGTCTTGTGATATAAATTCAAGTAAAGTAAATTGCAACAACCGTAATTGAAGAACTTGTTCCCAAATGGAAAATGTTCTTAATTCATTTTTCTATCTCTTGTAAATGACAAAAAAATATACTTTAACATGTTTATTGGTGCCATTTTTTATCAATGATAGAAGAGAAATGATTCTAAAAAAAAAAAAATTTAATTCGAGTTGCATTGATAACAAGCTCTTCGATCGTGATCTGTTATGTGTATGATCTGCAATAATTGATGCGTGTATCATACGTGTGAGCATTCGCAAGAGATTATCTAACTACATAAAATTTCAGAATGTCGATGAAAATATTTTAACTGAAAAGCATAAAGCCGTTGACAATTGATTTTTTGTTAGATATCGTTCAATATACAATCACTGGATGAAAAATGCTAATGCGTATGGTACAAAGAAGAAATACATGGACGATCTAATAAATTTTTTTCTCTCACTCGGCCGAGAACTTGAAGTTGTTTTGTTACAAGTGATTCGCCGAAATGAGATGCCAAAAACGAATTATGGTCGCCGCTAATTTCGATAGGCAGCGATATGTGAAAATTACAAGTGCTCTTACATCGAAAAAATTTTTACGTTGTACTGTAACCGAAATTTATTAACGTGTATATTACGTGATGTATATCACAAAATTGGTTAACGTGTATATTACGTGATGTATTTTTGCGAAAAATATAAATCTATTTACTATGCCCGTGTACTGTAAATTATTACCCTTATACAATTCGTATAAAAAAATAATTAAAAAAATATATATATACATGCAAAAATTCTGCGGACACATGAATAATATCATATAGAATATATTATAGATGAATGGCGAAAGATTACACTATAGATACAGTATGAATCATTTGCTATTTTTATGTGTGTGTATCATGTATAATAATAAATTGTAACGCTGCAACCAATCTTTAAAAGATACGCCGTCCACGGTCGTTTCGTCGAGTGCCATTACTTCTTGTATGTTTTGATTCGTCCTAAAACATATTTATAGTTAATATTACTGCATTAAATTATATCAATATTTCCACGAATTAACTTACCAAGCACTTAGAACTTCATTAAAATGTTTGATCTCTTCGTGTGTCTGATCGCAAGCGACTTTAGCGAGGTTCAGCATTTCCAGACTATTATAATTACATTTTTCTTGTGGTAACATTAACTTATCTGTGTACTCAATCTCTTCTGTTGAAGTCGAATTGTGTAGCTTCGTGTAAATCATATTGGCAGTTACGTTTTTATAACATTCTATAAGAGAATATATCGACATTTGTATTGTCGGGAAGTAAGGCTTGATCCTCGAATATTGCGGATTGATCGTCGTGATGGAGACTTTGTCGAGTCCACAGACTGCGTGTCTATTAAGAAAATTCGTATGATAATTCTACAATACTAATGAAAAATTTAACATAAGATGTGTTTAATATAAGAAGATTGTTAAACCTGTACAGTCCCACATCTCCCTTCAACATTACTTTACGTAAAGCGTTGAGATCCAAGATATTGTAAAACATATCCAATTCGATATCCAACGCATTATTCACACAATTTGCATCATAATTGTCAGCCTGTAAGGCTACTATCCTCTGCAACTCATATTGTAGCTTCTCTTTTCCTTTAAATATGAGCATCGGAGTAGAGTTTAAAATTGCTATGGATTGCTGAATGTCCTTTATATATTTGTTCTGCAATGCTCGATATCAGTATCATGAAAATGTAAAGTATAAAATATGCTAATACATACCATCTGTGTGTCAATCGTCTCTATGTCAGCCGTTAATCGAGCTATATCGAGATTGAGCAAGGAATTTTCTTGAATAATGTTCTTCAATTGCTGAACTTCGTTTTGCAGATAAGCCTGTTCGGTTTTTAATTTTTTTACCTCCAACTTTAAAACTAACCATGCGCTCACATCTTCATGAGATAACGACTGCAAGATAAGGTGCATTAATTGTCTCTCAGTTCTTCGCTAATTATATTTTTTTTTATAATTTAATATAAGTCTTAAAATATTTTCACGCTACCTCTATTAGTTCTATAAATTCCATTAAACGTTGTTGGTACATGTTAATTTTAGTATTAGATAATATGCGTTTGGATATCATGCATATATATTGACCAGATGCTCTTGCAATACCAATATCTATACTTTCGCCTACTACATTTAAATTGTGTTCAAAGTCATTCTTGGTTTCCAATTTCATTAATATATTTAAATCTTGCGACAGCATTTGATACAAGTGTGTCCATAGTGTGTGCACATCAATACTACTAAGAGAATTTAATATCTTTGTCCATATCTATTATTAGAAAATATTATTCTCAGTATTATTTTATACATGAATATTATTTATATGATAGTCTATAAAAAAATTAACTTGTTTCTTATCTGTGGCTGAACGACGCAAGTCTACTATTATATCCAAATTTTCCCTCAATCTCTGTTGATCTATATCTTTAGAAGTGCTTGGCATTAAATGCTGGCATACTCGTCTCATGTCATCGCAATCTTTCACTTGTTTGCTGGTTTCACTGTGTTTCAATTTAAGCAAATCCTTTCTCCTGCTGATCAGTGAACACTTGCTTTTTATATCCTTTAACTGTTGCACTAACAATTTCATAAAATTTATTAAAATTGCATTGAAATATTCTCGAGATTAATGCATGCTTGTCATCTTACTTTTTTGTCTAGTAGTATGATCTTGTTCTTCATATTCTTCTTCCAGTATGGATATCTGTTGTTTCAGTGCATTATTTTTTACTTTCAACTGATCCAAATGTTTTGCAGATGAAATTGAAGAATCAGTTAATCCATGCTTCAGTTTGTACAGTAAAATGTTCTTTCTTATTTTACATGCTTCAGTTATAGGAAACGCAGAATTAGAAATGTCCTCCCACAGGAGCTCCAGTACTCCTTTGCATAATCTGATGGAAAAGTTAGGCAAAACAATAAATAACAAGAGATCCAATAAAGATATACATATATATATATAATGAACAAACATTTTCTTCACCGATTCATTATATAATGGCAGTGGACACTCGAGCTGGCGAGTCCATGCAAAATTATCTATAACTTCGTCCATGATAAATCTGTTCTTGGATAAGAAAATACAATGAATTTATAAATGTTATAATGACTTAACATTATTTTTACCTAACAATGAAAGATATATGTACTAGAGAAACTATAAATCAAGATGTTTAAAACAAATAAATAAAAAGGATTATTAGATTATGAAAGCAATGAGTTTTTTAATGAGTTTTGCCAAAATTATGATATTGCAAATATTCTAATTTCATGCAATATATTTCTTTAACAAAATGTAAGTAAGCACTGGAGTAAATGCTGGAGTACTGGCTGGAGTAAGTTCAGTATTCGCAAAATTTAAATCCATCTTATCAAAATTACATGTATCATACACACAGGATTAAACTCCGCGCAAAAGAAAAGATACAAAATTATCTATACCGGCGAATTTTCTTGTCACCTATTCTCAATTAGCGCTCAAAACACGTTGTTTTCTCTTTTCGTATGATCGTAACATATTTAAACTCTTTTCTTCCTTGGATCCGTTTGTTTTGCTTGCACTTTCGACCTCAAGCGGCTCAAGCACTTTTCGCGTCTAAGATGAGACGGATGTATACTCGATCATTGAAGAGAGAGAAAGAGCATGATGGAGCATAAAAAAGTGCAGAAAGTACAAGCAGAGAGAAACCGAAGAGAAGATATGAGAGTCTTTATCTTATAACCATAAAATGCCTTCGCGCACTACTGCCCTCTGAAGAAGTGGATGTAAATTATACAACAATATTCACTTTTTTGCGGTGTTTCCGATGGAAATAAATTGCTGGATTTGAATGTTTTAATTTATTTATTACATATGAATTTAATTTTTTTGCATGCATGTTAATAGATGTTCATAATTCTTAACAAAAATTTTAATTTCGCATCTCCTACTATATGGAAATAAAAGTTGTTGAATTTTAAGGAACTCGAAATTGAATATTCAAATGTATGTTTTGATTTTGTTCGATTATATCCACAATTTTGTTCTGTTTCTCTCTGTATATTAAAAAATAATCAACAATTAGAAATCTCTATGTTATTGACTAAGCGCTTTGAAAAGTTTTGCGTTCACGATATCAGATGGCACTACCGACATGACTCTCACGATTTTTGCTTTACGACTAACTCTAAACAGTTCTCCCGCGAGATTATCCTTCGTTTCGGGTATTTGTTGATCGCAAATTTTTAACGTGCGTATTTACGTTAAAAAGTATTGCATTCGTCACTGCTGTATTGTCTCCTTCTCACAGACGAATCATGTTACAGACTTACCAGAGATCCGTAAGTTTATCGAAGCTTCCCATACAATTATTTGAATTATTCGAAATAGCGAACGACATATTACTGAACCACCTTGAGACCTACCTTTATTATAAAAAGTTACGACAATGAAATGCATTAAGTATGCATATTAGTAATGATTAATTATTATTGCTTAATAATTCTGATTGTTCATATTATTTGTGCATAATTTTAAGTAATATATTTGTATCTGCATTTTAGAACCGATATTTTTTATTTTTAGTAGGGGAGAGAGAGAGAGAGAGAGAGAGAGAGATGGCGTTAGAAAATTTAAGATTATAATTTTAAATTTTTATAAGAATTAAAAATCTGAGGGAGACGTCGTTTATAGTTTATAGGTACATATAGAGTTTAAAAAATCGAATTTTTTGTATCTCTTTTTGTAAAGATACAAATTGATCACATAAATGTTATAATTTTATACTCTTAACAAACTGTTACGTACAACATATTATATTACATTTATGATGTTGAATTGAGGAAAATTATAATATTGATATATTGTTATCATTAGTTTATATTCTGCGGGATATAATTTTACTGGAGATCCGAAATTGATAACAAATAATAATGTAATACCAGAAGTGACTATATAAATATATTTTTTACACAGATTATATACCTTAAGATTATATACTTTATTTTATGCTAATATTCATAATCAATTCTCAAGATCATTTTAAACAATCTTAAGAATCATTAGCCAATCACAGGACAATATTCATAGTCGAATCTTAGACCGATATTTATAATCTATTTTTATATTCAAGATCGCGTCTTAAGTTCAATCTTGCGGTGAACTCGAACCAATCAGAGGGCTGCATTGGCATCTTAAGACATTACTTAAAACAATCTTGAAAGAAGAATCGACTGTATATAAATACCATTCTTAAAATCTTTTTGATAAATACACAGTTTTAAAATATCATGAACCAATCAGAAGGCTATATTAATATTTTAAAACATTATTTAAGACGATCTTAAAATAAGAAGCGATTATCAGTCATAGACTGTATTAGCATCTTAATTAAGACATTACTTAACAGAATGTTAACATAAGAATGGACTGTGAATATACCACAGAAATATGAAAATCTTAGAATATATTTTAATGGAAGATAAAAAAAACGTTATAAACGAGAAACATTCAGAAAAAGCATTTAACGAGGATTTATATCCGATTTTAATTGCATATTTTAATATTGGATTTATATCCGATTTTATTGCATATTTTTCTAAGATCATTCTAAGAATTGATTAACGTAAAATCGACTCTTCTATATCTTCCGCCTACGCGGAATAATACCATTTCCTAGAATTCTCTCTCTTTCTCCCTCCCTCTGACTTCCTCTTTCTTTTAGCTTATCATTGTCACCTCTAACCATACATAGGCCAGTGAGCAAATCTGGAAGCCACCGGCTTCTACCTAGAACGAAAGTGATGTAAAAGTACGGAATCACGATTTAAATTATAACGGAATAATAAGTTTCTGCCGCGGAATTGAATGTTTTTTTCTCGTAAAAGTAAAATAAAATAACGAGAGAAAAAAAGATGAAGGACAGAATTTTAAATCGATTCATAAAAAGGGATTCCCATGGCGCCACATGATGAAAGATTCTCTTCTAGTTCCCTTGCCCATCTGATACCTTTTTTATCTACGCGCGTAGGTGATTTTTGCCAAGGCGAAATTTGTGATTATAAAGAAGTATATAATATATCGCGTTGCAGCGGTAAGAAATGCCATCGTGTAGAAATTATGAGGAAGAAAGAGAGAGAAAAGGAGAGAGGGAGAGGGACGGAGGAAAAGGGGGAGGGAGAGAGGGAGGAGAGAGAGAGAGAGAGAGAGAGAGAGAGAGAGAGAGAGAAAGGGAGAGAGAAACCGTGCAAGGGTTTCTGGACGCGAGTGTCCGGAGACTACCCGTTGCAGCAGCGGGTTGCGAGGGTGGTCTGACGTAACGCGACGTTACGTCAGACCATGCTATAGAGGGCCAGAGGGATGGTGGTGGTGCGCGTGGGGATAGATGTGGGCGAGGGGTTCACGGAGTTGGGTCAGAGAGGACTGGCACGTCAATAGGAGAATCCCTCGGTCGCCGGGTAGGGAAACGAACCCCCGAGTGGGGAGTAGCTCATGAAAGCTCGCGGCCAAGAGATGTGGAAGGGGTAAGCTGTCTCCATGCTATTCCCTCCCTTGCGCTCTTTCTTTCTCTCTTTTTCCTTCTTTCTCGCTTTACGCTTGGAAATATGTGACTTCCGGTAACGCACAATTTCCGCGATCGTAAACGTACTAGTTCGAGTGGCTTGGGGGTCACCAGGAGAATCGCTTGCTATGTTTAGGAGTTATTTTTCCAAGGATAATTTTTTTTTTTGACTCTAGCACGTTAATACCCATGGGATTGTTGTCATAAATATTAGTTAGAATTAATGTATCAAAGAGACAAATAGAAAGAGGAGCAGAATGTTAATTAATGTTTATGAAAAACGGTATATCAACTGCATACGAAAACGTTGTTAGCTTCGTTCTAAAATTATCTTCCGCGGTCTGCGACCTGCAGCTAGAGTCATGCGGTGCGTTACTGCGACGGCGTGATATAACATAGAGATCGACGGTAGATTCTGGAGGATCGGTAGCTCGATCGAGCTTGAATTCGGGTATTGCGCGCTGTAGGGGGTATGAACTCTCCTAATTTCGTAGCACCCTGCAACTGTTATGTGATACGCGCGACCGCCCCTGCAATGGTTTCGATATGCATGATTTAGTGATGTGGCGCTTGTTGCAGGATAGAGACGGTTTCTGTCCATTCACCTATTGAGCAGTGTCAGACACATCGCCCTAAGCATCAGGTGTTTAGATATCATAAGTAGTCTGCGGCTACCATTGAGCCCCGTTTGAAAGAGGGGTGAAGGGAAATGGGAATCACTCGAAAGGTAGGGAAGACGCCGGAAGGAGAAAGGGTCTAATTCCTCGTAGGGGTGGCGGTCAGTGACGTATAACAACAATGCTGACGTTATCGTCGATCGACTGAATAAGGTGGGGAAGGACCGAATGTGATTGGAGAAAAGCAGCGTAATGGTGTGGTAATAATCGCAAAAACCGTAATGAAACATAGCACTTACAAATTTCCGCGAGTCCTCGGTACTAATAAGGGCCGAACTTTGACGGCTTTTTCGACTCGGTGCTAATTGAAGGGATAGGGATAGAACGCTCTTCTCAATAATATAGAAATGTACAAGTAACGCTGCTGGATTCGTTTGCATTTAATCTTTGAATTCTTTAGAATGAAATCTCACTCTGAAGGATAAAAATTGAGCCGAACTTGAAAAAGAATAATATTGAAAAAGAATAACTCAATTTTTAATCTTTAAGAATGAAATTTCACTATTTAGAGACAATTCACTCTAAAAGTTTTAGAAAGTACACACACATTAATGTTAATTTGTTACATTCTATGCGATGTATCGGATGTCACGAATAATTATAGTTTATGAATTACAATACACATGTCCCACATTGCTTGCATAGTAAATTTGGCGCTGCTAAATTAGTACCTCTTGTGTACGTTTATTAACTTTACGCCCACAATTTCACGGGGACGTAAATATCACTTATTTAATTATAATTCTCTGTAAAGCGATACTCCGACTACGTTACTGTCCTCTGCCCCTGCAGCGGTGGGTTGTCATAATTTCAAGGGCGTCGCAAGTAACGGGGTCATCGCGCCACCGATATGCAATATCGTAATATCGAGAAATATTTCACTAAATAAACCTTGGAAAGAGTGTAACATAGCACACTTCTTTTATGCAATATACTGTAGGTTTATTAAAAGTAAACAGTCAGGTTTCATAATAAACTTGTAATGTTTCGTGAAACACGTGAACACAAGATTAGAAAATACTCGTGGAAATATTCTAGCAGCACGGAGCAGGACTTTGTGGCAGAATTCCGTCACTGCGATTTTCCGAACAGGGAATAAGGGATATATAAGGGACGTCTCGATCGCGCGGAGAAACCCGGGTGGTTATGATAGAGTCGACTGAACTTAAGAGAAAAGTGCAGAGAATTTGATGACAACTTTGTCTTTATAGTATCGCGATTTTTTAGTATTCCAATAATTAAAATTAATATTTCAAAATTATATTAATTAGAATAATATTTATTAATGATGTATCAATCCTTTCTTTTTTCTCTTTTCAATTTTATTATAAAATATAAAAAAAGTAGAGAGAGTTTTCAAGACTTTTCCTAGAAAATTTACAATTTTTACAGTATTTACCACCACTTTAATCAACAAAGCTAAGGATAAAAATCGTAAGAGCGTTCCGTGCGTTTTGATTAAGGGATAAAATTAAAGTAACAAAGAGAAAGAGTCTATCTAGTATTTTACTTTAATGATAGGAAATAAAAGCAGGCGGCACGCACATCTCAATGGGGGGGTAAAAGTTAAACCTTCGGGAGACGTCACTGTTCGGCGGGGTGGCGCGTCAAGGGCGAACAGTATCCGTGGTGGGGATACCTTCGAAGGGTAGGGATGCGTCGCGGCCGACCGGGGCGCAAGAGGGAGGTGGCAGCGTGAGAGGCAGAGAGTGTAACCCCACGGTCGCACCGCCACCCGTGCGTCGTCGTATTTAAAATATGACTCGGGTTAGAGCGCACACGGGGGTAGTCGTGCGAGTGTAGAGATATTAGCCGTGTGCACCGGGAGTATATTATTCGTATTAGTTTAGGCAAGCAAAAATAGTAGTGAGTAAGGGGTGTATTGTCCGAGGGGGTGTGCAACGAGGTCTCCGTTGAAAGAAAGACAGGAAGAGAGAACGATAGGAGGATAGAGGAACGGAGCAGAGTCAGTACAAGACGGAAAAGTCAACCAACTAGACGAACGAATGATACGGAGGGTGGCTGGGTGAAATCAGATACTCTCGATCATCGGCCCAGTGAAAGTGCGAAACGTGAAGACAACCGTGTAGTTTCGGAGACTGCCGTTGCGAATGAATACATATCATTTTATCCTAGTTGCAGAGAGTGTGTGAGAGAGAGGAAGAGATAGAAGGAAAAAGAGGGAGAGAGAATTGTAGCGAGAGAGTGGAGGGTGGATTGTGAGAAAGAACAGAGCGAACGAAAATTATCGCGAATCAGTGAGTTTAGCGAGGATAGATGGAGAAAAAGAGAGAGAAAGAAAGAAGAAGAAACGTGAGTTCCATTGAGATGCGTATACAGAGATATATATAAATATAGATAAATGGATAGATAGATAGATATATGTATACACATGCGCAACGCGAAACGTGTGAGTGTACTTGGTTTGATCATCATCGTCATCCTTGTCGTCGTGAATGCATTCTTTTCCGGCCCGAAGCTTTCGGGACAGTGAGAATACTTAGAGAAGTTCCGGAAGCGATTTGACAGAGTCTGAAAGAGGAAAAGAGGGAGACACAAAGAAAAATTCCCTCCCGCGGATGATCACTCGTAGGCAGCTACGTGTCGTCGCCGTCGCCGTCGTTGTCCGTCGTGCATATCTTTTCTCGTGAACTGTGATTCTTTGTGCCGCTCGTCGAAGGAGGTGGGACAGTGATCTCTGCGACGAGACGGAATAAGATAGACAGGCAGGGTAAGTGGAACTTATTGTCCCCTCAACCCTGACTAAATGTTTTTACGTTTGACTTGACACTATATATGGAGTGGAAGCAGGTTAATTGGACAGTTAGGCCGGTTAAATTAAAGCCTATCGATAAGCGGAAACTGAAGTAATAAAGTGGCTTGCCTCGTCTCTCCCGCAAGCTTACATCTTGACTTACATCCTCATACTTGAATTAAATCTCTCATCTGGTCTGAAAATCATCTTTTTATTCCTTTTGCTACAATTGAATAATGCCTATGATTTATGCAATATTTATCTTTGTATATCTCTTCTAATCTGTTAATATTATCGTCAATTAATTTTTAAAACTGTATGTATTAGATTAACAAGAAGAACTACGAAGTTCTTAATTTTCCATCGTAGCTTATCTATATTACCTCGAAAAGGAAAGTCTGCTTTCTTTAGGTTAAGTAAGAAAGTTTCTTTCACATTTATTCTTTTAAGCATTGTTTTACTAAACTGCAAACGAATTTTGTGCTATATTATTCTAATAATGATAAATATGTTTAATAAAATTATCGGCTTAAGTTTAATTGGAGTTTACAAAAGGATTATCAAATTCTACTTTTTCCGTTTCTTTAAAATATCTTTTCACTTTTTTTTGTATTATTCTTCTATAAAATCAAATTTTATATTCATAAAAATAACTGAATAAGGATCACTTTTTGCTGACGATCATGAGAAAATTATATTTTAGACACGATACATTTTGTGCAATAAAATATAAAAAGCAAATTTTCATCCATTCGATATTAAATAATGAAATATCAATACGATAACATAACTTTCATAGTAATCAGGAATTTTAATGTTTTATATTTTAAATTTTCCATTAGTAACAAGTTTGAATAACTTGTACATTAAATATTAATGTGTGATAAAATGTTACAATTTTTTATTTGTGTACATTCTATTAATTTTACTGCTATTTTTTAAGTATTAAAATTGAATTTTCAAAATGTTATGCACAAAATATTAATTTGTAATAACATTAACAATAAAACATTATAATTATTATTTAAAATCACCTCAACCTACTGGCACTTTATCGTTTAATATTGAACGAATGAACTAACATTTAGTATTTTTCTTTGTCAATGAAATTTACTTCAAAATATAATGTTTGATCATAATCATTGACAAATGTTCAATTACTTTCGTGAATACATAAGATTTAATTTGAAGAAGAAGAAGAAGTTATGTAGAAAGAAATAAAGTACACTGTTTTAGTATTAGCTTGACAGAACAAATTCGCGGCAGTGTCGAAAAAATTGTTTTATTAAGTTCCGCATTGTTTGCGGGATAGTTGGACGCGGTGAAAATTGACAAATATAGAGTGTGTCACAAAAATCTGGACAAATTGAACAATTTCTTTAAACAAAATGTTTTTAATGAAAAATTAAATATTACAAAAAATCCTTTTACGTGGCACTTGGGGGATTCCTGTAGAGCACAATTATTCGATATATCTCCCATTAGCTTGAATGACGGCCTCTATTCTCAGTCTGAAACGTTTGCACACATGCTGTGCCGACGAATGCTGCCTCAATAGCAGTCCTTAATGATGTCACATTGGGATGCCGAGACTTGTTTGTGACCTTTTCAATTACGTTCCATACGTAGTAGTCCAAGGGATTTAAATCTGGGGAGACCAGAATTCCTTGACTAAAATATATTGACGTTGTCTGAGAACCAATTTTGAATCAAATGATTCAATGATTGATATGAGCCAATGCACTGTTTTACTGAAAAACATATGGATGCCACAGTTTTCATCCACGGCTTCATTACATCCATCAGAACGATTACCCTGGGTCATCCGAAATCAGCGCTTGAATTCTTTCACTGTGGAGGTCCTCGCGATGCGTTCTTTCAAGTGACTCTTCCTCGCTGGCATATTGGAACCTTCGTTGGACTGTTCTAAAGCCGTATATTTTGCCACAACGTCATAAACGGTTGATTTTGGGTATCCAAATCGAATTATTTCCATTGCTGAGCGTCCAGCCTAAAGGCCTTCGATGATTGCGGCTCATCGAATATACTCTGCATTTGGTTTCAACATCGCGGCCATTTTGAAAATATGACTGTTTACTAGAAACATCTTTCTCGAACCAACAATCTCTGGCGGAGATACACAGTATAGCGGAAATTTTAAATTAAAATTTGTCCGGATTTTGATGACACACCCTGTACATAAAAATAAAAGGATGATAAAAGAAATACAGCAGTGATAGTCTTTTTTTCCTGCTAGTACAATACATTCTTAATGAAAGCGGTATGGTAATGTAGTAAATTACATGAAAATACAGCGAATATCCGAATTAAATCTTAAGATAGATTTCCTTCATCAACTAACGGTCGACTTTTCCTCGACTGAGACGCGTTAAGATAGAACAGTTTTCGCATTACGAATAATTGGGAAACGAAGGACCTTTCACTAATTAACTTTCCAATAGATAAGGGCAGATGCAATTAAATAACAAAACTTTCTCGTTCATTTAAATTCAAGAAGAACTTGTCTTTCTTTTTATCTTTTTATTAAGTCTAAGCTTCATTACCGAGAGATACTTCGTATTGAATGTTAAGAAAATGCAGTGGACACCTCTTTCGATTTTATCGTCAAACGAATTTGCAATTTAATTTATTATAAGCAAATAAGGTGTAATAAGAACTCATAAGTGGTAGACGCAGCACGTTTCTCGCGATATCATCTCGAGATGTCGACATAAAAATAAACATAAAAATCTCGATGTCGCAAGGTTCTTATTTTCATGTTAGAAAAACTACTTCTCGGAGGCTTGATTGTGTAAAGGTTCCAGGAGAATCTGAAAATATCTATTGCATGTGCACGACGAGGCGCACTTTCACCTTTATCACGTAATTTCCACGTGCGTCGTACGTTGCGCGATCGTGTCTCGTTGATGAATCATTCTTCCCCTGTCACCCGAAGAGTGGTTAGTATTAATAATCGCGTGCAATTGTGCAACGCCAAAACAATGTAATACTAGTCGATTGGTATTTCTCGCATTTCCACGCTTTTTCTCGTATTTTCATTGGTGTTATCGCACTCGTTCGAAATTCTAGATATCTATGGAGACGCACATTAAATATTCCCTTTCGCGAAATCCATGCCATGTACTATTTGTATGTCTAGCAATGTGCATGCGGTACTGCGCAGAATTTCAGTGCTCCGAAATTCCAGGGGAGAGTGCGAGATTAAATTATTTATCGTTCGAAACTGCGGCGTGATATTCCTCTAACGACGCGCATTACGCGCGAGTCCAAAATACGGAAATATAAAATTATTACCCTTTCCCTAACCCCCTGTGATTTTCAACAAATTTCAGTGCATGCATTATTTATCATCTCAATGGTGCCATCACCTAAAATATAAATTCCTTTACATCTATGTACAGTTTAACAAAGCTAGCTTAAACATGCTTTATTCTTATTTTAATATTATCAATATCTGTTCTTCCTTAAATTTCGATACTTAAATTTTATTATTCAAAAAATATAAAATTTTGAAAAATATTTGCTAATTGTAATTGTTGTGAATTAATTAAAAAATTTGGAATATTATATGTAAGGTATTAAATTTCAATACATATAATATTTAGAATCTCAGTAGTAAACTCAGTAGGATCAACTAAAAATAAATTTTTTCTTTACGATTATGTACAGTTTGGCAAAGCTAATACTAATTGTAAGTCTTATTTTTGATGTCTTACTCGTATTTTGATATTATCAATGTCTGTTCCTAATTTTTTTTTATCATTCGAAAAATATTATAAAGATTTTGAAAATATAATATTTGCGAATTGTAATTATCAAATTAATTCCATTTGGAATATTATATGCAGAGCATCCATGTCCATTTTGATATAGAACAACAAAGGTTAATTAGGTCAATTAACCAATTACAGAAAGATTAAAAATGTTGATGTTTAGCTTCTGAATAAATGTATTTACTTAGCTAAAATAATTAATAATCATTCTAAATATATTTACATACAGTGTAACAAATATCAGATACAATATAATAAATATCAAACAATACCATTTCAAGATTTTCGTATGAAATATTTTTATATTATTTTAATATTGTGTTTATGTTGTTTTAGTATTAAAACGCTTTGACGAAGAGTTAAACGAAGGTTTGTGTTCGTTTTCAAGAAACATTAGAGAATTAATCGATAATATATAACTTATCTCGACAAGAATATCTGAAAATTTAGATCTCGGTCATCATGGTGAATAAAGTTTGTTTTGGATAATATCTGAAAGCTGCCCGTATTAAATGTTCATTAAGATATTATCAATATATATAAACGAAATCGATTGATCGTAATACGTGAATTATTAATTTCATTTTTTGGACGTTTTTCCATTTGTAGAACGACAGCCACGAAAAAAAATCTAAATCTTTCTTCGTTCTATTGATGAAAAAAAGTCGTCCCCTTTACCTCGTTTACTTAATTGCATTACCAGTGTTTCTTCATTCTATCGATTTAACGAAAAAGGAATCGCTACTTACCTGGGACTAATTGAATATTTAATTACGATACTACCTTTATCCAGAAAGAAAAAGTTAACTTTTATCCAGAAACACAAAAAAAAGATTTTTTCTGTTCGAAGCTAATTTTGGTTTGTTATAATATATTTGCTGGCGTATAATTTATAAACTATAGCGAAATGGTTTGCTATTGCTGCTATAATACTGTGTATGTACATATCACAGCTAAGACATTAGCTATGATATACCTATATTATAACTATCCATATTTTATACTTGCCATTTAGTTACTACATGCAGTTTTTAGTTATGATAGTTACTTTCTTTTTTCCATGAAGCATTGCTCAAAATTAGTAACAAAAGAAGAATTAAGACTCCTATTTATCTTTATTACTTCAGATTATGATGTTGTATGTAAGAAAACACAATATAAATGTTTATAAAAATTATATTTGAAATATTTTATAATGTAAAACTACTTTTCAATAAAACGACATTTGCAATCAATAGATATAAAATAGATTTATTATATTGATAAATTATATTGAAAATTATTTTTTGTTTGAAAAAAAAATTAAATTATATTTATTTCTGTGTATGTATTATTAATTTGACAGTTTATTATAATTGTCAACATAACACTTATTCATTTTTGATTATGCATAATTTATTTGCAGATAATATGGTTATTTATTAATTGATGAAACAAACAGAGAGTTTTTATTTCACAGTTGGTTCTATCGATTATAAGTGTTGTTTTCTTACAACATATTTCTACATTAACATATGTAAGAATTGCATATATTTTGCAAGAATTTTATTTTTTCTCGCGTATATTATTATAATCTGAGGTAATAGTGACTGAAGCCTAATAACTCAATGATGTTATGAAGATTATTAATTCCAATAATCACATGCTTAAAAGTAAAAGCTTATAAAATAATAATTATTATACAGATACAATTATTATTTTATAAGTTTTTTTAAATTATTTTTTATGACTGAGTTTATTCCTAATAGTAAAGTAAATTTTGTTCACTGGAACGTATAGATTTTTAACGATATCTTATCGTTCATTTGCTTAATTTTATGATTGTACTACTTGTCCCCGACATTATGTATTATCTATCACGCGAAACGGTGAATTTCATCACTGACAACCTCACTGGGATTGCGAGAACCATGTCCTCCCCCTTTCCACCCTTTAGACGTAGAATAATGACATGTACTGAATGCGAATGCATTGTCCGATTCGTGTTAGGAGACACTATGTCATATATAAGATAGATTTCACAGCCTAGCTATGCAAAATTTATATATAACATGGCGTTTAGGAAAAAATAATAAAATAAAGTGTATTTACTTTAAAATAAACTGCTACGTTCTTCCAAAAGTTCTCGCAATATTTCATATTTCCAGTTTCAGTTCAATTGCCGTTATTTATGTCATAAACAAGCATCATAAAATATTTATGCAGTATCAACCTTTGGGTCTACTCAATATTTTATGTCATGCAAGGCGTTCTTTGGGAATGATGTCCTTTATATGGATATTAACTTATGACGTTCTCATATAATGGCCTCGCCAACACGTCTCGCAATTATTTTGTAGAACAAGCGCGCGACGTATGACAAATGATGATACAAACAACATTGCTTTCTGACATTCAATTCCATTGCCATTTCGCAATTACGTTAATGTAGACGTCAGTTGTCGTCAAATGCTTTATTAAATTAAGTCATCGTTAGGATGTGTTTGTTATTGTTTTTTAAACAAAAGAATTAGATACGCCTGTTGGCGCCATGATGCTCACTAATCTTTATCGTTGATTATGTGTACAAAGAGTCTATAATATCACTGACTTTTACTACTTCTTTTTCCCATTTCTTATATTATTCGACGATACTACATTTTCGCTGTCGCAACAGTGACAGGATTGAATTTTCCGCGAACAATTTTCAAATATATGATAATAGACATTGGATTTAACAACAATGTGAAAAATAATGATTAACGAGCAAATTATAATATTTTTCTATAAACAGTTTTATTAAACATAATCAAATTAGATTTGTAAATCAAACGTTTCAGGTAACACAGCGCTTTTCCTTAGTGGTGTAAAAAAAAATTTAACATGTCAAAAAAATTTTATAATATTAACAAAACAAATTTAATGTTTGTTGAAATAATTGCTGTGAAATTTAGCTGCTCGTTAATCATTGACCTTGTTTTTCATAGATTATTAATCAACACGAGCTTAGACTTGGATCTGTATATATGTGGAAAAAAATATTAATAAAAAGTAAAAATTAATAAGAAAAATACAATATGCCAACATCGAGCTTTACTTGCATAATCAAGATTTTATGGCTAGTAATCATAGTTCGTTCTTATTTCAAGACCGTTTTAAATAATTTCTTTAGATTCTTTAGAAGTATTGTATAAAATAGAATATTATCTCAACTAGAATTCCAATAAATTTAATCTAAGAAAATTCTAATTCGTTCATTTTCAACCAGAACTGTTTTTCAGTGTAAAAAATGTTTCATGCAATTTAACAATATCGGCATCGAGATCTGTACTTGCAGAATCAAGATTTTATGGTCAGTACTTATAATTCATTTTGATCTGCATTTCTATACAGCTCTGTGATGTTTGATATCTTAAAACTTAAGACATTCTTAAATATAAAAACGAATTATAAATACTGGCTATAAAATCTTGATTCTGCAAGTACAGATCTCTGCTGACGTAATTAAATTACGTGAAACATTTTTTACTGATACACTGAAAAAAATTTCTGGTTGAAAATGGACGAATCAGAATTTTCTGGTTAAATTTATTAGAATTCTAATTGAGATAATTCTATTTTATACAATACTTTTGGTAAAATTTACTAGAATTCTTATTTTTATCAGAATAATTATATTAATCAGAATTCTAATTATTTCAAATAGAATTCTAATAGATTTAACCAGAAAATTCAGAATTACTATTTTAACCAAACCATTTTTCAATCAGATCATTTTTCTCAGTGTACTAATAATAACTTTTATTTTTTATTAACATTTTTTTTCTTCATACATATAGATCCATGTCTGAGTTCGTGTTGGTAACTAACAACAATGTGAAAAAACAAAGCCTATTACGTTCACAAAATGAGACTAGATATTAATCTCAAGTATAGTAATTTCCCATTGTCGTTCATAAATTTCGAATTCCTCTCTCGCATATACATATGTTTCATTTCCATCGTATTACCATCGTTACTGCTTGGCTAAGCGCACCAGAATCATATGCGAAATGCAGTTTTACGATGTCGCGATGACAATGCATCCCTCTCGCGCTCTCCTCTGCATCCAAGATATATTTTAAAGGGGTATTTATGAGTTATTTAATTTCTCATATATGTAGCAGTACTCATCGACTCGAACATAACATGATGTGACGTTCTTCGTACTTGACCCAATTTCGCTGGTTCGTGCTTTCTTTAGCGTCCGCTTGAAAATAGCGCGCTCGAGTAAAATAAGGAGAAAGCTGGATGAAGCAGTGATAACTCGATTTTGTTACTATTAATATATTCTAAACGAAAGTACAATTGTGCTCCGTGTCGCTGTCGAGACTCTGCGACATGTGACTTTGAATTTAATCGTTCGATAGTGACGAATATGTCTAAAAGTAAGCTTCTTTGCGAAAATAAACGTCACGTGCAGCGTAAAATTTGGCATTGTTAATTATAACTTCGACCAATTTTGGGCCCATATATCTACATGTATCTCGATCCCATCATAATATAAAGCACAGAATACAATCTAATTATTTCATTCTCAATGATTTGCTTGTTAAATTATCGAACCACAGTGACGGTTTTGTCTTTTATGAATTATAAATATCGACCTTTAATCGTTACTCGATCGTTTATTTTATTTTGAACCTAATATTTATTCTATCTCGTGCATTAAATGTTTATGGTATTAAGATTTAACAGATGTCTAAAAAAAAACTGAATAAAAAGTAAATAACTATCAAATATTGGGTGAAATAATTTCAATAAAAAATGTTCGGCTATATAACCAAAAATAATTTTATTTTTTAAAAATAATCATACATTTAGAAATTGTTAGTAAATACTAACAAACATAATAATATAACTAATTTGTTCGATAATAATTACTAAATATTTAAAAAATTAAAATTATTTTTGATTACATTTACTAAATATTTAATGAAACTAAACATTTAAATGAAATTAACATTTAAATGAAATTATTTTACTCAATATATGTGGTAACTATTATCAAACTTTTTTCTCACGTAAAGTGGATGAAGATATATTTAAGCTCTTCAAATATCTTCTTAAGCTTTTGGACTCTCAGTGATATCCGAGTAACCACATGTCTAACAACTTGATTTATTGTCCGGTAATTGCGATAAATCTCATGATTGATGTATTCCTGCGATATCACCCTCGGTCTTTTAATAAAATTTCACCCGCTTTCATCGCAGGGGGGAGGACGTGTCTCTTTCACGGCCGGGATCGATCTTATGAGTTCAGGACTGCGTTGTATCGTTGTATGGCCTCTTTTTCTTGACGAGGAAATTTGCAGCCGTGTACATACATTAACCGCGCAGAGTGTCTCTCAGATTTCTCCCTCGATTATTAACCTGTGGGTAACAATAATTCTCGTGGAAATACCCGTGAACGCGGGCACATTACACGTGGCATTATTAACTGCCGTATCGAATCGATTAGCGATATTAATGCGATACTAATGTATAAGCGAGACACAGGGGAAATATCGCCCACGCGTATACATTCACGGGTATGAAAATTTATGCAGGTTGTCGCAGAATCTCATACATCCACCCTTTTAGTTACGAAATTTGATGCCGCATGTCTCTTTGATTAATCTATAAACCTAAAATTTTTGTTAATATACGCTCTACTTGAACAAACAAGAACATGATTCACCCATTCGTGTCTCCAAGAATTTTGCAATACCTCTTAATTTTTTGTTGCGAACAATGCGAATATCTAGGTTTTTCCTCTTCAAAGATTCTACCAACAAAGGATTAATTTTGATTCAATAAATTACTCTTTATCTTTTTCTAATTTTAAGAATTAGAAAAAATGAACAGTAACTGAAATTAAAATTAATCTTACATTGGTGGAACTCGACCAAAAACTGGTATTACATTTGTCGCATTAATTAATTGATTGTAAGATCAGAACAGAGAAATTCTCTCTCTATTCTATGATCAATCAATAGATTCGAAAAATTTGTCGCACGACAAATGTAATACAATAATATTAATCTATAAAAAAATAAAAAAATATTAGCCCATTTAAAAAGTAAAAGCGCATAATATCTTTTGACATAACATTTTTTATTTCAGTTCGCATCACTTTGCGATATCAGGAAGTTATCGCGGAACATCCGAGATGCATTTAAGGGTGAATAACCCTTAGAATTTTGCTGTAGTAACGTATTGATTAGTCCGCTAGTGTATTACAATGCCGCAACAACATTATCATTCCGTGTTACAGTCGACGTCCGTAGTTCCTCACATCGTTAAACACTTCGCATTTGCATACCGGTTAAATGCCGCTACCACTGCCGCCTCTCACTACCGAAAATCAACAAGTCTGTGCCTGGACGGATATTTGACACCTCTCTGGCACCTTTTCCACCCTTTGTAAAACCACGTTAATCCGATGCGGGTTCGCATTTCGTCGCTGACGTTTGAAATTTGAAGTAATACCGAAACACAAAGCGCCAATCATCGCAATGAAATACTCTCCTGTCGCTAACTGACCAATTAATTGTAAATTTGCGGAGAGACCGACCTTAAAATGATACCATAATGAAGAATATAACGAAATTACGATGAAACTCTCTACGAAAATCTCATAAAACTGAATGATTTATTTTTCTGTCTTTTTCTTCTTTATTTTTTTATTTTTAATTGAATTCTTTTTCTTATATTTGATAAACAATAGTATACAAAATACATAATACAAATATTCATAATAAATAATATCGCTTTTATATTTTGAAAGTGACACAAATAAAAAAAACATGATTTTCAAATTATTAGCATAAATAATTTAAGTAAACTTTGCTCTATCAATAATTAAGAATGAATTAACTTTACTTTCATAAAAAATCGTCAAAATTATCACAATTAGAAAAGGATGGTTTAAAAAAATCATCAAAATCATTACTCAAAAGAATAATTTTTAAAGAATGGAATGAAAATATTATAAAAATGACATTTTGTTATGTTAAAAACATATTCTTTTTGCCGATATTATTTTGATTGATCAATAATTTTTTATCAAGTTAGAAAATTTCCTCTCTTTTGAGAAATTGAGTTTTTTTAGTTGTGTCACTTTTAAAATATAAGGGAGCGATATTTACAAAGAAGTTTCAGATGTTTTGAAAGGTTCAACGAAAATACACGCTACTACTGCGTTAGCTGTAGGATATTCCATTCGGATTTTTCAAGTTAAATTTATATTTATCCGCCAGATCGATTCGAGGGAAAAACACGCGGGATGTTCTTCTCTTTGTCAGATATCGACATTTTCTGAAACGGACTTTTCTTTTCGCGATACACGACCTAGTTCGCCTAGTAGCTTGTGCATGAGGAAAGGCAATGAATCCCGAGGTTAGCGCTTACTCGGCACTTAGCGTTTCTAATTGCTAATCGTTCGCCAATCTCTCCGCGATTGTACATACATACATGCCACAAAGTATCATTATTATTCCACTACTGTCAATTGCATTATGGTTATCGAACTTAAGCGTCGCAAGGGAGCGTGCCTGCAATGCGCTAGACCTATTAATTATCGATTTACCAAGTGACGGCTAGGAAAATCCTCGCCGTTGATAAAGAAATGCGAGAAAAATATTCGTTTATTGCATATGGAAGAATAAACCAGAGCGAAGCCAGAATAAGTTCAAACACATGTATGATAGAAATAATTAGGGAGAATAAAATACAAGCAAGAAGAAGAGTACTGAAGATAAATAACAACATAAAAAGAACAAACAATGTTTTATGAGTTTTAGTGGAAACAGAGTAAAGGTTCTCTCGAAGATTTTGTAGAGGAACTAAAACGATTTGTAAAAACGCCTGTTGCTTTGTGTACAAATGTATTTCTGCACAAAGAGTCTCTCGTCGATATCAGATATCGAAAATCGCTCAGGCAAGTATTCGACCCAGTTACACCTATGTACGTGTATTCTTCATTCCCCAGCGATCTTGCTTGACTTAATAATACTCTTACTTTATTAAACATGCGTATCACGCCGCGATAAGACATGCATACAATCCCCCAGAGGTTTTATTGCCATATTTTATTTATTTCTGAAAACAAATGCGATCTTTTAGGATTCTCGTTAAAGTGTTTCTTTTAGTCACTTCGATTTTGTAAAATATTTTTTTGATATTGAAGTTTTTAATACAAGAAAATTGTAGATAAGAAACATTCGTCGCAAAATTAATAAATCGGTTTTTAATAGAACAGCATCTCTTTT
>Ga0157363_1000471_pt1 | contig 30893 bp, 30 predicted proteins | sample AttsexASBM1_FD_111477 | JGI IMG/M metagenome (GOLD analysis project Ga0157363, IMG submission 111477) | Fungus gardens microbial communities from leaf cutter ant in Ribeirão Preto, State of São Paulo, Brazil - Atta sexdens ASBM1 | ecosystem: Host-associated > Fungi > Mycelium > Unclassified ... | reverse complement strand
CGGAATCACTCTTACCGGATCTTTTGCCGCAAAAGGAATCGCGCCTTCGGTAATATGAGTGCAACCTAAAATATAATTCACCAATCCCGCCGCCCGCTCTTCCGTGGTGAATCCTTTAGGAAACAGCGTGGTGGCAAAGGCAATGACCAGTGGCGGTGTAATACAGGCTGCGGAAACACCCGCCATAAAGTAATCATTCCCCTGGGCCAGCAATAACGTTCCGGTGACATAAGCCGCTTTATTCACCGGCCCGCCAAAGTCAAAGGAACACATCGCCCCCACGACAATGCCTAACAGCACCGGACTGGCCTGCTGCAGAGAACTTAGCCACAGCATCATGCCGTTATTGATGGCCGCCACCGGTTGCCCCAGCAAGACCATCAGTACGCCTGTCACCAGTACCCCGGACAACGGCAGCAGAAAAATCGATTTCAGGCCTTCATATTGCCGTGGCAGCCTCCGCAACAAGTGTTTCATCCACAACATAAAATACCCGGCAAAGAAACCCGCGATAATCCCGCCAAGGAAGCCTGCCCCGGTAGCATTGGCCAGTAACCCACCGACAAAACCCGCCACCATTCCAGGGCGTCCGGCCACCGAAAAAGCAATAAAGGCGGTAAATACCGGCACCATAATGGCAAATGCCTGCTGTCCAACCTTCATCAGTGTGGCGGCTATCGGGTTATAATCAGCCGCTGTCGGGTCGGCGGAATATATCCCCCACAAAAATGACAGAGCTATCAATATGCCGCCGGATACCACAAAAGGCAGCATATTAGAGACACCACTCATCAGGTGTTTATAGATCTGCCGGCCCACGGACTCCTGAGTATCTTTGCCAGCAGCAGGCTGTTCTCCTCTGCCAGCCGCCGGTTGGCGGATAATCCCTTCACCCTTGATCACCCGTTGAATTAACTCAGCCGCCTGGTGTATCCCCTGTTTCACTGGTACTTCAATCACCGGCAGGCCATCAAACCGGCCAGGATTCACATCTTTGTCGGCGGCAATAATTACCCCGTAAATGTCGCTTAAATCCTCCACCGTGATTGCATTCTCTACTCCGGATGCACCGTTGGTTTCTATCTTAATCGGTATACCTGCCTTTTCGGCTGCCATTCTCAGCGCTTCTTCCGCCATGAAGGTATGGGCAACCCCTGTTGGGCAGCCCGTCACCGCAATGACTTTTTTCATTTTTGACCTCTGTTATAATCTGCGGGTCTCTGTCTGCCCGAGTAACTGGTGAATGCCCGATAACGTTCCTAATCCTGCAGAACCGGCAACATCGGCTCCGGTCGCGCTGGCCAACCGCAGAGCTTCTGTGACCTCCCCGCCTTCCGTCCAGACACTCAGGAATGCCCCGAGCGCTGCGTCTCCTGCACAGGCAGAACTGATAAGCTCAACAGAAGGTGCCGTACAGAACCACAGCGCCCCGCCGTTTGAAAAATACATTCCCCGACTCCCGAGGGTGAGTAACACATTACGCGCGCCGGCATCATGCAGTACGGACATCGCCCGACGAATCTGCGCTTCATTACCGGCCGGTAAGCCAAAGATTTCCTCCAGTTCCTCGTCATTGGGTTTAATCAGTAACGGACGCTGGCTGAGCAACTGCTTAAGTGACCGATGGCTGATATCCAGAATCACCTCGCACTGCTTTGCGTGACAGAGTTCAATAATTTGCCGGTAAAAATCACTGTCAATGCCGGGCGGAAGACTGCCACTGACCACCAGAGCGTCTCCGGCAGTCAGCGCTTCCAGCCGGTGAAGCACCTGTTGGCAACATTGCTGGTCGGCTTTATTACCCGGATTAACCAGTTTGTATTCCTGGCAACCATCATTAATAAACACATTGATACGCGTGGGGTTATCCACCCAGACCGGGGAGACACTGAGCTGGCGGGCAGTAAGTTCTTCCACAATGTATTGCCCGGTAAATCCGCCAAATATCCCCAGGATATGGACCGGTTTATTGAAGTGATGAAGTACCAGTGCAACATTCACCCCTTTACCATTCGGGCAATAATCAGTGCGGTGAGTGCGGTTGACTACTCCCGGGTGAATCTCAGCACAGGTAATATTCATATCGATTGCAGTATTTAACGTCAGTGTATAAATCACGATGTCCTGCCTTGTTGTCTCCTGTCTCGTAGAAGCCGGATAAACTGAGCAGGCTGCTGCCCGGTTCTCCTGACCACCCACGTTCCCATTGCCTTCGCCAGCCGGAGAGTCACCTCCTGACTTTCCCGGTTATAAATTTAAAAATGAAAGCAAAAATCATTTAATCTTCATTTTGTAAGAAATGTATCAGCAGTTACCCGGCTAAAACGTGACCGGTGACACGATTTTGCGCATTAACTTTCAAACTGAAAGGCAAATAGTGGATACTTTCATTTTCACAGGCCGGCTTGCAGAATAGTCATCACCCTCTGATAACGTGATAATTCGCAAATAAATCTAACAATCATAGTGATATAGTCGATAGCGTTCAGAGGTTCTGGCATACATATTTTGTAAAACTGACAACAACTGTGACGGATAACTTTCAGGTTTACGGATATCTTTTCGACTTTCTTTCATTTGGAAAAAGTCAACGTTATAGTGACTCTCTCGATAAGCATAGGAACGGGGGAGCTGTGCCCAGAAAATCATCGAATCTGTTGAAACGCAGGCTAAAAATTGCCGAACTGGTTGGCGAACAAGGTGAGATTAAAGTGGAAGATCTCTCTGCTCTGCTTGGCGTATCCGGAGTCACTATCCGGGGTGACCTCAGCTATCTGGAGCAACAAGGTTATCTGAAGCGATCATTTGGCGGAGCGATCGCGACTCCGGCTTACCACTCCCTGTCCGACCCCGATGAGAGTCCTTTGCCGGTGACCGGGAAAACGCTGACACTCGCGCAGCAGCTGGAAATTGCCCGTCATTGCGCCAGGACGATCAGCCCGTTTCAGACCGTTTTCCTGGGAGAAGGGAATGTTATCCGGCGGGTGATTCCCTTTCTGAGTGAATTCAACGGGCTGAGACTAATAGTGAATGATCTGCACCACGCATTGCTGGCAGCACAATATATTGAGGGTGAAATCATTGTGGCCGGGGATGAGTTAATGGCACCGCTGTCGTTACTGGCGGGCAACTCACTGGAGGAGTGTCTTAGCAGATACTCCTTGGATCACTTTATTTTTGAGGCCGGTATTCGCGAATCTGACGGAGGGCTAATGGTGAGTCAGCCTTTATTATCCGGGTTTTACCAGGCAGGTCTTAATTCTGCACAGCAAAGTACAGTGATTATTACCGGTCAACCGGCACGGTCAGACACCCCCTCCACGGCAGGTTATTTAGCCCAGGCCAGCCGTCTGGTGACCAGTCGATTTATACAGCAGCACTATCAGCCGCAGTTATCAGAGGCCGGATTCAGCATCCAGTACAGTAATAACGAATGCTTTAGCTGGTCAGCCATCCCTTAAGCGGGATAACAAGGAGCCATAATGTCAGTGAATATTTGCACCATGGGTGAACTGCTGGTTGAGTTCCTGTCGAAAAACCCTAATCAGGGGTTCAGCGAAGCCGGAGAATTTCTGGGCCCTTATCCCAGCGGCGCACCAGCCATTTTCGCGGCGCAGGTCGCCAGGCTCGGGTTCGGTTCGACGTTGTTTGGCTGTGTGGGTAATGATGATTTTGGCCGGATGAATATTGCAAGGCTGCAACGTGAAGGGGTGAATACCGCGGGCATTTCTGTGGCCAGACAGGCACCGACCGGCACAGCCTTCGTCAGTTACCGGACGCAAACTGAACGCGACTTTATTTTCAATATTCCTGACAGTGCCTGTGGGTGTTTTAATGCACGGCTGATTGATGTCACACTGCTCAGCCAGTGCAACCATTTTCATATCATGGGCTCGTCGCTGTTTTCATTTCGCATGATTGAGGCGATGCACAAGGTCATCGAAATCGTTAAGCAAAACAACGGCACGGTGTCGTTTGACCCCAATATTCGTAAAGAGATGCTCAATATTCCGGAGATGGAGCAAGCCTTTGACTTCATTCTGGAATATACCGATATTTTCCTGCCCAGCGAGAGTGAGGTTGCCCATTTTTCCAGCAGAAAACATCAGAGTGAATCTTCGGTTATTCAGGAACTGCTGAATAACGGTATTGCTCATGTGGTGGTTAAACGAGGTCCACAAGGAGCCAGCCATTATCAGATGACGGCGGGCAGTCTGAATGAATTACATGTCAAAGGCTCCGGCTGTGAAGTGATTGATCCTACCGGTGCGGGTGACTGTTTTGGCGCAACTTTTGTCAGCCTGTTACTGGCGGGATATCCCATCCGTCAGGCACTTGAGTTCGCTAATACCAGCGGGGCTATTGCTGTTTCGAACAAAGGTCCGATGGAAGGACTGTCTTCCCTCGCTCAGCTAACACAATTGGTTGCTGTATAGCGCTTAACAGCCGCTTCCCTGCGATAGGGCCTGCCCTGTCTGCCATCTAAATCTCCACCTTCGGCCACACAAATCAACTTTTTGTTGATCTGACAAGCTCATAATTCTATATTTAACCAGTAAATCAACAAAATGTTGATTTAACATCAGGCGTATCCTTTTCTTTCGCCGTTTTTCCCATTTTTTGCAAGGTTTTTCGCCATGTCTGAACCATCAGCCACCGAAGTTAACGATCATTTTTTAATGATGTTAGCTGCCGCCGTCAGGGTGATTGGAAGCGTGGTTTCCCGCAATACGGAAGTCGTGCTGCACGACTTAAGGCAACCAGAATATTCCATAGTTGAGATAGTCAACTCACAGGTAACCGGCCGGAAGCAGGGAGATCCGATTCTGGCAGGTCTGCGCACTGACCAGGCATTTATCCAGGCCATGGAAAACAGCAGTGAAAAGGTCTCTCTGATACTGGACTACACCACATACAGTCGTGACGGCAAACCACTTCGTAGCAGTAGCGCCATTTACCGCGATCACTCCGCCTGCCCTTTTGCCGCGTTGTGCATTAATGTTGATCAGGCGGGAGTAGATAACGCCTTACAGATCCTCTCTGCTCTGGGCAACCTGTCTGTGCCAGCAGCACAGCCTGCTATACCCGCTGAACCTGCTCCGGAAAATATGGAACAGATGATGCGTGAAATTATCGCTTCGGCCACCGCGCAGAGCCCTGGCCACAGTCGCTCTGCCGGCAAACAAGCCAATCTCCTCGCTGTCAGTGCAATGCAGCAGAAAGGATTATTTATGATGAAAGGCGGTGTGGAGAAAGCCGCCGCAGCCCTCGGCGTCACCCGCTATACCATTTATAACTATCTGGAGGCCCTGAAATCGCAGGACTCCTGACTGTCACCGCCGCAAGGTGGCTCAAACCCCGTGTCATTGTTCACTGTTCAGCCGGTGATAAATCACTACACACGGAAACACCGATGGAGCAGACCCAATGTTAAGTATCAAAACCCCTCTGACTGAATCGCTGCTGTTAGGCCAGAGCAACAACGCCAGAGTCTGGCTTAAAATGGAAGCCCTGCAGCCTTGTGGCTCTTTCAAATTACGCGGCGTAGGCCACGCCTGCGAAATCTATTATTCACGTGGTGCCCGGCGTTTTATCTCCTCATCCGGAGGGAACGCGGGGCTGGCGGTCGCCTATGCCGGCCGCAGGCTGGGGGTTCCGGTAGTGGTATTTGTACCTGAGACGACCTCTCAGCGGGCCAGAGATCTGCTGGCACTGGAAGGTGCCAGCGTGCGTGTCGCCGGCAGTAGCTGGGCAGAAGCCAATCAGGCTGCACTGGCGCTGACAGGTCTAAATGATGCATTTATTCACCCATTCGATGACCCTTTACTGTGGGAAGGCCACGCCACAATGATTGATGAAGTCATCGCTGATGGTGTTATTCCGGATGCGGTGGTGTTATCGGTTGGCGGTGGCGGCCTGCTGTCCGGGGTCGATGCCGGCCTGACACGCAACGGACTGACTGAAGTCCCAATCTATGCCGCAGAAACCGCCGGTATGGCTTCTTACCAGGCAGCCTTACAGGCGGGTAAACCGGTCAGTCTGCCGGTCCTGTCCGGGGTTGCTACCTCTCTGGGAGCCCGTCAGGTGTGTGATCATGCCTGGCAAATCAGCCGACAACGACCGGTGCTCCCCTGTATTGTCAGCGATCGCCAGGCAGTGGATGCCTGCCTGACATTTGCCGATGATCATCGGGTGGTGACTGAACCGGCCTGTGGCGCCGCTCTGGCGGTACTTTATTCGCAACAGCTGCGCTCAGCCGGATTAAATAATATTTTACTGGTGGTCTGCGGTGGTGCCACCGCAACCCTCTCTTCCCTGCAGGAATTTCGCGAATAATTTCGTAGGACTGCGCTATATCCACGGCAGAGATGCCATTAACCAGGACATTTCCTGTGACCATACTTTATTTTTTTCAAAGCGATTCACTCAGCCTGACAACAGAGGTACTCAGTTGTTCCGCGCTGCCGGACGGACAGTTCAGGGTTGTTCTGGCGGCAACGCTTTTTCATCCACAGGGCGGAGGCCAGCCTTCCGATCAAGGCTGTGTAGGGGAAGCTACGCTGGTTAAGGCGATGTCAGAGAACGGAGAAGTGATACACATTACTGACCGGGCGGTCCCAGCGGGGCCAGTCATCCTGACGGTAAACAGTGCGGTGCGGCAGCTAAACACCCGCTACCACTCTGCCGGACACCTGATAGCCTATGCGGGTGAACAATCCGGTTGGCAGGCAGTTAAAGGTAATCACCGGCCGGGTGAAGGTCGGATTGTTTTCATTGCCGGTAACAATGCACAGCCTGTTACCGCCGAAGAGATTAGCCAACGGGTGGCAGACATGGTCGCCGCTGATTTACCGCGACGAACTTCTGAATACCAGGGACGACGGCAGGTAAGCTGGGGCGACCTTCCGGCCACAGCATGCGGCGGCACGCATGTTGCATCTACCGGCACCACCGGTGAGGTGGTGATCACTAAAGTAAAACAGAAAAAGGGTGAACTCTCGGTCAGTTATCAACTGTCAGTTGTCTGAACAGACCGGCAGCGCCGTGACAAGAGGGTTGTCACGGCACCATGGTTCACCTCACACCTGACTCAGTGCTGCTTCCAGCTCATCCCGGGTCATTCGCACACAATAGGCAGGTGTACCGCGTTCAAAGCGCCTTCCTTCTGCCAGTCCTCCGGCATCCACCGTATCGAAGCCAAAGGTCTGGTAAAGTTCGGCGGCAATACGTTTGCCTTCGACATTATCTCCTGCCAACGGCAAGGCACGCCGCCCTTCGTTTCCTTCCGGCAAGCCATCAGTTTCAAGCTCAGTCATCGGAATAGCATTAAAGGCTTTGGTAATAATCGCACCCGGTAATTGCTCTGCCAGCCACTGGCTGGTGGAGATCTGCCCCGCCTCCAGTGCCGCAACTTGTCCGTCACGCTCCGGATAATAGTTCACTGCATCTAATAGCTGTTTGCCCACCAACTGATCCGCCGGTAACCTTCCCACGGCATTGAGTGGTACGGCCACTACCACAAACTCACCGAATTTTATCGCCTCGCTCACGGTCCCCGTTTCACATCCTGTCATCGCCCGCAGGCTAAACAGTGTCTCTGGTCCACGTGAGTTACTTATCATTACCTGATGTCCGGCCTCAATAGCCAGTTTCGCTATGGTCCGTCCAACATAGCCTGCACCAATAATTCCCAGTTTCATCTTAGTCTCCTGAACATGTTAATCGACGGATTCAATGTATTTATATGCAATAAGCAGATAAACACTGATATAACACTGTGATAAACAACATTCAGGAGTGAATCGTGGACAAGCTGACCAGCATGAGCGTTTTTGTCAAAGCCGCTGAACTGGGATCATTTGCCTCCGCCGCCGAGGCACTGAATATGTCACCCCAAATGGTGGCGAAAAATGTTGCCTGGCTGGAAGCCCGGCTGGGCACCCGGTTACTGAATCGTACCACCCGTCGCCAGAGTCTGACAGAAATCGGCCACAGCTATCTGAGTAAATGTAAAACTGTGCTGGCTGAAGCAGAAGAAGCTGATGCCATTGCTTTGGAAATGAAACTCTCACCTGCCGGTGTTCTGCGGGTGAATGCCCCGGTAACCTTTGGGGCCCATGCCCTGGCGCCGTTTATCACCCGTTATCTCGAAGACTACCCGGAAACTGAAGTCGAACTCACCCTGAATGACAGGTTTTCTGACCCTACCGAAGAGGGTTATGAAGTGCTGATCCGGATAGGAGAATTAGCTGACAGCAGTATGATCAGCTGGCCACTGCGCCCCTACCGCATGATTGCCTGCGCCTCTGCCGGATATCTGGAGAGGGCCGGGGTACCACGACACCCGGAGGATTTGCAACATCACTCCTGCCTCGTCTATGGGATCTGGTCAGCAGCTAATCCCTGCCGCTGGATTTTCAGCAAAAACCAGCAGCAGCAGGAAATCAAACCCCGCGGTCGTTTTCGTTCTACCGACTGGAAAGCGCTGCTTTATGCCGCTAATGCAGGTCACGGTATCACCCTGGGACCGGAAGATATTCTCCGCCAGGAAATTGCCGAAGGGCGTCTGGTGCAGGTACTGGCAGACTATGCCGGTCCGTCACGTCCGATGCATATTTTGATCCCGGCCGGGCTGCGCCCTACCACCAAAGTCCGTAAGTTTGTTGAGGCTTTGCGCAAGGAGTTTGGCTGAACAACCTCTGTGGCTGACTGTCCGGCAACTCCCTGACTCTGGCGAAAAAAAACATCATCCGTTCATACGATGATGGTTTTTCATCTGCCACCCGGTTCAGGGTCGGAGATTTTTATACCGTCAGCCTGCGCGGTTGCGTGCCGCTTTTCTGCGACGTAACCAGACGATAATTACCGCAAGTATCAGCACCCCGATGACCCCACCAGTAATCAGCAGGTAGCCAGGAATAACCGTCACGTTATTTTCCCGCAACATTTTTATCTGAGCCGCATCAACCGGCGCAGGATGATTGCCGAAATTAGTGCGCAGATAGTTAGTCAGGGTCGCAATCTGACTGTCGTTCAATTCGTCACCAAAGCCAGGCATCACGATATGTTCGCCTTTGTCGTTGGTACGATCGATACCGTGCAGAATCACCTGAACCAGATTATTAGCTTTATCTGCACCCACGACACTGTTATCAGACAGCGATGGATAGTAACGGTTTTCACCTATCCCCTGACCTTTGGTCCCGTGACAACTTGCACAGTTACCGTTAAATAATACCGCCCCTGAAGGTGCTGAATCATCAATTGGCATACCACGAACCGCCTGAGTAATATCGCTCTGCACATTATTGCCATATCCCGAACGGTTTTCAGACGCAGTCTTCTGCGGCGGAACACTCTTGATATAGGTCGCCAGTGCACTGAGGTCATCATTGCTCAGGAAACGCAGGCTATGAGAAATAACATCTGCCATACCGCCGCCCGTGGTTGCCACGCCTGGTAGCGCACCGGTTCTCAGGTACTGCATCAGATCGGCATGGCTCCAGCGGCCAATCCCGGAAGTATTATCAGACGAAATGTTAAATGCTTCCCAGCCGTCCACCATCGCTCCGGCATAAGACTTATCGCTCAGGCCCATCGCCAGATTACGTGGCGTATGGCACTCCTCGCAGTGTCCCAGCGCGGTCGCCAGATAGTGACCACGGTTCCATTCGGCCGACTGATCCGGATCCTGTTTAAACGGCTGGTAATGGAAGTTGATCAGGTTCCAGCCTTTCAGAGCAGTACGCTGATTGTACGGGAAGCCCATCTTATTTTCCGGCGGATCGGTAGCCACCGGTTTCAGAGACATAAAGAAGGCATACATGGCATGTATGTCGGCATCTGTCAGCTTAGAATAAGAAGTATAAGGCATGGCCGGGTACAGGTTTTTACCGTCAGCACGGATACCGTAACGCAGCGCATCACTGAACTGCTTCTCGCTCCACTGACCAATCCCGTGAGTTTTATCCGGGGTAATGTTCGAAGAGAAGATAGTGCCAAACGGTGTTTTGAACCCCAATCCGCCCGCGAAGGTCTGTCCGCCGGTCGCGGTATGACAGACTTCACAATCCGCTGCTTTTGCCAGATACTCGCCCTGCTGAATCAGGGTGTTGCCCTGGCTATCAGCCACCGCCGTCGGAGCCGGTTGGGTCTGAGCTGGCTTTGATGTCCCCGTCTGAGGTTGTGCTGTCTCAGCCTGTGCATAGCCGGCTGCACAAAACAATATCCCAGCCAGTGGCAGCAGATTCCGCGGGCGCTTTAAAGATGAACGCATCATAAATGTTGGCACTCCGCGATTAATTTATCTGCCAGTCTCATCGCCAGCGCTGATAATGTCAGGGTACAGTTTACGGTTCCGGCACTGGCCATTACGCCACTGGACGCCACAAACAGGTTCTGGTGGTCATGGGTACGTAAATCAGCATCGACCACGGAATCATTAGGGTCATTGCCCATAATCAGGGTGCCCATGATGTGGTTATTGTTGAAGTACTTATCATCATGACGCACTTCCGTACCACCAAACAGGCTAGCAATATGGTCGAAATGCTGATGCGCCACATCACGTGCTCTGTTGATGTAATCGCTGATACGGTAATGCACACCGGGTTTAGGAATCCCCATCGCATCTTTCCGGGAATCTACCGCCACAATCCGGTTTTCCCGGTCCGGCAGGATGTCGAAGAAGGTGTTCACAGCGACCCAGCGTGAAGCGTAATCACGCACCATCGCCGGCAGATCTTTTCCGGAGACGCCTTTACTCAGCAGATAGTTGCTGACCGCCAGGGTCGGAGAGTAGTTACCCAGGTTGATTTTCATCGCCGAGTATTCAGAGCGGAAATCACCGTCACGCAGATTGTTAATGCAACTTAAGCGCATCGGCCCGCGTCCCGGCCACATCGGTTCTTTACTCAGGAAATAGACGGAGGTTCCCGGGTGATCCATTAGGTGGCGTCCCACGTTATCGGTGGTGTTACCGATGCCGTTCGGATATTTGTCAGAACGGGAAATCAGCATCAGTTTCGGGGTTTCGATAGCGTTCGCCGCCAGCACGAAAATTTTACCCGTGACACGGAAACTTTCGCCGTTCGGATCTTTATACAGCACAGAAGTAATGTTGCCTTTTGCGTCGTGCTCAATTTTGTAGACCACAGCATCCGGTACCAGCAGAGAGCCTGCGCGTTCTGCTTTACGTACCGCGGTTTCTCCGGTGTACTGTGCTTCAATCGGGCAGATAGGCATACAGTTACTGTTGCCACAGCAGGCCGGACGACCGTCAAACGGTTCGGTATTTCGGGCAGCCGGTTCGGTAATCAGTTGATAACCGTTTTTATCCACTACATTTTTAAACGCTTTATCAAAATCTGACAACGGCAGCGGTGGATGCGGGTAGGGTTTACTGCGTGGTGAACCTGTGTCTTCCGGTCCGCCGACACCCATTTCAACTTCAGATTCGTAGTAATAAGGTTCCAGATCATCGTAACTGATTGGCCAGTCACGTCCGACACCGTACAGAGTTTTCAAACGCATATCATTTGGCAGTAAACGCCAGGCCTGAGCAGACCAGTGCCAGGTGGTACCGCCCGCAACACGCAGATAACCAGCTTTGTAAGGCTCCGGGCCATACTGAATAAAGTAACCGTTATCCTCCGGCGAGTATTGCGGATGTGGTGCATGGCGGGTCGGTGGATACGGCGACTGAAAGTCGGTTTTAAACGGTGAATTACGGTAGTTTTCTACAATTTTCCAGCGCTCAATTCGTGAACCTGCTTCCAGCATTAAAGTATCAATGCCAGCTTTTTGTAATTTTTGGGCTATCTGTGAGCCTGCGATGCCTGAACCGATAATAACAACGGTGGCAGAATGTGTGGTTTTCATAATAAATCTCTTACAGCTTTCCGGTCTTAAACACAGGAGGGAATGCCCAGTAATGGGGTTCACCCCGGGCAAACGTCGGCAGGACGACAACATCTGAAATGGGTGCGTACATCAGTGCGTACTCATAAGCCACCACCCGCGACTGCTTACCGCTACCAACAATACCTATCTGCCAGCCACGTAAAATTTTGCTGAACAGCTGTTGTGTCGGGGTATTCAGTTTTTTTAGGGCCGTTTGCATTTCGGCAGAAGACATATTCGCATTCAGCTGCTTTTGCAGTGCAGCAATGCTCTGTGAGGCATCACTGTGCTCAGCAGTGATCAGGGTATAAATGCGTTTGCCCAGTGCGTTATCCAGCGTCGGATAGCCACAGATAATTTCTGACACCGACATAAATGCCGGAAAATCGGCGCCCGCCGGCTGCTGCCCGGCATCAATTGCCCAGGCTATCTGGCCTGGCAATAAACTGCTGACTGTTCCCGCCACCGTCGACGCGGCTAACAACTTTATAAAGCGTCTTCTTTCACCGGGGCTGACAGATGTAGCCTTATTCATGATTACCTACTGTTGAATCAATTTTCTGGTGGTATTCTCTGCCCGTTGCCAACGGCCAAAACCAGAGATTCCGTCCTCAGAACCTGCTGGTCAGCTGATGTCAGGCGTATATTCCGGGGCATCCGACTGGCCGTCCGGGAGGGCAGAAAATCCCCCACGGTTGTTGTGGGCAGGATTATGGTTTGATAATAAAATGTAATCCAGATACAAAAAATGTTAATTTAATAAGTAAACACTTATGGTTTTTATATGGCTGATACATTAAAACGATTGGAATACTTTGCCTGCCTGGCAGGAATTGAACATTACGGGAAAGCCGCGGAAAACCTCGGGATTGCCCAGTCAGCCTTGAGTCAGCAAATAAAAGCACTGGAGCATGAGGTAGGTGTCCGGTTATTTGAACCGGCGGGCCGGGGAATCCGCCTGTCACTGGCCGGTAAGAATTATTATGACAGTGTCAGGGATCTGTTGGATCGTCACCTGTCGGCTATCGAAAATGCCAGGAAAACCGCCAAAGGTGAGACCGGACGGGTCACTATCAGCCATATTGGGACTGCTCTGTTTGATCCACTGTTCCTGACAATCCTCAAAAATTTTCATGCCCTCTACCCTGCGGTTGGTATTTCTCTGCTGGAACTGGAGATGGATGAACAGCTAATTTTACTGGGACAACGCAAGATTGATCTGGCATTTATTCGTGGTCCGCAACCGGTCCTGCCGGTCGGAACCTTCAGCAAATTATTTTCCCGCCATCGACTATTCGTAGCACTCTCCCCGTCACATCCACTTGCCGGGGAAAAAAGTTTGTCACTGCACCAGTTGAAAGATGATGCCTTTGTCGGTTATCAGGACCGGAGTAACTACGGTATCACCAGTGTGCTGATCCGTCTGGCCCAGTCTGCCGGTTTTAACCCACGTATCGAATGGCGCGTCTCTGCCGTCAGTAATGCACTGGGCATGGTCAATGCATGGAATGCTGTCAGTGTGGTGCCGGGTTGCATCGTTTCCTACAATATCGGCAATATCGTCTATATCCCGCTGGAAGATGAAAATGCATGGGCGGATATGCTGTTTGTAGGCATTGAGGAACCCCTGAGCCCATTACAGAAAAACCTGCTGGATTACTTTATGAGATCTGCGCCCCCTCTGGTGTAGGTTTTCTCAGCCAGTAAACCAGTCTGAGTTCACTAGCGAAAATATCCGTCTGCCATCTGGTGGATATTTATTCGCCAGAATTGAAATTATTTGCAACTTATTTAACCGTATTGTGCAACCGTCAGATTTAATTTACGTCTTTAATTAACCACCTCAGAACAGTTAAATAACCCTGCTCTTTTTTTTATTTTTTTTATTTTAAACCTTCGTAAATCCATTGTTTAACTATTGAACATAACGGTTAAATATCAGACAGTTATTCCATTATTTCTTATTATGTTACCCTGAGAAACATCAGGAAACACAACATTTCAATGAGCGATAAAATAATAATAACTATAGTTATTAATTAGCAATACAATAGAAAAGCTTATTCATCCACATGACAATAAAATAATGAAAGTCATTAAAAATAATATCCGCATCCTGCCAGCCGCCATATTATGTGCACTGGCAATTCCCGCCGCTTACGCCAGCGATCTGATGACTCAGCCAACCCTGACCGGTGACTGGGGCGGTGAACGGCAGGCACTCGAACAAAAAGGAATTACACTCAGCGGAGACTACGTTTCTGAGACCGCCAGCGTGGTTAAAGGTGGTCAGTCACGGGGAACCCGTTATGCGCAACAGATTCGCGTTGGTGCGACTTTCGATTTCAACAAACTGTTTAACACCTCCCATGCAGGCAGCCTGCAACTGACCATTAATGACCGCCGCGGGCGCAGTGCTTCAGCTGACCTGGTAGGCAACCGGTTGCCGATTCAGGAGATCTACGGCGGTCTCTATACCCGTCTGTCTGAACTGAGTTATACCAATACCCTGCTGACTCCCCAACTGAAATATAAAGTCGGTTTACTGTCGATGGGCAACGATTTTGCCACACTGCCGATTATGTGTAGTTTTATGAACGCCGGTTTCTGCGGACACCCGCTAACTTTATCCGGCGGCAGTGGCTGGGGTAACTATCCAAGCGCCCATTTCGGCGGCGAGTTGAGTTACCAGTTTAATGACAGCTGGACGATTCAGACAGCGGTGTTTAACGTCAATCCCCAAATGAGCAGCCGTTCTGCAAGAGCATTTAAACCGGTTGGGCCGGGTACCACTGGCTATATTATGCCACTGGAGTTGATCTATCACCTGCATGCGGCTTTGCCGGGGCTGTATAAAGTAGGCTACTACTACGACAGCTCTAACGAAACGCGGATCGATGATTCACAGATTCGTGCCCAAAAACGTTGGGGGGCCTATCTGCTGGCAGACCAGACACTATGGCAGTCTGCTTCGGTAGTCCGTCGTAATCTGCATCTGTTTGGTCAGGCAACCACCACCGATGGTGCGACCTCGCCTTTCCGTCACTGGTACTCCACCGGGCTGGTTTTAAATGCTCCGTTCGAAGCTCGCCCGGATGATTCAGTCGCGATTGGTTTCGGTCGTGCTGTCTATAACAGCCACAGCCGGAACAATGCAGTCGCGAAGCTGGAGGCTGCGGGAGAAACCGCTGCCGCTGATCAGTTAAGCGGGCTGGGAATCGGTGAAGAACTGGCAGAAGTGGATTATAACGTGCAGGTCACTCCGTGGATGTCTCTGCGCCCTGGCGTGCAGTACATCAAAAATCCGGGTGCCTTTGCGAACCAGAAGATTAAAAATAGCTGGGTGACCGGGGTTCAGTTAAAACTGAAATTCTGACAGGTCATCACCACGTGAAATACCGGGCAGCCTTTACAGATGGCTGTCCGGGTAATCCGGAATTTCTCACCCGACTACTGATTTTCCAGCCACTGAATAAAAAACTCACTGAAACGACTGACCTGTAACGGATGAAATCGACGTTCAGGAAGTTCAGCCATCATCTGCCAGAAACCTTCCAGGCCACAATAATCGAATTGAAAGGACCCGGACATGCACCACAGATGGAAGAACCGGCCCGCTTTAATCAGGAACTGATTAGCCACCTGCAGTAACCCCGTGGCAGATTACAGCAATCCTCTGCCCCCCGGCCTGAAAAACAGGCCGGGGGTGAGGGTTATTGTGCTGCCGGGAACCAGACCCCTTCTGACGGGAAGTCAGCCGCCGTTTTGCCCAGTAAACGGTCTGGCGCAAAATCTTCCAGCAATGCCGGACGTTGCTGTGAACTGACTTCCTCCGCAACCAGCCTGCCGATCAATGGCGCCAGTGTGATACCACTGTGGGTCACCATCAGGTAAACCTTACGTTGCGGTGTAAGATAGCCGATAGCAGGCAATCCATCTGCAGGCTTCGCCCGTTGCCCGACAGCAATGCTTTCCAGCCGGGCGTTATCGGTATTCGCCAGCAGCCGTCGCAGACGAATCAGCATTTCTCTGCCGATAAAACCGTCTACCGGAGGGGGTTGTACCGGGTTTGCATGAATATCCAAATCCGTGGCCTGTAAAATCAGCCGCCCGCCGCCCGCCGGACGAATATTCAATTCCGGCGAGATCAGGTTTGCCGACAACTGGGTCAGCACTGGCGTGGTGTAAGCCAGGAAACCGCAGGCAACTTTTCCCTGCTGATTGGCATCGATCATCGCCAGAGACAAACCCAGCCGGTTTGCCAGTTGTTGTGACCACCGCCCGGTGGCAATAATTACCTCATCGCCCTGCCACTTGCGGCCATCAGACAGCAGCAGAGTCACTCCTGAGGAATGTTCACTGATATCTACCACCTCACAACGGGTCAGCATTTCTGCGCCCTTTTCACGAAGCACGGCGAGTTGTGCTGCCAGGTAGATAAACGGATTGAGCAGGCACTCCTGCGGGAAATACCATAATGAACCGACACCCGGCGGGATCTGTAATTCAGGGATCCGTGTTTGTATTTCTCCGGGTGTCACCTGTTGCAGTGGATAGTGATGGGCGGTCAACCGGCTAACCCGTTCAAGTAATTGCTGTTCGCCCTGCGGATCGATGGCCCATTCATAAGTGCCGGTCTCTTCCAGCCAGCGTCCTGCTGTCGGACTGTTATGCTGTAGTTTCCGGTGTTCATCGATGGCTTCGGCATTCAACCGGTGATAACTGTCCGGCGATTTACCGTTAGAGTTAATCCAGGCGTAGCTGGTGGTACTGGTTCCGGCCCCTGCCGTCTCACGGTCAAAAACCGTAACCTCTATCCCGCGCAAGGCTAATTCACGTGCAACCGAAAGCCCCAACACTCCGGCACCAATCACTGCTACCCGTTTTGTCACAGAACGCCCCCTCAATGTGCAAGCTCAAAATAAACTGACCTGTCCAGCCAGATACCCGTTAGCCTCAACGGGATGACCCTGGTCACTACCTTAACCGTTTAGCCTGTCGCTGCAAATACCATACCAATCTCTTCGCAGAACCACTGTGTTCACTGGTTCTGAATATCCCTGATGCTGAATTCAGGTGGCGATTTTGGGGTTACATCCCGTCAGTGGTTTCACTGCCTTTTATCCCGATCCACTGACGAATATGTTGCTGCTGTAGGTGACGTATATCCTGTAGCGTACTGCCGGTTGCCAGTAACTCATCAAGCAAATCGATATGCAATGTTGCCAGCAACGCATGAGCTATATATTCCACCCGAGCCGTTTCACACAGCCCCGTCGTCTGACGGATTAATCCACTCGCTACCGATAACATCCAACGATAGTTTTCTGATTTAAGCACACTGCCCGGCGAAATTTCCCTGGCCCGGATCAGATAGCCGTTGGTGATTTTAAACAGCAACAACTGGTCAAAAAATAACTCCAGTTGTTCAGCGGCCGTTAGGTTCTGACCAGATTGTTCAAATGATGTTCTGAGTTCAGCCAGTTTACGGCCCCAGAGTGCATCCAGTAGTCCTTCCCGGTTACCGAAAGCCCTGAATAATGTTCCCTTACCCACACCCGCGTGTGCCGCAACTTCATCCATCGTAATCGTTTGCTGATTTCTGCCTTCACTAAACAGCTGGTCGGCGGCCTCCAGCATTTTTTCTATAGAAGCGGCAGGCCGACCACGGCGAGATGATTTATTAATGGACTCGAGGTCCGAAAACTTGTTAGTATTTTTATGACTCATGGTCCGTTAATCCTGTGGAGTACTCTAATGTCACAACTCTGTTCTGAATTTCCGGCATGGTTATCCCATGCTCTGACCGCCCTGAAAAACCAGGATATCCCTGGCTGGATGGCAATATATACCGAAGATGCCACCCATCAGTTTCCTTTCGCTCCCCCCGGTGCCCCGGTCCGGTTACAGGGCAAAGCACAAATTCAGGCCTATATGCAGCAACTACCTCAGTTATTGAAGTTTGGCGAACTTACCGATATCCGGGTCAGAGAAACCGGTGATGAAATTATTGCAGAAGCGGTCGGTCATCATACCCGTCTGGCAGACGGGAAACCGCTGACCATTAATTATGTCTGGTTTATTACCCGGAAACAGGGAAAAGTCAGCAGTTTTACCGATTACATGAACCCGCTTCAGCTTGCAGAACTCTAAATCGTCAGGGAGGCATCTGTCTGTGCCTCCCATTGCTGAACCTGTTCATCCATTCATCCAGCCACTGGCAAAACAAGCGAGTAACTTACCCGGTTCAGCCACCTTTCACAATTCGACGCAAAAAATCGACATAAACCGCCATAACAGACTGGTGTCTGCCAGCAAAAATTAAGTTAGTCTGAGGAGACTACGGCAGTACTTCACCTGTGGGCGTGGACTGTACTCTTAACACTGACTGATGGAGACTCTATGAAACTGATTGGCATGATGGATTCCCCTTATGTAAGAAGAACGGCCATTTCTCTGGCGCTGTATGGGATCAGTTTTGATAGTCTGAAGCTGTCGGTGTTCAGTGATTACCAGGCATTTTCCGGCTTTAACCCGGCAGTTAAAGCCCCGACGCTGTTGACTGATGACGGCGTTCGTCTGGTGGATTCGTCGCTGATTCTGCAGTATTTTGAGACCCTCGCTGGCGCAGAGAAAAAATTACTCCCCACGGCACCCGCCGCACTAGCCAGAGATACAGAGATCCTCGGGACTATCCTGATTGCTGCCGAAAAAACGGTGCAATATGTTTATGAACATCGACTGCGCCCGGAGGAGAAACAGTACCAGCCGTGGGTGGAACGGGTTACCGGGCAGTTACTCCAGGCCTGCCGGGTGTGGGAATCACAAATTGCCGGCCACGTCCCGTCAGATAATCCCGATCAGGTAGCAGTGACCGGAACGGTGGTCTGGAGCTTTATCCAACTGATGATCCCACAGGTAGTGATGAAATCAGAGTTTCCGGTATTACAGGCAATAGCAGAACACTATGAGGCTCAGCCGGTGTTTTTACGCTTCCCTCAGTAATGCAGCAGGTAGTCACTCATCGTTTCGGCCGGTGGTTTCTGACTGACCATAGCGACGAGTCACTTCGATCACTTTACGGGTTGCCGGCGAGAGCCAGGAATCTTCCAGGCAAGTGATACCCACACGCCGCTCCATCACTAACTGCGGAATGTCGATCCTGACCAGTCGTGACGCAAAGGCATCTTCTGCGAGACTGTTTTCTGAGATAAAGCTGAGTAAACCACTACTGGCGATCAAATCCGGAGCTGCAGCCAGTGAACTGACCTCAATTTTGACCTCCGGGGGTGGACAGTGATGCTGGTAGAAGACCCGTTCCAGCCATTGCCGCATCCGGACGCTGGCCGCCGGTAAAATCCATCCGTAACGGGCCAACTCACGTAAGGTGGCGGAATTTCCTGCCAGCGGATGATTACGGCTGGCAGCCACCACCACCCTGTCCGACGTTACCGGATACTGCACCGCAGGCTGGTGATAATCGATCAGTGGTCCAATCACCAAATCCAGTTCATGACGTTCCAGCCGGCTAAACAGAATATCATTCATTCCAATCTGAATTTCCAGCTTAATCCCTGGCGCTTCCTGTTGCAGTTGGTGGCAAACTGTCGGTAACAGGTACTGGGTCACGGACCCGGCACTACCAATTCGTACTACCCCCTGATTGCCACTGCCCAGCTCAGCCATCAGAGTGACAATTTCCTGCCGGGAGTGCTGCAAAATCTTCCCGCGCTGATACAGTACCTCGCCGGCTTCCGTCAGTGCCAGGCCACGACCAGTGCGGCTGAACAGGCTGATCCCCAGCTCCTTTTCCAGTCTGGCGATTGACTTCGAAAGTGCCGGCTGAGTGATATTAAGGTTTTGTGATGCTATTCCCAAATTCAGCATTCTTGCCGCAACAATGAAATAGTCCAGGTCTCTGTTATTCAATAGCTATTCCTTAAATTCATCGATTTGGTAAAAAAGTACATTAGAGGAAATAAGTCCCCGCAACAATACTGCCTGTGAACCATGTGTTCAGCCATTTTGCAGTATTCACATTAAGGGGGGAAAAATGAGTATTTCATCCACAGTCTGGCCGGCAGGCTTTTTTATCGGTGAACGTCGTGACGACATCCCAGAGGAAATCATCAAGGCATTCCGTGACATTCCGGTGGCGGTGGCCGGTGACTGCATGGGACGAATCACCGGCACTCTGGGACTCCAGCGTTATCACGAAGATGTCAATATCAGCTGCTGTGGCCCGGCTATCACCGTGAAAGTACGGCCTGGCGATAACCTGATGATCCACAAGGCGCTGGAGCAGGCTCGACCCGGGGATATGATTGTCATTGATGGCGGCGGTTGCCAGACCCAGGCGCTGATTGGCGGTTTAATCCGGACCACCGCTCTCACCAAAAAAATTGCCGGATTTGTTGTGGATGGTGCCATCCGCGATCTGGCGGAGTGGGCCGATGGTGAAATCCCGGTATTTGCCAAAGGACATACTCATCGCGGCCCTGATAAAAGAGGTCCTGGTGAAGTAAACAGCCCGATTGCCTGTGCCGGAATGGCCGTTACACCTGGCGATTTAATTCTTGCCGACAGTGACGGGGTTATCGCCATCCCGGCCCATGATGCTGCGGCAGTACTCAAACGTGCTCAGTCTCATTTACTCAAAGAAGAAGCTATCCGTAAAAGTAATGCCAGTGGCACCAGCGACCCTGAACGTTTTAATTCGATATTACGTAAAGCAGGTTGTCCGGTGTAATAAAAGCATTTTATAACTATAAGGATAATAATATGTACCTTGCATTAGTTGGCTATGTGCTCATTGGCGTTTTGATGTTCTTCCTTATCCGTGGAAAGGCGACACCGGTTGCATTATTTATCTGTCTGTCGGTGATCGCCGGTTTTTGCGCCGGGTACACTCCGATGCAAATGAACCAGTACATTATGAAAGGCGTTATGCAGGTGGCACCCAATGCTGTGCTGTTCACCTTCTCGATTATATTCTTCAGTATTATGACCGAAGCGGGAGTATTTCAGCCGCTGGTCAACTGGCTGACCAAAATTGCCGGTAATAATGTCGTCGCCATTGTAATAGTGACCGGGATTATTGCCACCGTTGCACATATTGACGGTTCTTCCGTACCTTCCGTACTGATTACAGTCGGGGCAATGCTGCCCGTGTACCAACATTATAAACTGCGGCCGGTGGTTTTATTATGTATGCTGGCCGCCGGAATGGGGGTAACTAATTTCACCCCGTGGGCTGGACCGCTGGCACGGGTAGCCGCAGTGTCAGGACTGGATGTGAATGAGCTGTACCACCAACTGATTCCGACCCAGGTTTTTGGTCTGTTCTGCGTACTGGTGATGGGGCTGGTGTTGGGGCTGCGTGAAAAGCGACGCCTGGCTCAGGGCTTACCGATTCCCGAAACCCTGTCAGAACCTGATTCACTGAACCGCAAAAATGATCATGGTCCGGGTGAAGTGCGCAATAAATGGGTTTTTACCGTCAATGTGCTGCTGGTTGTCGGCGCTACTGTGTTACTGCTGGTCACCCATATTCAGGCCTATGTGATTTTTATGGCCTCTTTCTCGCTGGCGATGATTGTGAATTATCCGTCACTGAAACAGCAGGAAGCAGTAATGAAAAAATACGCCTATTCTGCGTATATGATTTCGGCTACCGTGATGGCTGCCGGTGCCTTTGTCGGCATTCTCAGTGGTGGCGGTCACGGTTCAATTCTGACAGAAATGGCAGACGTGGTGCTGCAGGTTATGCCGGATGCACTGGGAGCTCACCTGCATATTATGATGGGCCTGCTGGGAGGTCTGATTGGTTTCGTCATCGGCCCGGATGCTTTTTTTTACGGGATTTATCCACTGGTCGCGAAAGTCGGCACCCATTATGGCCTGAGCTGGGAACAGATGGGACTCACCATGGTGGTCGGAAAAAATATCACCATGATGATAAGTCCGGTGTTTGCCACCACTTACCTGGCTATTGGCCTGACCGGTGTTGAACTGAAAGACCATATTCGTTTCTGTTTTGTCCCGGTGGTACTGTTTTCGGTGATTATGGTCTTCTCACTGGTAGTGTTACAAACCGTACCACTGTAAGTTAACCCGCGATTTTTTTATGCCCGGCTCGCCGGGCCGTCCTATTTCTTCTGCCCTGTACATCACCGCCCGCGGATAATCCGTGAATTTTCTCAGGAAAATAGCATCCGTTCCCTTTTGCTTATTCCAAAAATACAAAACACAATTCAGCATTTTGTCGCTTTCCGGCATATCACTACTATCTCATCTATACTGATTATTATTCTTTACCAAAGCGATAGCAGGATATGATTAAACTTGAGGGAATTTTCAAAACCTATCCGGGAAGCCAGCATGCTGCAGTCAACAATTTGAACCTGGTGATCAATAAGAGTGAATTCTGCACCTTTGTCGGGCCCAGTGGTTGCGGTAAAACCACGATCCTGAGAATGATAAACCAGTTGGATATTCCCGATGCCGGCCAGGTGTATGTTGAAAATAAACTGTTATCTCAGTCAGATATTATACAGGTCAGACGACAAATCGGCTTCGTCATGCAAAATGCTGCTCTGTTTCCGCATCGTACCGTGTTCCGGAATATTGCTACCGTACCTTTATTATGTGGCTGGGATCGTCACAGGATTGCCGAACGTATTGAGGCATTGGTCGATCTGATGTCTCTGGATCGTAGCCTGTTACAACGCTACCCGCATGAGCTGTCCGGTGGTCAGCAAGGCCGTGTCGCGATTGCCAGAGCACTGGCAGCCGATCCCCCTATCCTGCTGATGGATGAGCCTTTTGCGGCAATTGACCCTATCGTCAGAGATAAACTGCAGGGAGAATTGTTGCATATCCAGCAACGTCTGAAAAAAACTATTGTACTGGTGACTCATGATATCAATGAGGCGATTCGTCTCGGCGATCGGATAGCCATATTTCAGCAAGGCGGGAAGCTGGTTCAGTACGACACCCCCGATCATATACTGGCAAATCCGGCGAATGATTTCGTGCGGCAGTTTATCGGTCCGGAAGCTAACCTGCGCCGCCTGGAGCGGATAGTGGTCTCTTCCACGCCACAATATGATGTCCCGCTGGCAGGAAGTCCGTCATTACAGGATATCAGTCCGCACCCGCAACTGGCTCATGCCCCGGTATTGGTGCTGGATGATAACTGGCGGCCGTTACACTGGCAGACAGAAGGCACTCCCCCTCCGCAAACTGTTGGTTTACAGGAATCACTGCGTTTTGCCTGTAATCAGCTACTGACTGCCCCCCACGGGCTGCTGGTCAAAACCGACGCTGAGGGCCGTTACTGTGGAGTATTGTCACTCGCGCTGCTGAATCAGAGTCTCGACACTCACCGCGAGGAAATCCGCCGATGATTGACTGGCACTGGATTATGACCAACAGCACCATGATTGCTGAGCTAAGCTGGCAACATGTGCAGATGGTAATTTACTCTCTGCTTTTTGGTTCCCTGTTGAGCGCCGTATTTTTACTGGTCATTCTGCGCTGGCCAGCCACGGCTCAACCGATTGTCACTTTCTGCGGCATATTGTTTACCATTCCGTCGCTGGCATTATTCATATTACTGATTCCGTTCACAGGGCTGAGTGTCACCACTTCGGTGATCGGGCTGACGCTCTACTCGCTGTTGATTCTGCTCAGTAATCTGCTGGCAGGAATGGAAAAGCTGCCTGCCGATGTGCTGGAATCGGCACGGGCACTCGGTTACCGGCGAATTCAACGCTTTCTGGATGTGGAATTTTTTCTGATACTGCCGGCGGTGATCAGTGGTCTGCGGATTGCCTCCGTGACGCTGGTCGGGCTGGTCACCGTGACCTCACTGATTGGTCAGGGTGGATTGGGACAACTGCTACTGGCGGGATTTAATCAGGATTTCCTGACCCCAATTTGGGTGAGTCTGTTTCTGAGTCTGTTGTTATCTTTCATTTTCGATTTTGTGATTGCCCGTACCGGCCAGTGGATTATGCCATGGAACAGATAATTGCGACCTTTATCGCGACCTTTCACTGGCTGACCGATGCCGGACACTGGACCGGGGATTCCGGTATTTTACAGCGGATTGCGGAGCATGGCTGGTATGTTTCAGTCAGCATTGTGATTGCCACCGTTATCGGGGTCCCGGCAGGTATATTTCTGGGATATCGCCCACGGCTGGCTTTCTGGTTTATCAACCTGTTTAACGCCGGGCGCGCGGTACCGTCACTGGGCCTGATATTGCTGTTTATTCTGCTGATAGGTTTTACCGACCTGCCGGTGTTTATCGCATTGATCGCTATGTCCCTGCCGCCGATTGTCACCAATACCTATGCCGGGATTTATCATGCGGATAAACAGCTATGCGATGCAGCCAGAGCCATGGGGATGACGGGCTGGCAAAGCCTGACCGGCTTACGTTTACCTTTAGCTATGCCGCTCATCTTCAGTGGATTTCGTACCGCTTTACTGCAACTAATTGCAACAGCAGTCATCGCAGCCTATGCCGGTGCCGGCGGCCTTGGCCGTTTTCTTATCGACGGACTGGGACAACAGGATGTGCCGCAAATCATTTCCGGCGCATTCATCGTATCGGTGCTGGCCATTATTTGTGACCTGATTTTGCTGGCGTTACGTCGCCTGCTGTTTCGTCACAGTACAGGCTACTCAGTTCAACAGTAACCCACACCCCCTTACCCGTTAACCACAGAGGTCTCTGAATGAAAAAATTATCGTTACACCTGAAATCACCGGCTCTGTCACTACTGGGGGCGGCACTGCTGCTGGCCGGGGTCACCGCCCATGCCGAAACCCTGACCATCGGCGGCGCGAACTTTTCTGAACAGTCGATTCTGGCGAATATTTATGCAAAGGCATTGCAAAAGAAAGGGCTGCAGGTAAATACCCGCCTGAATCTGGGGAACCGGGAAATTATTATCCCTGCCCTGAAAAGCGGGGAAATTGATATCGTGCCAGAGTATCTTGGCGCTCTGCTTAACTACTATGATCCGAAAGCTGAAGTCACTCAGCAGCAGGATGTTGAAGCCGCACTGAAAAAGGTATTGCCCGTCGAATTTACCCTGCTGAAAGCGTCTGCAGCAGAATCTACCACCGCCTGGGCGGTGCGCGCCGAAACTGCGCAGAAATACCATCTGAAAACACTGTCTGACCTGGCGAAAGTGGCCGACAAACTGGTGGTCGGTGGCCCACCGGAAGTGGTGACCCGCGCATTAGGTCTGCCGGGGCTGGAACGGGTCTATGGCATTAAGTTTAAACGGGTTGAAACCCTGGATATGGGAGGACCATTGTCACGAATGGCACTGAATTCTAAACGTATCGATGTCGCCACCGTGGTCTCTACTCAGGGCAACCTGGCCAAAGAGGACTGGGTAGTATTACAGGATGATAAACATGAACAACCTAGCCAGAATGTGGTCCCGTTGGTCAGAAAGGCCATTCTGACCCCGCAGGTCAGCCAGACTCTGGATGAGGTCTCCGCGAAGCTGAATAATAAAGCCCTGACAGAACTGAATCAGCAGGTTGACCTGCAACATGCCGATCCGGCTACTGTTGCTGGTGACTGGGTGAATAAAAATCTGTAATCACGGCGAATACATTCTGTTATGGAGCGGTTTATGTCGTCACGACATCTGATTTTAAATCTGTTTTTCTATAATCCGCAGGGAGATTATCGTTTTTCGTGGCGGCATCCGGCCGCCGTCGATCAGCAGATTTTTTCCCTGGAATATTACCGTAAACTGGCGGCCCAGGCCGAAGCTGCCACTCTGGATAATATCTTTATTGCTGATCACTATAGTGTCTGGGACAGCGTTCCTTCCGGGCTGACGGAGTATTCCAATCTGCGGCTGGAACCGCTGACTCTACTGTCAGCGTTGGCCGCCGTCACCCGGGATATCGGGCTGATGGGAACCGCTTCCACGACTTATCACGAGCCCTATAACCTGGCACGTTTTATTGCCTCGATGGACTGGATCAGCGAAGGACGGGTGAGCTGGAATATTGTGACCTCATGGCTACCTGAAGAAGCGGCCAACTTCGGACGTGATGCTCTGCCGGCTCATCAGGACCGCTATCAGCGGGCAGCGGAGTTTATTCGTGTGGTCACCCAATTATGGGACTCCTGGCAGGATGATGCCCTGCAATTTAATAAACAAACGGGGGTGATTGCCGATCCGAATAAAGTCCACACCGTAAATCATCAGGGCGATTATTTTCAGGTCCGTGGCCCTCTGAATGTCCCGCGGCCCCCCCAGGGGCGACCGGTACTGGTGCAGGCCGGCTCCTCCGCCGCCGGCAAACAACTGGCTGCTGAGTATGCGGATATGCACTTTGTGTTTATCCGGTCCATCGAACAGGGGCTGGCCTACCGTCAGGATATGAACCAGCGATTACTGAGCGTTGGTCGTCGCCCGGAATCACTCAAAATCATTGCCGGGGTGTTACCGGTGGTAATCCGCTCAGAGGAAGAAAAAACGCAACGACTGGCGTTGAATCAGCAACTGTCCGGCGATGAAATGGCGATCGATCTACTCTCTTCCTACCTCAAAACTGACCTGCGGCAGTATCCGCGCGATCAGCCATTGCCGGAGTTGCCAGAGAGTCATAACTTTGATGGGATACGCACCCTGCTGGAAGTGATTAAAGGCTACGACCCGTCAATGTCACTGATTGAGATTGGCCGTCAGTTATTGCAGAGTTCAGACAGCTGGTTACTGGCCGGGACTGCGGAGGAAATCGCAGATCAGTTAATCACTATTTTCGACAGTGGTGCAGCAGACGGATTTAACCTGATGTTCCCTTATCTGCCGACCGATTTCGATAACTTCACTCGTGAAGTGGTCCCGTTGCTGAAGCAACGTGGAGTGATGCGCCAACAGTATGCGGCCGGAAATCTGCGGGAAAAACTCGGGTTACCGGCTATCGCCAACCAGTTCATTGAGGGGTAGTGTGACACTTTCAGGGAAGTGACCGGTCCGTCGGTATCAGTCCCTGATAAGCTTCGCGTGATATCTCACTAAATCCGCCGATGAATAACGGCGCACACAACGGCTGATTCAACGGGTCAGCCACCAGCTCCGTCAGGGTTTGCCGCAATAATTGCACTTGCTGATCAGTGACCTGCGCCGAAGCAATCAACGGCAAACCAGGCGTCAGCGGCGACTGTTCAATAACGCTCAGCCCGTGCAGCCATTGTGGGTGGTAGTGGGAAAATAATGCCAGTGAGACACAATCCACGGCCGTAATATCGGCAGTCTGCTGCTGCAATGCCATCAGAGACTGGCGATGACCGCCGCTGAAGTGAACTTCTGAAAAAAACTCAGTGATCGACGACCTCTGCTCTGTCAGTCGCCTGACCCAGACATTATACCCGGACTGCGAATCCGCAGAATTACACACCAGTCGCTGCCCGAAAAAATCCGCCACAGTGCGTTGCCTGTCTGTATCGCGTACTACGTACAGACTTCGGTATCGGTAATCCTGACAACCTGCCGCAGTGTAGTGGAAACAACCTATAGTCCGCACAGAGTCCAGCAGTGTTACCAGCGGATAACCACAGGTCTGGGATAACAACAGTTCCTGTGACTGCCAGTGACCGGCTAAGTCATCCGGCCACACTACGCGGGTCTGTTGTTCGGTAAAACCCCGTCGCTGCAACCGGCGGGCTAACTCTCCGGTCAGCGCCAGTGTTGCAGGATGCCAGACATCATACATCGGAAGACTAATCACGCGGAGATTCCTGTTCAGAAGGATGGAGTTCAACATCTACCGGCTCGGTCATAAAATGCCGCCACCAGTCGCGGTACCCCTTCACCACGAATCCATGGTTACGTTGCTGATAGCGTTGTCGGTTCAGCAGGTAAATGGTTCTCAGTGCATACCAGGGGATACCCGGTAAATCGTGGTGTACTGAATGGTAGTTCAGATTCAGGAATAGTAAACGCCAGCCGGCACCGGCTTCGTTAATCACGGAACGCGCGGCGGGATTTTCGTCTGCCCGGTGTTCATAAAAGGAGCGGACTTTGGTCAGTGCCAGGGCCGGATAGCTGACAGCCAGCAGATACCAGCCAACCGACATGCCATGCGCGGTTATCCAGTGAAAAACCACCAATAATAACAGACCATGTACCAGCCACATCAGTATCGTCCTGGCACGAAGCCGGACAAAATCACTCAGCAACTGCCGTAACGTCGCAGCAATATCCATCAACGGCCCGAGAATCAGCCTGCCGGGAAAGGTATTTCGCAGGCGAATCAACGCGCGTCGCAGTGGCCCGAAGCGCTGCCAGCTTTGGCGCGAAAAATAGTAGGTTTCAGGATCGTCCTGCGGGTAGGTAAGCAGTTCATTACGGTGATGAGCCAAATGGGAGTCACGATACAGGCCATAGGGATACCAGACGGCCAGAGGCAACAACCCCAATAACTGGTTCACCCGCGCGTAGCGCGTGGGATGCCCGTGAATCAGTTCATGCTGCAGTGACATATACCAGGCGGTGAACCAGACAAGCAACAGAGTGGTCAGCCCTTTCCCCAGAGATTCTGCCAGCATAAAGCTACCAAACCAGCCCACATAAATGGTGACAATCAGCCCCCAGGTAGGAAATTCGCTGCGCCACCACCAGCGCTGCTGTTGCTGCTTAATCCAGTCTCGTTGCTGCTGATCGAGATACGCGGTTTTCTTCTCTGCCATATCGCCCGTCAAAAATTATACAGTTCAGCAAAATATTGCTGACTGGCAGAGAGAAAACAACCGAATAGAAATCATAAGCTTTGCAGAAAATTAGCTGAGCACTGAACATGGGGATCGAACTGTTTTCCACGTCACTCTCGAACGACCTGGTTTAGGCGACAGGTCGCCAAGCCATAATGTCAGGCTGTTACCAGTCCTGCCTGTTGGGCTGCGGCTATCACCCGGGCTGCCGGAACATTAATCCATTGCTGCGGGTCAGGAGTACCGGACTGAGCCAGCCAGGCAGCTACCATCTGATACCCGAGGCTGTAACCATACCAGCGCGGTAAAGTACCGCTGCCAAAAAACAGCGCAGCATGGTCGTAGGGTTGCTGATTCACTACTTCAGTGGGTAGCGGCCACTGCAGTAACTGTGCCTCACTGAGAGCCACTTCCCAAATTTCAGGGGGACTATCGGCCAGCTGCCTGACAAACTGCCCTGCCAACCCTTCGCTGACCAGTGCTTCTCCGGCGGTAAACCCGTAACCCGGCCCCGCCATCCGTAAACAGTGATGGACTTCATGCAAAATATGCCTTTGCATTGTTCCCTGATGCAGGCTTTCCTCAAACGCAGGGTTGTCAGGATCCACCGCCAGACTAAATAACTTATCAGTAAAAGCACGTCCCAGTAATCCGGCTTCAGGAATTACCTGACCAGGCAGATTCTGTATCAGAATATCCAGCCGCGGTGATGGCATCATGCTGCTGAGCAGCGCCTCAGCCCTGACAAAATTTTCTGTAATCTGGTCACGGAAGCGTGACAGCGAACCTGTAGCTTCCAGCCAGTGCAGGGTCCAGTATGACATGATGCAACTCCTGTGTTAAAGAAAGTCTATTTAGTTAAAATATAACAGTTTTTTTTGAATCACACCCGCCGTTTTCTGTGGTGATGCTATACTCAGCAACATACCGTTGTTGAGAGGAGTTGAGATGAAAATCTGGCCCGTGGTATCGGTAGTTGCCTTATCCGTCGCGCTTGCCGCCTGTCGTTCCCCCACTCCGCCGAAAGGCGTCATTCCGGTGACTGATTTTGACGCCAGCCGTTATTCCGGCCAGTGGTATGAAATTATGCGGCTGGATAATCGTTTTGAACGCGGGCTGGAACAGGTGACCGCCAGTTATCAGCCACAAAGTGACGGAAGTTTGCGGGTCACAAACCGGGGATATGATGTGCAGAACCGGCGCTGGAAAACCAGTGTGGGGAAAGCATTATTCACCGGCCAGCCCGATGTAGGTGCTCTGAAAGTATCGTTTTTTGGTCCGTTCTATGGTGGCTACAACGTGATTGCTGTGGATGAACAATACCGGTATGCGTTGGTGAGTGGACCTAACCGCCGTTATTTATGGTTACTGTCCCGCACACCAGAGATGCCGGCAGAAATCCGCAATCACTATCTCCGTCTGGCTAAACAACTGAACTTCCCGGTAGAGCAGTTGATTTCTGTGTCGCAAGGCAATCTTTCGTTAGCCAGAACTCAGGAAGAATAGCCGCACACGGAATAGTTTTTCTTTCCCGTACAGATATATTTTGTTATTCGTCAGTGCCAGATAACACTGTCATTCTTGCAAGAGTAAACCGTTGCAGTCAGAGACAGTATGGGTCCGGTAATATTGTGTGATGACCTGCATCATCCGGACCTGACTGCCGGCTTAACTCTTTGTTCCGAACCTTACCCAGGATAATTCTCTGCATGAATGGTGAAACTGCGCTTTCAGAGCAACAACAAAAAAGTAATATTTTCCGGCTGGCAACGGCTCAGGCACTGGCGGGTGCAAACTCGGTGGTGTTCTATGCCACCGGGGCGATTGTCGGCAATAACCTGGCACCTGACAATTCGCTGGCAACCCTGCCGGTCACTGTGTTTGTGGCAGGTATGGCGGCCTGTATTTTACCCTTCGGGCAATTGGCCAGAAAATATGGACGTCGGTCTGCCTTTATGACAGGAACCAGTTCGGGTGTGCTGACCGGTCTGCTGGCTGCACTGGCTGTTATCACCGGCTCGTTTTCATTATTCTGTCTGGCTGCCTTTTTCGGCGGAGCTTATGCCGCGGTCGCTGTCACTTTCCGCTTTGCCGCTACCGATGGTGCAGCGCCCGGCCAGCGTGCCCGTGCGCTGTCACTGGTGATGGGTGGAGGGGTAATTGCCGGGGTGATTGGCCCGATGCTGGTCACTGGCACCATGAATCTGTGGCCCGGACAGCTGTTTGCAGCCACCTT